>OJMN01001092.1_pt1 | contig 16216 bp, 8 predicted proteins | sample 1597261 | NCBI WGS metagenome assembly OJMN01 (sample SAMEA2452130, study PRJEB22498) | human gut metagenome | biome: human feces; feature: human gut; material: feces | place: Australia | collected 2012 | reverse complement strand
AGTGCAGTCTGTATGGTATGCACAGCAATCGGAAAGAGGAATAAAATATCCAAAAACATCGGAACATATCCAGCGGCTTTACAGGAAAAAGCAGAATACAGTGAAGGATTACCTTCATAAAGTAACCAGATGGATCGCAGAATACTGCAGAAAAGAAGATATCCGCTGTGTAGTTGTGGGAGACATTCGAAATATCCGTAAAGAAAAAGATATGGGACATAAGACCAACCAGAAGCTTCACAGCCTGCCATATAACAGGCTGTACACCATGCTGGAATATAAACTAAAGCGGTATGGAATACAATTGATAAAGCAGGAAGAAAGCTATACCAGCCAGTGCAGCCCGTTATCACCAGAAGTAACAAAAAGATATGCAGAAGCATCAAACCGAAAAGTGCGGGGTATGTATATAACTGACGGAGAAAGATACAATGCAGATGCAGTAGGCGCATTTAATATCCTGCGAAAATATCTTTCCGTATCCGGAAAGCATAAGAAACTGTCCGTAGCCGGACTAAAAAATCCAGATATAATAAAAGTAGCTGCATAGCCGAAAGGCAAGCAGTATTGGTGTCATGGACGCACCCTGAAAAAAGACGGTATCCCGCCAGATTTCAGATGCTCTGGTAACTCAGTTACCGAGTAGTTCACAGAGGCAAAGATGAGATTCATAATATTAAAAATATTGAAATTGTTATAAAAGATAACGAATCACATGGTTAGTGTGGTTCGTTTTTTTGCATATTAGTCTTAAATGGAACACTTCGAACAAAAAAACGTGAAAAATTTTTCCTTCATTGAACATTATATTTATGAGTTTAATAGCGTATAATATCGTACCTGATAAGATACTTGATAAGAAAGATTATCAGCGAAAAACAATGAAGATATCAATTTTTGATATTTTTTTTGATATAAACTAAGACCTCGCAGGGTTTAGATTAGAGGGATAACGATGCAACTGAAAAATTCGACAGATTACGCAATTAGAATTGTATGTTACTTAGCGGCACAGGAACGGATGGTATCTACATCAGAATTGTCACGGAAGCTAAATGTTTCTGCTAATTATGTTCCTAAAATAGCAAAAAAACTGAAAGATGCAAAAATAGTCAATGCCTGTGAAGGTATAAATGGTGGCTATATGCTGGCAAAACAACCGGAGAACATTTCTTTAATGGATATTATATCGTGTGTAGAGGAAACAATGGCAATTAATCGTTGTTTGGAAGAAGATCGTTTTTGTCCCAGAAATTTAGAAGATACCTGCAAGATACATAAAATATTGTTGAGTTTGCAGAATACATACAATAATAAATTAGAGAGCGTAAAGGTTTCAGACGTTATCCGTCCTGGAGAAGATGAATATTTTGGACGATTTTATGTTGTATTAAAACTGAACTTGAAGGAAAAAAGCTACGAGTGTGTATATTCACATATCCGTGAAGTGTATGAGAAAGTAAGGAAAACAAAAAGTTATGAAGAGTTCATAAATCAATATATAGAAAGATATGTGTATGCTTCTGATAAAAAAATGGTTCATGACTTCTTATCAAGTGAAGGATTAGAAGAAAGACTAGTTGATGGATGTATGGAAAAAGATCTTCCATATCGCAGAATTACTGGAAAAGATAAGAATGCATATGTTTGGATGGAAGCAAAAAAATATATAGATGCAAATGAGAATACTGCAATTATTACCTTACATAATGAGAAGATTCTACAGAACACGGTTATAAAGATGGAACAGGATATGGCAAAGCAGTATTGGGATATGGTATCACTTTTAACTACTGTATTAAATCATAATCAGTTAGTTGAAGTAGGGTATCAAGATGATATCAGTTTCTATACGAAACAGGTATATCTTCAATTACAGAAAAAATATCCGGAATATGGAATTACGGATGAAGAAATTGCTTCAGTAGCCCATTTGGCACCGATTCATGATATTGGAAAGATAAAAGTACCAATTGAAATTTTAAATAAGAATGGAAAATTGACAGATGAAGAAATGAATGTAGTAAAGCAACATCCATTAGTAGGTGCGGCGATGACCCAGAGATTCCCAGAGGGGATAACAACGGAAAAGCTGAACAAATATAGCTATGAAATATGCAGACACCACCATGAAAGATATGATGGATCAGGATATCCAGACGGTTTAAAAGGGAATGCGATTCCGATGTGCGCACAGGTCGTTGGGATTGTTGATGCTTACGATGCATTGATCAATGATCGTCCATACAAAAGAAAATATGAACCAGAAGAGGCGATACGGATGATTTCAAATGGTGAATGCGGAGCGTTTTCTAAAAAACTGATCCAGTGCTTGACGGCGGCAGCAAAGCAGCCAGAGTGGTTAAAAGTAACAAAAAGTCAAGCATGACAGAAGATTTGAGGCGATTTTATGAACAAGAAATTGAGTGTTTTAAGACGAATTACAGCAGTTGTTCTGTGTGTTACATTATTATCTTCGCAAGTCGTAGTTGCGAATGCTGAAGATTCAGAAAGAATGAATGTGCAGACCAATAGTGAAATTACAGATATATCGGAGCAGGATGGTTTCAGCAGTGATACATCTGAAACATCTGATATCACGGAAAGTGATATTCCTGATTCTTTTGAAGGCGAATCAGAGCCAAATACAGATATTAGTTCTGAGGTGACAGAAAAATTCGACAATTCTGAAGATCAGGGATTTACAGATGAAGAAGAAACAATTATGGATGACGAAAACACATCGGACACATTGGAAGAAGTAAATCCAGATTATGTAGATGGAAAAATATGTATCTACAATTACCAGCAACTTCTGCAGATTGGGACAGGAGCACAGATGTTTTCCGGAGACAAAGACGGAAATATTGGTGAAGGGGATCTGGTTCTTGCAGACGGTACAGAACTTACCTATGCGACGGATGCTTCCTATTGTCTGATGAATGATATTCCAATCGATAACGAAAATATCTGGAACTTCCCATCTGATTTTACAGGCAGCATCACTTCATCATCAGAGCGCACGGGTAATACGGTATATGATTCAGAAACTGATACGATTTATGTATATAACCGATATCAGCTTGAATTGATGAAAGGGGAAACCTCAGACAGCGAACCTGTAATGAGTGAGGATTATATTGCTGAAAAAGTTGGAATGGGACAAGTTTTTACACTGGAAGATGGTTCCTATCTTACTTACAGCAAAACACATAATTATGTGCTTGCTTCTTCTTTTACAACAGAAACACCGGAGCTTCTCGCCAACAAGGCCGGTACAGAGGAGACAACTCAGAATATTTCAAACGTATATCCATCGGATTATGAGGGAAGAAACTATTTCGGTCAGGTAGTAAAAAAGATTGGTGATAAAGATTATATCCTGATTGGTAATGAAGCACAGCTTCGGGCGATCGGAACAGATAAGCCTGTGACGGAGCCAATCTGGCGGGGATATGAAACAAGAAAAAGAGCGGGAATACTAGGAGAGGATACAAAGTGGAAACCGGCAGCGGATACAGGAACATACAAAACGGAACTGTATTATCCAGGTGATGCGGACATTGTAAAGTTTGATGGTACATATAACTGGTCCGGCAGAGAATTGTATGAAATAAAAAAAGGTGATCATAAGCTGGGAGAAACAGAATATCTGGATAATTCATCCTTGGATATAGCTGGCACAACAGCTACAAAGCGTTATGTATATGTGAGCAGTACGATTCAGGAGTCAGCCGATATGACGGTAACTGCGACAGACAGTACTGCCAGTGCTTCCGAAGCGGCATCTGTTGAAGCAGGTGCAACTGTAAAAGACAGAGATTTGATTGATATGACTCCGGCAGAAAGTGAGGAAGTAGCTGAGCCAGAAAGTGATGATATAGATGCTTTTACAAGTGATGGTGACGAAAGTGATTTTACTGATGATACAACTCCGGAAAGTATAACGGTTGACGAGAATAAAACTTACATCCTTACCTATGATACATCCAAAAGTAGCAATACCAATATTGCAGGATCTGGATATAAATACAGTAAGGATGCGAATTACATCATCTTTCGTGATATTGATCTTTCCAAAGAGGGGACAAATTCTAATGGAGAAGATGATGATTGGAATCCTATTGACAATTATCAGGGAAACATGGAAGGCCGAAAGGGAATGGTTGAAGGTCAGAGTATAACCATCAGCCATATCAACATTTCACAGGCTAATGCAGTCAATCAGGACAATCAGGCAGAATATGGTATTGGATTTTTCAGAAATCTGACAACGTCATATTCTACATCCCTTACAATATCTCAAAATCCAATCACTGTGAAAAATATTACCCTTTCTGATGTGACGGTTTCTACTACTACAACAAAAGTTAAACAGAATATCAGTTTGATTGGAGGTGTGCTGAATCTCCTGCTTGGAAATTTAAGTGGACTGAAACCGGATCCGCAATCTCTGGCAACAGGTGGCTTTGCTGGCGTTGTAAAAGGAAATATCCAGATTAAAAACTGCAATGTGGAAAATTTACATGGAGTTTCCAATGCAAATGACCGAACCGGTGGTTTCGCAGGTTATGTCAGTGGTATGACACAGTACGACCTCATATCAAATGGATTAGGAGGTCTGGTTACTACTTTAACCAAAATTCTGAATCTGATTCCTCTGCTTGGAGCCGGTGATTTGCTGACTCTCCTTTTAAATGGAGGATTACTCAGTGTAAAAAATCTTATTCCGATAGGCTATGTCAATCCAAGTATCCAGAATTGTTCTGTAAGCGGTGACACTTCTGTTACAGGTCAGAAGAGTACCGGTGGATTCGCCGGGGAAGCCATCGGTGCAGTGATGAAAAACTGTTCCGTAGGCGGGAGTACAACAGTGTCTGGAAATGACTGTTCCGGTGGATTTGTGGGACGTTCTGCGAATGCAGTCGTAGCAGGTGCATTAAGCAGCCTTGGTATTGAATTAATGGGAAATTTCCCGGTCAATACAGTTATGCTGAACTGTAGAATCGACGGAGCGGTAAACGTATCTGCACAGGGACCCCAATCTAAACCATCTAAAGAAAGTGGTTATGCAGGCGGATTTATAGGAGAAATGCGAAATAGTTATGCGGTGGACTGCAGTATTTCCTCTCTTGGCACTGTATCTGGAAAAGATTATACCGGAGGATTTGCCGGTATAGCAACTCTTGGTGATGTAGCGGATATTGATGAAAGCCAGGGACTTCTGGTAATTGTAAAGGATCTTCTTACAGGGTTGTTAAATGGTAAATTTACCAACATGGATCTTCTGAATCTTGTGGGACTTCGACCTTCTGTTATAAGCGGATGCACCATCGCAGGAGATAATATTTCTGTAACAGCAAACGGTAAAAATGCCGGTGGACTTGTGGGATATGCAGGTGCTGTCCAGATTTCCAATACTTTAGAACTTACAGACGATTCAAAATCAACTACTAAAGCCATCCAGCGAATGCTTAATAAGACTGGCGTTACCTATGAATTTGCAGACCGTGTGAATCAAATCAATGCAGTTTCCTCTATGAAGGTTTCAGCAACAGAGAATGCAGGAGGAATCTTAGGCTATGCGAAAATGACCAGTGTCGGTGATGTCCTTGGTGGAACAGTTACAGCAGCGGATTACATGCGTTTTGAATGTAAAGACTGTTCCGTAAATGGAGGCTCTTCCGGTCTTACTGTTACTGCGTCAGATCAGGAAAAAGGTTGTGCTGGAGGTGCTATTGGTTATGGAACCGGTGGAGAAGTAAGGAGAACATCCGTCACAAATCTGAATTCTGTAACGGCTGGAAAGTGTGCAGGAGGCTTTGCCGGATATTTCGGAAGTGGTACTCTTGCTAATGTTGGTGGTATTAAACTTCTTGGATTACCGCTTTTGAAAATTGACAGCCTTCTTTCTGTAGGGCAGATGATTGAGACGTTTACAGTTGACAGCACTGTTTCAGGTGTTTCGTCAGGATATAGTGTGTCTACTGGCAATGAGAAAGGTTACAGCGGTGGCTTTATTGGAGAATGTATTAGTGGACGAGCAAGGGACACAAAGATCAGCAACCTGAAAACGGTTACTGCAGCTGCAACATCCGGAAAAGCCGGAGGCTTTGCAGGTTTTGCCAAAGCAGGAGATGCATTAAGTGCAGGAGATTCCACTACATCAAAACTGACAGGAATTGAATTAGAAAATCTGCTTGGAGTTGTCAGTGCCCTGAGACCGGAGTTCAATAATACTTCCATTGCCTATGTTTCAAATGGAAATGATCCTCAGGTATCCGCTAATATGGCGGGGGTTTTGTGGGTGACGGACAGGCAGTAGATATCAACTATGGAAACAACAATTCCGGATTCAAGGCAGACACCGATACAAATTCATCTTCGAATGAATCTACAGGTGAAAAGAATAGTGAAGAAACAGATTTCATTTCAGCAGATACGAATAGTGAAGATGAAACAGCCGAAGGTGAGACTGGTGCGATTGCAACAACAAAGATTACCGGACTTTCCTATATAAAGGGAACCAGCTATGCCGGTGGTTTTGCAGGAAGGCTGATGCCTGGTGATGTGGCACAGACAGGTTCTATTAAGTTACTGGGACTCTTAAATGTAACGCAGCTTCTCAGTGTTATGGATGTGGCTTATCCGAGAATTTCCGATTCTTCTATTGAGGGAAACAACTTAGTTGTAACAGCATCCGGAAAAAATGATGATGTGGCTCTTGGAGATGCCGGTGGTTATATCGGTAATGGAAAAGCAGTCATGGTGAAGAACTCTGATGTGACCAATGTAAAAAAAGTCACAGCACCGTATCATGCCGGTGGCTATATCGGAATCATGCGTTCCGGAAGTGCAGCGGAGGCAGGAGATGCCACAGGAGATCTTTTGAACAGTGTCCTTGGTAAGATTCTGAGTCTGAAAGAGTTGGCGAGTGTCTTGCAGGCTGCATCCAGTAAGATTACAAACTGCAAGGTAAGCGGTATTAAAAAAGAAAACGAAGGACTGACTGTCATAGCTGACAGAGGATCTGATAACGCAGAAGGCTATGCAGGTGGATTCGTTGGAGAGATGCAGAGCGGTCATGTAGATAATTCAGCAAATGCTGTTGATTCCGGAAAAGGCACGGCAGTGGAAAATCTTCTGAAAGTAGAAGGCCTTCGTTATGCCGGAGGGTTCGGAGGTCTTGTAAAAGCTGGAGCAGTTGCAGAGATTGGAGCTAAATCATCAATTCTTACAAAACTGGTTGATCTGACAGGATTACTATCCCTGGTCAATGCTTTTGTTCCGGTGATCAGTAATGCCAGTGTTAATTCTGTAGAAAAAGGGTTTACCGTTACCGTTACAGGTACTCTTGAAAAAGACAGCACTAACGATCAGGATACCGGAAGTGCCGGAGGCTTTATTGGCTGCGGAACCGGTGTACAGATCAGCAATTCTGATGTAAATAAACTGCAGCATACCCCTGTCAGCGAGCCAAAGAATCTGCAGCAGGAAGATGGTAGCAGTTATTACGGAAGCGACAGTGCATATGCGGTAAATGGTTATCGTTATGCCGGCGGCTATATTGGGAAAGCTGCTATGGGAAGTACGGCGGCTATCGGAGGCGCAAGCGTTTTGGATAAGGTGCTTTCTGCCTCAAATCTGTTATCAGCGTTGACCGTAGTTGCATCTATCATAGAAAGTTCAGATGTTTACGGAGCAACAGGCGGATTTCATGTTCTTGCAACAGATGGAGACGGTGATACCGGAAAAGCCGGTGGATATGCAGGAGAACTTCTTGGAGTTCAGATTCAGAATGGTAATTCTTATAATTTTGCACATATCATAGGGCGTGAAAGTGCCGGTGGATATGTTGGAACTATGGAGCCGGGGAATGCGGCAGATGTGGTAGATGGATTAAGTGCTCTTGGAGGACTGATCAAGGCAGATAATCTTCTTGGCGTTTTACAGGCATTTGTTCCTGTAATCAAAAACAGCGAAACAACCAGTATTTCATGTGGAGGTGCTGTGAGGGCTCAGGCTGTGAGTGGTGACGGCATTTACCGTGGGCTTGCCGGAGGCTATGCAGGTTACAACTACGGCGGTCAGATCTGGGGAAATAATAAGGATAAGTGGAAAGGCTCTGCATATACAGGAACCGTAAGGGAATGTGCAGCCTATCGTATCCGATCCGTATATGGAACGGAATATGCCGGAGGCTATACAGGACTGATGCGGTGTGCGAATGTTGCAGATACAGGAAGTCTGAAGGTTTTATTTGGTCTTATTAAACTGAGTAATCCGCTGACGCTTCTTCAGGCAGTGTATCCGACAGAAAAGAATACAACTGTTTATGGACCGCTTCGTGGACTGGATACGGATACCTGGAATAAGTGGGTTGGTGCTGTCGGCTCTTACGGAAGTTACGGTAATCTATTACAGGCACTTGGTAAAGTTAATGATCAGAATCGGTTAAATGAGATCATTTCTCAGTATGCATACGGATACGCAGTCACAGCAGGAAGGAGCATTCTGGCAAATAAAGCAACACAGGGCGGTTCTGCCGGAGGCTATGTAGGACGGATGGAAGGTGGTACCGTTACAAATGGAACTGCAACAGATCTTCAGTTAGCAGAGGCTTATAGAAGCAGTGGTGGTTTTGCTGGTGAGATGCTTACCGGTTCTGTGGCAAACACAGGTGACGTTTCACTGGCAGGTCTTAAGATTATCGGTGCCGACAGTCTGGCAGCATTAAAAACCTTTGTTCCGGTTGTAAAACAGTCCCATGTGAAAGGCTATCGTTCCGGAGCAAGGATTAAAGCAACCGGTATTGCAGACAAAGACCCGGCAGGATTTGCCGGAGGTTATGTGGGAAGGATGATCGGTGGACAAATCTGGGGAGATGGAACCAACTCCTGCAGTATCACAAATTTAAGGCGTGTAGATGGAACTTCCTATGTAGGCGGTTTTGCCGGAAAAGTAGATCCAGGTAGTGTGGCAGCTATTGATACAGCTACAAAGCAGGGACTTTTGAATAAGCTTCTGGATGTTCTTATGGTAAATGCTCCGGCAGAGCTGATCAAGGTTCTGAATGCCACCGTTTCCAGCATCCGTTGTGCATCTGTTTCAGCCTGGGATGACTGGGGCGTGATCGTAAACGGAACCTATCAAAATGGAAGCAATACCGGGTACGCAAAAGCAGCAGGAGGATTTGCAGGAAGTCTCTGTGGAGCGGTCCTTGGCGAGAAGGATAAGCCGGGAAGCGGAATCCGTGCAGACAAGATTCGCTCTGTAGTAGCCGGTGAATATGCCGGTGGATGCTTCGGTATTGCGGATGTTTCCGGTGCCGCAAACATTAGTGCAGGTAATGAGACCTCGGTATTACAGTATCTTTTAAAGCTTGGAAGAACCGATGTGCTGGATGCGTTTAGAAGCTATATATATTACGGAAATGTCACAGGCAGTCTCGATGCAGGGCTTGGCGTCAGTGCTAACACAACAACAGATGCAGGACAGAATAATCAGGTTACATACAGCGGAACAGCTGGCGGATTTGGCGGTTCCCTGTTAAATGGCTCTGTCAAAAACAGCAGCGTAAAAGGATTAAATTATGTAACAGGCCTGAACAGCGTAGGTGGCTTTGTAGGTTACTCCGGAAAAAGCGGAGTTGTAAAAATGGAGAAGCTGGATGTGCTGGGAAATAATACCGGACAGCTTCTGGGCGGTGCCCTCGGCGTTCTGGATATTTTCGGTTCCCACATTGATGACAGCAGTGTGACAGGCATACCTGGTGGTTATACGGTTCAGAGTAAAGACGGAAAGGAGCAGAGTAAAGACGGAAAGGAGCAGATCGCCGGAGGATTTATCGGCTATGCAAATCTTGCCAGAATGTCAGGTTGCAATGCCGGAGATGCTAAAAATCAGGAAAATAGCCTGAAACAGGTAGCATCAGGCGGAACAGCAGGAGGCTTTGCCGGAAGAACAAGCTTTGCCTATCTTGCAGATGTAAAACTGGATTCCACAGTAGTCGACGCTTTGCTCGTAGTCCTGAATAACCTTGTAAAGGCATTGTATCTGGATAAGATTCAGGATTCCAATCTTTTGCATATTAATCTTGGAATTGTGAAGGTTGATGCACTGTACGATGGAAATCTCATCCATGTGAATCTGCTTGGACTGGATATTTCCGTTGGGCTGTCTAAAAAGTCTGATGATAATAATCAGCAGACAGATTTTGCAATCATTAAGATCGGAGATTCCTCTATTAAGCTTCCATGTGACAAAAACGGAATCATAACGAAAGATAATGATGTAAAGTCCAACATCAGTGTCAACCTGATTAAGGCAAACAGGACAAAAATTACAGACAGCAATGTATATGGAATCAGTACGGGATACGATGTCTATGCCGGCGGTGCCGGAAATGATGCAGACGGTACTGCAACAGATGGACGAAGCGGAGGCTTTGTAGGATATAACGACGAAGGACTGCTGAAAAATAACAACATGTATTACTGCGACGTGGTCCGTGGAACATCTAAGCTGGTGGGACCATTCAGCGGAAAAAGTGATCTGAACTCTGCATATGACTTTAATACAAAAGCAGGTGTAGAAGGTGAGAATAACAATTACCGTATTTACCGAAAACCGGTGATCACTTTTGATGAGATTAAAAAGAATTCCAAACTCCTGACAGATACGTTCAGTCATGAAAATGGATGGAGTATCTTTTCCATAAAACATGTGGTACAGGTAGATGAATATGATACCTTGAAGGATGCAGTCATGGCAGCAAAGGGCTCCTCTGAAACAGCAGATTTGAATGCTTATGTATCAGATGCAAAAGCCGTTCTGATGTCAGATGCCAAAACAACAGTAAATACAGGGGATAGCACGTCACCGGAACCATCAGATGCACAGGATCCATGTGATGAATATGTAAATCTGACCATTAATAAGGTATGGAAAGATTTCCGGAATATGGATGGTATCAGACCTGAGTCCATTACGGTCACGATTTCCAGAAGCTGGACGGATGCAGATGGAACAAAACATACAGAAGATGTGCCGGGATATGATAAGCATGTGATTACAGGCGATCCTTCAAAATCTACATGGCAGGAAATTATTAAGTCAGAAAAACCGGATAAGCTGCTCCCGGCCTATAAAAAAGATACTGACGGAACTTTGCATTATTACAAATATTCTGTTACAGAAACGAAAATAGACGGATATACAACTACAATCGAAACCTCTAAAGATGGATTTACCTTCACGATTATCAACCGGCATTTTGCACTGCTTCCGGATACCGGCGGCGAGGGCATCATGATGTTTATCATAGCAGGTGGTCTGTTGTTAGCGTTCCTGCTTTATACCGGACGCAGAAGGAAAAGGAAACAGACGATGTAGGAAAGGGGGAGCAGAGTCATGAGAGAGGTATGGCTGCGTTGGGAACTTCCACCGTAAAGGCTGAAAGAATCCCCAGCAAACCAATAAAAAATCAAAAGAAAGTGAGAAGAGGAACATGAAGAAATTAGTATCAAGATTTATGGCAGTTCTGATGGCAATGACCATGATATTGTCCATGAGCATGACTGCATTTGCAGCAGATGCTCCAAAAGGAACCCTGACAGTCAACAATACAGTGGAAGGAAAGACTCTGGATCTGTATCAGATTTTTACAGCAACAAAAAGTGGCGAGAATGTAGCATATACACTGAACAGTGCATATGAAGGATTTTTTAAGAATAATACTAGAATTCCAGGATCTGAAAGTTTAACAGGCGAAGCTTTAAGTGAAGCGGCATATAACTATGTTAAAGAACAGGTCGGAGCAAATGGAGAGGCTGCTACAGCGAAAACATTTGCTAAAGATGTGCTTGGATGGATTTTAGATTCAAAGAACCATATTACAGCAACAAAAACAGTTAATACGACAGCAACTTCTACAGTAGTTTCTGATTTAGCATATGGATACTATTTAGTTTATCCAAAAGGAGCAACAGATACCTCCACAGCACCAGGAAATCAGACTTATACATCTGCAGCATCTTTAGTTAGCATTACAGCTGATACAGCTACAATTAACATGAAGAGCAATTACCCGACAGTAGACAAGAAAATCATTCCGGCACAGAGTGGAAGCGGAATTACAGTTGGTGCTATTGTAGATGCTTCATGGGATGGCAGCCATCAGATGGAATTGGACGATGAGAATAATCCTGAAGATACCATCGCACCACACAGCGAATCAGATGAAAAGAAAGCTGGAGATTTTGGAATTGGCGATACTGTCACTTATCAGCTGACTTCTAAAGTGCCGGACATGACAGGATATAATTCTTATACTTTTAAATTTAGCGATACTTTGTCCAAAGGACTGGACTTAAAAGAAGTACTATCTGTAAAAGTTGGAAATACAACACTTACTGCTAAGAAATCAGGAACTAATACATACGCACTTGCATATGACCAGGCTAAACGTACTTTAACAGTTACCTTAAATGATTTCTATAATTCCTATAAGAATCGTACAGGCGAGACAATCACAGTTGTTTATACTGCAACCTTAAACAAAGATGCTGTTATCGGTATGAATCCAAATACCAACAAGGCGGTCGTTGAGTACAGTAATGATCCGAAGTCAGATGGAACAGGTACATCCGAACCAAGCATCGTAGATGTACATACTTTCAATTTCACAATCTTCAAATATTATTTAAAAGGTGAGACTCAGACTGGACTTGCAAATGCAGAATTCGAGCTTTACAAGGCAAACGAAGCAGGCGATGCAGCAGATACAAATGCTAAGATTAATATTGTAGACGAAGGAAACGGCGTATACCGTCAGGCAACAGCTGATGAAGCTAAAGCAACAGACTTTACTTCTGCAAAAATTGTATCTGATGCTGATGGTAAAGTTCTTGTAAAAGGTCTTGATGCTGGAACTTACTACTTAAGAGAGACAAAAGCTCCGGACGGATACAACAAACTTCTCAGCGACATCAAGGTTGAGATCAAACCAGTATATGATAAAACAACTGGCAAACTGACAAGCTATTCAGTTGATTACACATACAATGGAACTACAACAACAGGTAAAGAAATTAAAGATACAAAAACTTCTCCAGAAGTAGCTGTAGAAAACAAAACAGGTGCACAGCTTCCATCTACTGGTAGCAAGGGTGCCCTCATGGTAACACTGGCTGGTATCGTTCTTTTCGGTGCATTAACAGCAAGCAAAGCTTTTGGTAAAAAGAAAGCAAACAACTAAGACATTCTGAAGTTTAAGAATGGACAAAAAGACAGTTCATCTTCCCGGTATTGCACCGGGAGGATATCTGCTTTTTCTGAAATGTCCAGTGTGGACTGGGTATTTCAGAAGAAACAGACGAAAAGGTGAAAGGTATTATGAAAAAAATAGTGAAAATACTAAGAGGAATTGGATATCTGGCGGCATTTTCTTTAATCCTGTATCCGGTAGTGAGCAATTACATCAATCAGATGAACAGCACAACCATTGCTACAGATTATGAACAGGAAGTTTCTCATCTGTCGGAAGAACAGGAGAATGCAATGATCGAACAGGCACAGGAATATAACGAAAGCCTGATCGGAATTGGTTCCATAGCAGATCCATTTTCAGAAAGCAATGAAAATCAGACAGAAAATGATGTGTATAACAATCTTTTGAAAATTGATGATACCGGAATGATGGGATATATTGATATTCCAAAGATTGATGTTGTCCTTCCGGTTTATCATGGAACATCCGAAAAAGTACTGCAGTCAGGTGTTGGACATCTGAAAAACACTTCACTTCCGGTAGGTGGCGAGAGCTGTCATGCAGTATTATCCGGACACAGGGGACTGGCAAATGCAAAAATATTCACTGACCTGAACAAGATGGCGGTTGGAGATGTATTTTATATTAAAGTACTTCACCATACCTTTGCCTATCAGGTAGATCAGATTCTGACAGTATTGCCATCCGATACAGATGCTTTACAGATTGAAAAAGGCAAGGATTATGTAACACTGGTCACATGCACTCCTTATGCTGTTAATACACACAGACTGCTTGTACGTGGCATCAGAATTCCGTATGAAGAGGCACAGAAGATAGATGAGGAAGTTGGCCTCCAGCGTACAATCCCATTCAATTTGATTCTATTGATTGCTGGAATTGTTGCTTTCATCATCATATGGGCGAGCATGAAATTTCATAAACGCAGGAAGGAGAAAAAGCATGGGCAGAATCATGAAACGTAAACAAAAATGTATATGTATGGCTATTGTGATGTGTATGCTTTTACTCCTCATTCCGTTACCTGTGTCTGCGAATGATCAGGGAAGCATATTATTAAAAGCTACTGTTGAAGATGAAGCTGCAGTATATAATCTAAGCAATACTGAATTTACGATGTATCAGGTTGGCATATATAAAAAGAATTCATGGGTTTTAGAGACTGAGTTTGCAAAGTCCGGAGTCGTATTTGACTTTGAGGATTCTTCCGCCCAGGCAGAAGCTGCAAAAAAACTGGGAAAATATGTACAGGATAACAGCATCAGAGGAATATCTGGAAAGACCAATTCAGACGGAGAAGTTATGTACAGAGATCTGGAAAAAGGAGTGTATCTTTTTGTCCAGACACAAAAAACACAAATTGGCAATCAAGTATATCGAAGTGAACCTTTTATCATAACAGTTCCGGGTAATTATGACGGTCAGATCATCTGGAATGTAACGGCAGAACCTAAATTTAAAAATGAATCGATACCACCAATTACCCCGAATACGCCACCAGATTCAGAAGAACCATCAGGTGATAATAGCAGTCATACTTCAAATGTAAAAACGGGAGATGATACGAATGTAATTATGTGGCTTTCTTTAATGGGAATATCCTTAGTCATATTTAGTATTTGTAAAAGAAAAGTCCATAAATAATAGGAGAAGATCGGGAAAGCTCAGGAGCATTGAGCAGTGCTGTGAAATTCTGCCGGACGATATCCAATATCTTTTGCTTTTTCTGCAATTCCTGTTTTTTCAGAACAGTAGCAGCCTGTTCAGATTCATACAACTATATTTGCGGTTCAGACAGGATTAAAGATGGTGAAAATGAGAGGAAGAAGAAATAAAGAGCAGGTTAACAGATGGAATTTTGAATTCAAAAATATTTTTTAGGGATATCTTTGCGTGGAGGAGCTATGATATGAAATATTTATGGACAGAAGACACTGGTGCTGGACTCCATTTCTGGAAGTTGGTCAATCAGCTTTTCTTTGACGATGCCCTTGTGGTCGAAAGTAAAGAAAGTAATCAGGGCTTATTGGATGCGTTGGCGGATATAGACATGAAAGAGGACGATAAGTATTATATCGCATACTCCAAAATCCTTCTGCATACATTGTAAAAAGATGCATGCAGAGGGATTTTTTTGAAGGATTATATTGAAGAGCGGGCAGTGGAAGTTGCGTATTATATAATTGAAACGAAGGCTACGGTGCGTCAGGCAGCAAAGAAATTCGGGATCAGCAAGAGTACGGTACATAAGGACTGCACGGAACGTTTACGGCAGATTGATGCGGGGCTGGCGGCTCAGGCACGCGAGGTTCTTGATGTGAACAAATCAGAGCGTCATATCCGCGGCGGTGTAGCAACCAGGGAAAAGTACAGGCATTTGCATGAGCTGCAGGAACGTCATGTATGAAAATAAAAAATGCAAAAAGCAAGATTTCGAATAGAAATATGAGAATTCTTTGCAGATCATTATATGAAAAATGAAAAAGTGCGATATAATGAAAGATAAATGCAGTTGAAAAACCAAAGAAGAAAGAGGGCATAATTTTGCAGGAATATCAGACAGTTACTCATCAATTTGAACCGGTTTTTGATGAGGATTCGAAGGTGCTGATCCTGGGGACATTTCCGTCGGTGAAGTCCAGGGAGCAGAATTTTTATTACGGACATCCGCAGAACCGTTTTTGGAGGGTGCTTGCGAATCTGACGGGATGTGAGGTTCCGGGGACAGTGGAGGAGAAGAAAGGTTTTTTGTTAAGAGAACATATTGCGGTGTGGGATGTGATCGCGAAGTGTGATATCATCGGTTCGAGTGACAGTTCGATCCGAAATGTAGTTCCGGCAGATTTGTCAAGGATTTTAGATCATGCACCGATCCGGCAGATTTATGCAAATGGCGGGAAGGCTTATGAATTGTATCAGAAATAT
>OJMN01001088.1_pt1 | contig 16249 bp, 19 predicted proteins | sample 1597261 | NCBI WGS metagenome assembly OJMN01 (sample SAMEA2452130, study PRJEB22498) | human gut metagenome | biome: human feces; feature: human gut; material: feces | place: Australia | collected 2012 | reverse complement strand
ACTTCCACAAAAACCCGCATTTCTTATGCCTATGATATCCGGATTTTTTTCCAGTTTCTGATATCTCAGAATCCGTCTCTTGCAAAAATCGGGATTCCGAACTTAAACGTTTCCGTACTGGATCAGTTAAAACCGATCGATATTGAAGAATATATGGAATATCTGAAGCTCTATGACAGTCCGAATGACCAGACGACAATCACAAACGGGGAACGTGGATTAAAGCGAAAAATTTCTTCTCTTCGAAGCTTTTATACTTACTATTATAAAAGACAGGCAATCGAGACCAATCCAGTCCAGCTGGTCGATATGCCAAAGATCCATGACAAAGCCATTATCCGCCTCGACGCCGGTGAAACGGCTGCACTGTTGGATTATATTGAACACTGCGGTGATCAGCTCACCGGTCAGCGAAAAGCTTATTACGAAAAAACAAAACTGCGTGATCTTGCCATTGTCACTCTCCTGCTTGGTACCGGTATCCGTGTATCTGAATGTGTCGGACTGGATGTGGAAGACATTGACTTCCGTAACAACGGTATTCGCCTCATACGCAAAGGCGGTTCTGAGATGGTAGTCTATTTTGGACCTGAAGTGGAAAAAGCTTTAAAAGACTATTTAGAGGCACGTAAAGCGATTTCCCCACTGGAAGGACACGAGCACGCTCTCTTCTACTCTACCCAGCGAAAACGTATCGGCGTTCAAGCGGTGGAAAATCTGGTCAAAAAGTATGCCCGTGCCATCACAACTACAAAAAAAATCACACCACACAAACTGAGAAGTACTTATGGTACCACTTTATATCAGGAAACAGGAGACATTTATCTGGTTGCCGATGTGCTCGGGCACAAAGATGTGAACACCACCAAAAAGCATTATGCTGCCATGGATGATGCCAGAAGAAGAAAAGCTGCCACTGCAATCCGCCTTCGTGAAGACTAATACTTGTGGACGCAAGAGACGATAATGTAGTATCAAATTAAAAATCTCCGTTGTCTTTTATGTGGGTCTAGCAAACCACATAAAAGACAACGGAGGTATCCATGGATAATCAAGGTTTAGCAAATTGCTGAATAGTTACTGTTTTTTTAACCGGTTACTGTAATTCTATCAGTCCAGTTTCTTTCCGGTCAGCATTTCATATCCCTGCAGATATTTTTCAATCGTTTTGTCTACGATCTCCTGCGGAAGTGTCCAGTCATTGTCTGGATTTTCTTTTAACCAGTCACGTGCAAACTGTTTATCAAAAGACGGCTGTCCATGTCCTGGTTCATATCCTTCGGCAGGCCAGAAACGTGAGCTGTCCGGTGTCAGCATTTCATCACCAATTGTAATATTTCCGTTCTCATCCAGTCCAAATTCAAATTTCGTATCTGCGATGATAATTCCTTTTTCCAGAGCATAAGCTGCACATTTCTTATACAATGTGATCGTATAATCACGAAGTTTCTCTGCATATTCTTTTCCTTTTCCAGGATAATATTTCTCCAGGTGCTCTACACTCTGTTCAAAAGAGATGTTTTCATCGTGATCTCCAATCTCAGCCTTTGTGGACGGTGTATAGATTGGTTCAGGCAGTTTATCAGACTCTTTCAGACCTTCCGGAAGCTCAATGCCACATACTTTTCCTGTTTTTTTGTAGCTTTCCCAGCCGCTTCCTGTAATATAACCACGTACAATACATTCCAGTGGAAGCATATCAAGTTTACGGCACATCATGCTGTTTCCATCAAACTGATCCTGCTGAAAATATTCCGGCATATCTTTTACGTCTGTAGATATCATATGATTTGGCAAAATATCTTCTGTCATTTCAAACCAGAATTTAGACATCTGTGTAAGAACCGTTCCTTTTTTTGTAACTACGTTGTTCAAGATTACATCAAAACAACTGATACGATCTGTAGCTACCATGATCAGACTGTCACCATTGTCATAAATCTCGCGTACTTTACCTTCTTTTATCGGTTTCATTTCCTGCATAATCCATACCTCGCCATATTCTTATTGTATTTACAAATAATTCCGGTACAAACGTACCACCTTTTACCCCTGATTGTCAAGAGTCAAATTTCTTCTTTTCCATTCTTTTCGCTCTTAATCATAGTATTTTCCTTCTTTTTTACCTTCGTATTTGAACTTTTAGTTCTTTTTATTTACACTTTTAGTTCATGTATAGATATTCTTTTTATCGTTAAAATAGAAAAGATAATGTAATTATCCTGCTGATCACAATAATGGACAATACAGCAGAAAACAATCGCAGGTTATCTGCTATTTTTTACAAAGGGGATTAGAGGTATGTTAGATTTGTATACTATGGGCGAACGTATCCGTCAAGCACGTGAGGATATGGGCTATACAAGAGAAACTTTTTCTGAAATGGCGAATATAACACCTCGTTTCTGTTATGATATTGAATCCGGAAAGAAGGGCGTATCCATTGATACTCTGAAAAACATCTGTGAGGCACTGAATCTTTCTGCTGATCATTTGCTTGACCTGAAGCCACTGGATACAGATGCTTATGATTATACGATTTTTCACGTTTTGATGGAGCAGTGTCCGAATTCTTATCGCGATGGTCTTTACCGGGTTATGTCCGCATATGTCCAGTCTGTTTCAGAAGCATTGAAAAAAGAAGGTTCCTGATACGTTTTTCTTCGTATCATGAAATCTTCTTTTTCTTTCTGCTTTTCTTGTGTTTTTTATTTTTGACAAATCCAGTCTGATCTACATCAGTTCTTTTGAATCCACAATCACCGTGAATGGTCCGTCATTCAGCAGTTCTACTTTCATATCTGCTCCAAAGCTTCCCGTCTCAACAACCGGTATCTGCTTTTTACATTCTGCAATGATATACTCATACAATGCATTCGCCTCTTCCGGATTCTTTGCCTCAATAAAACTTGGGCGATTTCCTTTTTTACAGTTTGCATAAAGCGTAAACTGAGAAATGAGCAAAAGCTCACCATCCACATCTTTTAAAGCCAGATTGGTCTTTCCATCCTGATCTTCAAAGATACGAAGGCCGCACATTTTCCGCACCAGAAGATCTGCTTCTTTTTTTCCGTCTTCTGCTCCGATACCAATCAGTACCAGAAAACCCTTGTTGATCTTTCCGATAACAGCTCCATCTACGGAAACACTTGCTCTGGAAACTCTCTGTATAACAAACTTCATATGTATTTTATCCTTTTATTTTTTCTTTTAATGCAACAAAGTCTTTGATAAGCTGAACCGTTCCGTCAATACCGCATACTCCACTGTCTATGCACATATTGTAACTGGAACCGTCTCCCCACTTTTTATCCGAATAGTAGCTGGCACGCTTTTTATCAGTTTTTAGAATCTGATCACGTGCTTTTGCTTCTGTCAATGCATATTTTGATGCTATACGCTTGATACGTTTATCCATATCGGCATGCACAAAAATGCTGATGCAGTTATCAAAATCTGCCAGTGCATAGTCCGCACAACGGCCGATCATAACACAGGGACCTTCCTTTGCAATCTGTTTGATTGCATTGAACTGAGCCAGAAAAACCTTATAATTTAAAGGCATTTCGGTATATCCGGATGCTGCCCCGTTCATGGAATATGTATCCATTACAAGGGAATATAGAAAACTGTTCGTCGGCCTTTCATCGTGATGCTCAAACAATTCCTGGCAGATTCCGCTCTCTTTTGCAGCACGGTCGAGAAGTTCCTTATCATAACATTTTATTCCAAGTTCTTTTGCCAGTTTCTGGCCAATCTCATGTCCGCCGCTTCCATACTGTCGTCCGATCGTAATAATTGATTTACATGTCATATAGAACCACCCTTTCTTTCTGGCAGATAAAATCTGCCGTATTTCTTCTCCTTATAAGAGTGATTATACATCATTTAGCAGACAATTTACAAGCATTTTTTGAATCTTACAAACAATTTCTGCATTTTCTGTACTTTATGGAAGTTTATGAAGCAACTCCTCAAAATATGCCGGCAACGGAGCTGAAAACTCCATATATCCTCCGGTAGACGGATGAATAAACCCGATGGTCATCGCATGAAGTGTCTGTCCTTGCAGTTTATAAGGTGATTTTGCCGGACCGTATACCGAATCTCCGAGAAGCGGATGCTGTAGAGAAGCCATATGAACACGAATCTGATGTGTACGGCCGGTTTCCAGCTCACATTCAATATACGTGAACTGTCGGAAACGTTTTAATACCTTAAAATGCGTCACCGCCCGTTTTCCATTCTGCTCATTGATCGCCATCTTCTTTCGATCGGTGGGATTTCTTCCGATCGGTGCATCGATCACACCGGAATCTTCTTTAATCACACCATGTACAATGGCACGGTAACATCTATGGATAGAATGTTCTTTTAATTGTGCTGCAATCACTTTGTGTGCCATATCCGTTTTGCAGACAATCAAAGAGCCTGTGGTATCCATATCAATTCGATGCACAATACCGGGACGCAATACCCCATTGATTCCGGAAAGACTGTCCTTACAATGATACATCAGTGCATTGACCAGTGTTCCGCTGTAATGACCATGCGCCGGATGTACCACCATGCCTTTCGGCTTGTTTACCACAAGGAGATCCTGATCTTCATACAGAATATCCAGCGGAATGTTTTCCGGAACAATATCCGGCTTCTGGGCATCCGGGATTGTAAGTGCGATTTCTTCTTCTCCGGTAATGCGGTAACTCGCCTTGATCGGCGTGTTTTGAATCTGTATCTGATCGTCCTTGAAAAGTTTCTGAAAGAAGCTCCTTGAATACTGCGGAAGCTGAACTGCCAGATATTTATCTGCACGCTCACCAATCGATTCTTCTTCCGGTAATAATATCAGTTCCTGCATAGTTTCTCCTGCAATCTGATTTACGCTTTTTCTGATCCGTGCAGTTTCAGAAAATGAAAATCATCATCCTTATAAATTGTCAGTATCAATATAAACAATACAACCATAGCGACCGTCACATAGATATCTGCAACATTGAAGATTGGAAAATCAATCAACGAAAAATACAGAAAATCAATGACATAGCCGTTAAGCAACCGGTCGATCATATTTCCGATCGCACCTGCCGCAATAAAAACAGCCAGCACTGCAAGCGGACGGTAATGTGCTTCCTTCGGAAAACGAATGAAACACCATAAAAGTACTGCGAGCACAAAAATAACAATCAGTATAAAGAACCATCTCTGATTTTGCAGTGCTCCAAAAGCCGCTCCTCTGTTTTCAAGATACTGCAGTTCAAAAACACCCGGAATCAGCGAAAATGCTTCTTTTCCTTTTAAACATTTTACCGCAGCAAATTTTGTGACCTGGTCTATAAGAACAAGCAGAAACAGCGAGACAACTGCAACAATAGTCCGATATCCTTTTTTCATAATCTTAACCTTTCTCTGTTACAGAAGCGTGATATTTTCAAGATATTTTACCGCATCTTCCATCTCCTGATCGGTAACACTTCTGTCAATACAGGCATCTCCAATACTGTTTAACAAAATAAATTTTACTTTTCCGGCTTCCATTTTTTTATCAGAACGTGTTGTTGCCACAACCTCTTCCGGTGTCACTCCTTCAACAGATACCGGAAGACCAAAAGCGATATTCGCTTCTTTGATTGCAGTCAGCTCTGCTTCTGTTATCTGTCCACGCCTCATGGAAAGATAGGAAGCCGCCAGACTTCCAAGTGCTACACATTGTCCATGCATCAAAGAGAAGTTTTTTAACTTTTCAATGGCATGTCCAAGTGTATGTCCAAAATTCAAAAGTGCACGATCTCCCTTTTCTGTCGGATCTTTCTCTACTACATCACGTTTGATCTCACAGCTTCTGGAGATCATTTCTTCCAGAACTTCCAAACTGCGTTCCATTATTTCCTTTCTGTGACAGATCGTCCACTCATAATATCCCTGATCTTTGATCAGGCCATGTTTTAAGATTTCTCCCATGCCACAGGCAAACTGTTCGTCTGTCAGCGTCTTCAGGGCAGACAGATTCATATACACCAGTTTTGGCTGATGAAAGGCACCGACCATATTTTTATAACAGTTAAAGTCCACGCCTGTCTTACCGCCAATGCTGCTGTCCACCTGTGAGAGCAGTGTTGTCGGAATTTGAACAAAATCAACGCCTCGAAGATAAGTCGCTGCAGTGAAACCGGCCAGATCCCCAACAACGCCTCCTCCAAGAGCAACCAGCATATCTTTTCGTTCAAAATGATGCAGGATCAGATGCTCATACAAATCCTGCACAGTATTGAGATTTTTGTTTTCTTCTCCTGCCCAAAAAACAAAGCGGGTAACTTCCTTTGCACAGGATGCAAGAATTTCTTCTACCTGATCTCCGTAATATTGATCCACGGTAGAATCGGTAACAATACATAACCTTCGGTTTTCCGGCTTACAAACCTTCAAACGCTCTGCAAGCATCCCAAAATCTTTTTCAAGATAAATTTCATAGGCAAAAATCCCATCTTTTTTAACCGGTATCTGGGTGCGGTATTTTGTAGTATCCATTGTTTTTACCTCCTGTTCCATTCATCGAATACATGCGGAATCCGATTTTTCAGAATCGCTGAGCTGTTTAAACATATTTTTCAAGTTTTACAAGGTAACGTCCCTTTTTGGTCTGTGAAAGCATGCCTTCGTATACAAATCTTCCCATACCTCTGGCTGATATCAGATCATTCTCTTTTACATGATATCCATTTGAAGTAATGCATTTTCCATTTACAAAAACGCGGCCATCTTCAATCATTCCGACCAGACTGCTTCTGGAAGTTTTCCATGCCAGGGCAAGCAGAGTATCCAGACGTACAGAAGCAACCGTTCCTTCTATTTTTTCCGTACGCAGTGGGATTTCTTTTCTTTCTCCCTCAAACACCTGACATAAAACCGTTGTATGCCGGATCCGTGTCAGGTTATCACACAGAAAATCTGCTATTTTCTGCATACAGAAAAGATAGGCACATTCCTCGTCAATCAGGATATCACCGGTAACCGAACGGTCTATGCCCAGATTCAAGATGGCTCCAAGATAATCTCTGTGTGAAAGTTTCTCTGCAAATTTCAGATTCAGGGACCTGATCTGAAGACATACGATTGGAAATGGTATAGCATCTTCATCCGAATCGCCCTTTTGCGAAAAATCATAACGAAAATAAAGAGCATCAGGGATAAACGCTGCCAACTGACGCTCTGCTTTTGCATAACCGCCGAAAAGTTTCCATCGAACAAATGGAATCTTTCCGACCGTGCTGTGAAAAATATTTAATTCATTCAGATTCATAAAATCTGTATAAGTGATGATTCCTCTTCGATCTGCCAGATTTGCCAGATCCAGGATACGCTGCCTTGTGCGTTCCTCCATCTTATCCATTTACTTTCTCCTAAAACTTGTTTCCAAGAGACGGCATATCAACACCATTCAAAATTTCCTGAAAATCTCCGGAAACTTCCACACCGGATGGCGTAATGATAAAAATAAAATTGCTGACTTTCTGAAGATTACCGTCGATTGCATAGCAGGAACCGGATGCAAAATCAATGATTCTCTGTGCAATATCAACATCAAGACCTTCCATATTCAGTACAACTGTGCAACTTGCAAGCAGTGTATCAGTAATCTCTCTTGTGTCTTCCATAGAACGCGGTTTGATTACGCATACTTCCATTCCGGCAACGGATTTTTTTGTCGTACGCATCTGAGAAATCTTACCGGAGTTGCTGGTCTTTGCAGATGATGTACTGTACGGACGCGGAGAAGAAGTGCTTCCGGATTTCTGGAAAGATTTTGCCTTGCTCTTTTCTTTTCCGGAAGGCACTTTCTCATCCATATCCAGATCACCTAAATCGTCTTCTTCATTCTGCTTTTTGAAGAATCTCTTTTTTGGAGCTTCTTCTTCGAAATCATCCATTTCGTCATCCAGAAAGTCATCGTCATCAAATCCATCATTGTCATTCAGTTTCATGGCATTTAAGAATCTATCTAATACTCCCATTTTGTTCTCCTATCTGCTTTTATCACAAATTGTAATTGCGTTCTCCGAAGATACCTGTTCCGACTCGAACCATGGTAGCACCTTCCTCGATTGCAACCTCATAATCTCCGGTCATACCCATACTGAGATCACGCATATTAACATTATCTATGTTTTTGGCTGATATGTCAACTGATAATTCTCTTAATTTTGCAAAATATTTGCGATTATCCTCGGCGTTTTCTACAAAAGGTGCAATCGTCATCAGTCCTTCTACAGAAATATGCTCCATTTTGGCAATGTTTTCGATGAAATCTGCACATTCTTCTACACGAACACCAAACTTACTCTCTTCTGATGCAACATTTACTTCCACCAGAACCGGCATCACAATTCCTTTTTTCTCCGCTTCCTGGTCTATCGCCTCTGCCAGTCGGACAGAATCCACGGAATGAATCAGAGCTGCACGCCCTACCACATATTTTACTTTATTTCTCTGTAAATGACCGATCATATGCCATTTGATATCTTTTTCCATTTCTTCGTATTTGTCACGCAGCTCCTGCGGCTTGTTTTCTCCAAATCTGCGAATTCCTTCCGCATAGGCCTCTTCGATCATCGACACCGGTTTTGTTTTGCTGACGGCGATCAACTGTACCTCACTGCGGTCTCTTCCGCTTCTCTTACAAGCTTCACAGATACGTCTCTCTACTTCCTGCAAATTTTCTTTTATCATGTTTCTTATACCTCCACTATCTTTTTCTCTGTAAACAGGATCATAACAGCTGATCGTCGGAAACCGTATCCGCATCCAGTGCAATATGATCGTACTGTGCCAGTCCAAACGTATCGTCATCTGCCACAATACAGTATTCCTCGTTCTCTGCGATCACAGTCACTTCACGGAAAACAGCATAACCTTTGTTGATATTATAGACTCCCTGAAGGGATGCAGTCTCTTCGATTCGATACTTGTTGCTGGAATTCTTCCGAACGATATAATCGCCCTCTGAAAATTCATTGATATCCACATAGTAGTTATCATCCACTTTTTCGTAAACCGTTGTTGTTTTATATTTTTGTTCTGATTTTCCACTGTTTGTATAGGTTTCCACCAGAACTGTAACCTCATTGCTGTCATCGTTATTGGAAATCACATATTCCTGCGGAATAATATAGAAATTCCGCTGTTCGATTGCAGTTTTTGGTATTTTCAATCCACTCTTCTTATTTAAAAGTAATTCAATATCCAGAAAGCGATCCGATGCAAAACGCACAACAGAATGATCCATATCCAGCTTTGCAAAATAGGTATTCTTGTTCTGAACAACCGACACTGTAGCATCTGCCGTTGTACCATCTTTCAGAAAACGGATCGTAACAGAGCTTTGATCCGTCAGTTCGGAAACAATTTTATTGTCAATTGGCAGAATCAGAGACCAGTTATCCTCTGTCACCAGTTTATATAACGGATCTCCACTTTTGGCTGTTCCGTTCAGACGAAGATTTTCTTTGTGATATGCCTTCATAGAAAACATATCAGTTGTCACATCTTCCGCTTTTACATCTTCAAAGCCATCCACCGAATAAACCACAATACCAGGTCCATCCGTTCGACATACATTGAACAGACTGCCTTCGTCTGCATTTCCGTAAACATCTTCTGTATAGAGATCTAAAACGGCACTTTCTACATCCGCCTTCATATCATATGCTTTCTGAAAGTTCTGACCTGAAAAAGCAGACGCATATCCGGCAGCCGCAGCACACAGTTTTTTTGCATCTGCGGCAGATAGTGTTCCGCTTTCGGAAGTATCTGTAGTTTGCAATGCATCCTCTTTCTCAGCGGAACTTTCTGTTGTACTTTCAGACAATTCCGTACTTTCTGTGAGCGATGCTGACTCTGTAGTCTGTGATGATGCCGATGTCCGTTCTGTTCTTGTTGTTCCGTTTTCGTTGATAGAACAGATCACACCATTTTTACCGATTTCTGTTCCTTCTCTTGCATAGTAAGTAACAGCTCCGGATTCCGGTGCTTCTACAACTGTTTCTGATTTCAGTGCGAGTGCTGTATATTTATAATTTCCGGACAGACTGCCTTTTTTTACTTCATATGGTGCAATGTGCGTCGAAGTCAGATACATGACGATACAGACCATCATATAAACAAATACAATTCCAAACAGCAGTGTACCAATATTTATGCCAATATATTTTTTATACTTTACAATCTTCTTACTATTCTTTTTTGCAATCAACTAATACGCCTCCTTATTTTCATCTTAGCTGAGAAATTTTTGAACAGATATCATTCTACCACGTTCTTGTTTCAGAAACAATGGAATAAATATTTAATTTCAGGAAAAAATAGAGATAAACGATGAAAGGAGTTAAAATATATGAATGTAAAAGGACTGGACTATACTTGTCTTACACTTTCTATTATCGGAGCGATCAACTGGGGACTGATCGGCATTTTCCGCTTTGACCTGGTCGCTTTCCTCTTTGGAGACATGAGCTGGCTCTCCAGGATCATTTATACACTGGTCGGTCTGTCAGGATTGTATCTGATCAGTACTTACGGACGCATCTGCCAGGTTGATGATGCCAGATAAAGATTTTCAGTGTAAATATTTTACAGAACCCTTTCCTCTGAATTAGAAAGGCAGGACGGAAAACCGTCCTGCCTGCAAAGATTGCTTGCTGCATCCATAGAAAATCAAAGCTTTTCGCTTATAAAGATACAATGACTTTTGATTTTGCATTTTCCGGAAGATCATCTGCATCCAGAGAAATACTTAAAACAAAAGTTATATTATATTTCTCGCCCAGCTCATCCAGTTTATCGATGGTCTCTGTGATATCTGCATCTTCCAGTTTGGCAATTTTCAGAAAGCTGTCCAGATACATCTGCTCCAGATCGTGATCCTGTGAAATAATGCCACAGATAAATCCGATAAATCCATCACTGCTTGACAAACCAAATTCTGAAGTATCGATCAGACGAACTTTGTTGTTCAACTCGTACATATGTTTAGAACTCTTATCGAGATAAACAATATTTCCGTGCACTTCTTTTACTTCTGCATTTACTTTGTCCAACAGATGTTTTGTTTTTCCTTTACCCTTTTTGCCTGCAATGATCTGTATCATTATAATCTCCTCCTTTAGTCCGGCGACCTAAATATTATATGTTGATTATAGTGTATATTTAGAAAAATTACAACCTTTAATTGTTAATTTTAGACAATAATTTATTCATTTCGGCATATAATGTTTCTTTATCACCTGCATTAAGGATAATTGAGACATGAGAATCCCCATATTTATCTTTTGCGAGCAGACAGAGGCAGCTTCCGGCCTCATCCGTAGTACCTGTCTTACCGCCGATCACCTCTACATCCTGAGGCGGAGTTGCCTCTCCGATGTGATAATAGTTCGTTGACTGCCACATGATACCATACTTGTCATTATCGCGGATAAAGATACTATAGTATTCAGATGAACCGATAATTTCCTGAAAGGCATCATACTTTAATGCTTCCTGAAACATCAAATAAATATCATATGCCGTTGTATAATGCGACTCTCCGTCAAGACCGTGAGGATTTTCAAAAGAGGTGTTTTCCAGTCCCAATTCCTCAGCTTTTTCGTTCATAAGCTCCGCGAATTCTTCTACGCTCCCCGCAATCTCAATAGCAATTGCAGTCGCCGCATCATTGGCGCTCTCCAGCATCAGTGCAAAAACAAGCTCCTCCATTGTGAGCTTTTCATTTTCATACAAATATACCGACGAGCCCTCCACCCCTACCGCTTCCTTGGATACCGTCACCGTCTTTTTTAGATCATATTCCTCTATGGCAATGAGTGCCGTCATAATCTTCGTCGTACTTGCCATCGGTCGTTCGGTATGTGCATCCTTCTCATAGAGCACATTTCCGCTGGAAGCATCCATAAGTACCGCCGACGATGCCGAGACCGAGATACCGCTCGGGGGTGCGCCCGTTGCCGCTACACTCAATAATACCGATATAAGCAGCACTACTGCAAATTGCCTTATAAAAAGACTCGATAATTTTCTGATTTTTTTCATAGCAATTCCTCCGTTTTTCCTCTCATAACAGTATATGAGCAAAAAACAAGGGCTATGCAGGACGTCGCGCCGACCGTATCAAATATTTTACCGCTGCTCCGATAAGATATGAAAACGCCTTGAGCGGCAGAAAACTCACTCCGTCTTCAGCGCTTCAATTTCCTCTGCGAGCTTTTCATCGTCAAGGCCGCTTTCGGTTTTTTTCTTCGCAAACATATTTTTGAAGCGTTCAACAATATCCGGAACCTTTTCTGCAAAGGACGACACCGAATCCACTACTCCGACAGCCGGCGGAACCGACGCGGGACTGTTGATATTCAGCATAGAAACATTTCCCTCTTTATTGACTACCAGAAAACATACCGGCGTAACCGAAATACCGGTTCCCCCGCCTCCGCCAAAACAGGGGGACGTGCTTTTCACCGGAAGCTTTGCGTTCTGAACAGACTGCTCTTTCTTATCTCCGTTTTTCGGAACATAGTCAAGCCCGCCGGAAGCAAATCCGAGCGATATTTTAGATACCGGAATGATTACCGTTTCGTTATTTGTGGGTATCGGATCTCCGATTACCGTACTTGAATCCGCAATCGTGCGGATGCTTTCAAGAGAAGAGCTAATCATTTCACTGAGTTTATTGTCCGCCATTTTTAAACCTCCGTTCCCGCCTTCACGGGTTCTTTTTTTCTATCAGATTTATTTGTTTTTTTGTCTGTGTCACTGTTTTTTTGATCAGACCCGGATTCATCCTGTTCCTTTCCGGTCTTTTTCCCGTCATGCTTTCCGACATCGAAAATATACCCCTTAAGCGCAGTTATTCCGACAGCGATAATCTGCCATATTCTGATGCCGAAAGAAATATCAAGCATGACAATCGGCTTATTCGAAAGATAATCTACCCTTACCGAGATGTATTCCTCTCTGCCCCTTGGATATCTCATATTCAGAGTCTGATCGGCAAGCTCCTTTATATAGGATACCGCCTGAACAACCGTTCCGAAGGTTATCGCCGTCTTCGCAGGATCTTCACCCGCAACCGTAATATCGATCTGCCTTATCTCTATCCTGAGATATTTTCCGAATTTGGAAAGCGCTCTTACCAAAACATATTTTACAAGCTCAAGCACAAACTCGATATTCTCCCTGAGCGAACGACTTTCTTTCGCTGTTTCCTTTTCGGCTTCCTTCTCTTTTTCCGTTTTTTTCTGCGCTTTTGCCGCTTTCTTTTTCTGCTTGGCAATCAGCTTTTTCTCTTCGTTGATTCTCATTTTACGGAAATTTTTTATTCTAAAGCTTTTCAGCTTCATTTTTTTCTCTTTTTTGGGAAAAAGTTTGAAGTTAAAAAACAGAATTCTTAAAACCGCCGAAAGCTCGTTTTCCACCCGTATTCTAACTGTTGGTCTGATAAAAGCAATCAGAACAAAAAAAGATAGAATCGCAAGAATAATCAAAAGTATCTTCACTTTCTCACCTCCGGTAAAAAATTCCCTTCCGCCGCCGTCCTCTGTCTTTTATGCTCCAACGGCGACTGCACCGCATCAGGCAAACCGGTTTCAAGAATCCATTGCCGTTTCGGAAAGCGTACTCATATCAACAAAAGCGCCCTCGGAATCCGACATCTCCGAGTTTTGGGAAGCGTCACTGCCTACACTACTGTTTTCACTGTCAGCCTCGGTATTTTCCTGTGACGCCTCTCCCGAAACCACATCAAGCACCTCATTCTTGGGCAATTCCTCAAGAGAGGCAAGTCCGAAACACCGCAAGAAAGTATCCGTCGTACCGTAAAGATTGGGTTTCCCCGGAACATCAAGTCTCCCGGTAACCTCTATTAGCTGTTTTTCCCCCAGCGTCGTCACGGCGTAGGAACTGTCAACACCTCTTACCTGCTCTATAAACGCCTTGGTAACCGGTTGATTATAGGCAATTATCGCAAGAACCTCCAGCGCGGAATTGGAAAGCGCTCCGCCGCTTCTCATTCCGAGCACTGCCTTTACCTGTTTTTCATAATTCTCATTCGTGCAAAGCTGGCAGGAATCGGAAAACATAACCAGCCTGATCCCTCTGTTTTTATATTCAAAAGCCTTAGAGGAAAGCAATTCCGTAAGTTCATCGTGAGAGATGCCGAGCACCTCCTCCATACGCTCATATTTTACCGGAAATCCGGCTGCAAAGAGCACGGCTTCGATAACCGGTATCAGTTCCTCGTTTTTCATACTGCAAGTCCCTCTCTTAAGTGTCTGAGATTGATCGTCAAAACAACATCTTCTTCCTGATTTTCCATTGTAACGCGCTGAACCTTGAGAAGCTCAAGCGTTGCCGAGAAAATCGCAATCAACTCTGAGCGGGAATGCGCCGTAAGCAAAATATCCTCAAAATTCATGCTGATGTTTTTTCGCAAAAGCCGCATCACCGTGAAAATTTTCGCTGAAACCGGCACAATTTTAGCAGAGAGAAGTCTCTGTATCGCAAGCTCGGATTCCCTTGCCAGATCCGGCAACCGGCTGTTTTTATTTAAAACCCGCTGAAGCGCCTTTTCAAGAAGTTCAATATCGATATGCTCCGGCAAATCCGAACGCGTATCAATGACCTCTGGTTCCTTTGCTATTCGTCCTGCATAGACACTGTATTGATCCGAAAGAAAGGAAGCCGCCTCCTTGGCCCTTTTATATTCGATCAGAGCGCGGGCAAGCTTTGCCCTCGGATCCTCCTCCTCTTCCGATACAGATTCCGGTTTGGGAAGCAGCATACGGCTTTTGATCAGCATCAGATCCGCCGCCATAACGATAAATTCACCTGCGACCTCCATATCCATAAGCCGCATCTTTTCGATATAATCCATATACTGATCGAGTATCAGCGCGATCGGAATATCGTATATATCCACCTTATTCTTTGCAATAAGCGAAAGAAGAAGATCAAGCGGTCCCTCAAAGACCTCAAGCTTAAAGCTAAGCTCACTCATAGAAACGGAACCAATCCTATTATAAAGTCAAAAGCAGAAAGAAACGCTCCCGACACCGCCGAAAGCACAGGACTTAAAACCCCGGTAAAAAGCAGCGCCAGCATAATCACCATCATTACTCTTTCATATTTCATCACCGAGAAATACCACTTATCGGGAAGAATAAAGTAGAATATTCTTGAGCCGTCAAACGGAGGCACCGGTATCAGATTGAAAACGGCGAGGTAAGCATTCATCGTTGAAAACATAATAAAGAATATAGCAAGAATATCAAAAAAGGAAAAGGAAGCATTCGAATAATAATAAATACTGCCGCCTTTAAGCAGAATATTTAAAGCCGTTACAGCATTTAATATCCGATAGCAAAGAATACCGATAAAGGACAGAAGCAGATTCGACACCGGTCCGGCAAGACCGGTAAGCGCCATTCCCTTCTTGGGATTTTTAAAATTTCTCGGATTGACCGGCACAGGCTTCGCCCATCCGATTCCGAAAAACAGCATGGAAAAAGCACCGATAGGATCAAGATGCCGCAAAGGATTCATCGTAAGACGTCCGTTCCAGCGAGCCGTTTTGTCTCCCAGCCGGTCCGCCATCCATCCGTGAGCAAACTCATGGAAGGAAAGCGATATCAAAACAATCGGAATCGATACCAAAAGAGTAATCAGATCCCACTTGGTAAAATTTCCTCTCAGAATATCAAAAATCATCTGCATTTCTCCGAAATCTGCGATTAACGCTCGATAAACTCATAAATTTTTTCCCAGACGTCATCCCGTCCGGCTTTGGTCAATGACGAGAACGGTATCACCGGCGCTCCGAGCTTATCAAGCTCGGAAAGAGCAAGGTTAAAGTCGGTTTTGTTCAATTTATCCGCCTTTGTGGCAACAATAATAAACGGAAATCCTGATGCGTCAAGCCAGTCGAGCATCATAAAATCATCTTCCGTCGGTCCCGCTTTCATGTCGATCAGCTGAAGCACAAGTCTCCTCTCACACGCCGAATGAAGAAACCTGTCGGTAAGCTCCGACCAACGCTTTTTGTCCTGTGGAGCCCGTTTGGCATATCCATACCCCGGGATATCTACAAAAAACAGCTTCCCGTCAACATCATAAAAGTTTACGGTGATCGTCTTTCCGGGGGCAGAACTCACTCTCGCAAGCGATTTTCGATTCAGCAGGGTATTGATGAGAGAGCTTTTTCCAA
>OJMN01001047.1_pt1 | contig 16512 bp, 19 predicted proteins | sample 1597261 | NCBI WGS metagenome assembly OJMN01 (sample SAMEA2452130, study PRJEB22498) | human gut metagenome | biome: human feces; feature: human gut; material: feces | place: Australia | collected 2012 | reverse complement strand
CAAGCAACGCCGCCTGTGTTATTGTATGGTGTGGATTTCTAAATGGTCTTTTTACCATAATTCCACCCTCACTATCCAGCAGTCCTGCGACACTATATATCTTCGTAAGCCTTAACTGCTCCTCATAATCCATATCCGGCATTATTGTCGGTATTCTCTGGGCAAGCATTGTCTTGCCGCTCCCTGGTGGACCTATATACATTATATTATGCATACCTGATACAGCTATCATCGTTGCACGCTTTGCAGCTTCCTGCCCTGATATATCACTATAATCAATATTATAACTGCACAAGTGATTATTATTTTTCACTTCTGAACCATATGTAAACTTAACCCGCGAGCGTTCCAATACATTATAAGTATCATTATTAATGTTGCCATCTGACTTATTACATTCACCAGATTTCACATCAGCCTGCTTTATATTCTTTCTACTTCCATCTATTACGGCTATATTCTTTAATATCTCTATAGTCTGGCTTAGCGTTTCAACTCCATATATATTAATATTATTGATAATTCTGCCCTCTGCTATATTAGCCTTCGGAATTATGCAGTTGTCAATTCCTGCCTCTTTAGCCGCACATACCATAGGAAGCACTCCTTTAACCGGATTAATGCTTCCGTCAAGACTTACCTCGCCTATAATCAATACATTTTCCAATATCTTTAAATCAAAACAGCCATTTGCCGCCAGTATCCCTATTGCAATTGGAAGGTCGTATATTGTGCCCTCCTTTCTTATATTGGCTGGCGATATATTAATAACTATCTTCTGCGGTGTAAGTTCAATACCCGAATTCTTAATCGCCACCCTGACCCTGTCTTTCGCCTCTCTTACCTTAGACCCAAGTGCTCCACTCATATCAAATGTCGGAAGTCCAAAACCAACGTCTGTTTCTACATTAACAATATACGCATCAATTCCGTATACAGCCGCACTTATCACTCTGCTAAACACATCTCACCCTTTTCCTTTCTCAAACTTATCACTACAACTATAACTAAAGCTATAGCCATAACTAAAACGATTATAATAACTACAATAATCATAAGTCCCTGCAATACTATTTAGTTGTAACATTTTAAATAATTGGGAATGTAATATTATAGAGCATAATATTACCAAAGAATACTCATTAATAACTGCTCAGCAATTATTAACAACAACTCACTAATCATCAATATCAGCCTGTTAATTGTTAATATTAACTAATTATTCATTAACGATAACTCACTAATCTTAAGACATACTGCCTAAAATTACTAATATTGAAATATTATTATTATCGACTGGCATAATATGTATTTCAATATATTATATATATCATATGTATACATATTATGCAAGTCATTTTTATTATTTATTTACTTTATTAACTTCTGACATAAATCTGTTTTTTATGATTTCTCTTATGCCTGCGGCATCTTTTCTTTCTAACTTATCATAGCTTATAAAACCACCAGCCATATGCTCGTGTCCGCCACCATTACCTATATCACATAATGCTTTATTAGATATTCTTCCCGAATCGTAGCTTCCATTACTTCTTATTGACAGCTTTATACCCTCTTCTTTAGCCGAATATACTATTGCAAGATTAACGCCATCCAAAGACATTATAAAATCGCATATAGAGGCAATCAATGACTCCTTGCAGTTGTCCCCTGCACTTGCAAAACAGATGTCATTCTGTATATCAACATTGGCAATTGCATAGGCATAAGCTTTTAAATCGTCATACTGTCTTACGCTTGTGTCAAGATTATTAAGAACTTTATGGTCTGCACGGTTGTAAAGATAATAGAACATATCAAGATCCAGCTTTGTAACACCACGCTTCATATCTGCTGTATCAACCTTTATTCCATAGAGCAGTGCCGTTGCCATATGAATATCAATAACAACATCATTTTCTATATAATACGAAGCTATGATTGAAGCACATGCCCCGACATCTGGTCTTATGTCCTTAAATACATATTTGCTGTCATTATATACTGGGTGATGGTCTATACAGATTGTCTTGTCTGAGTGCATATCTATTATGTTGGCATTGCCATTCTGTGCATCAACAATAATAACTTCTCTGTTACAATCCAGTTCCCAGGCACTTTTTACTTCAAGAATATCAATATTAAGAAGCTTTACCATCTTTGCGGTAACTGTATTTTCAATACTGCCCTTATATACAATCTGTGCATCTATCCCTTCTGCTCTTAAAAGATACTTCATACCATATGCACTTGCTATAGCATCAGGATCTGGAAAATTGTGCATCTGTACATACACACTGTTTCCTTTAATACAAGATATTATTTCTTCAAGCTTTGTCATCTTAACCCTCATTTTCTTAATTAATCTTTAATATCTCAAAAGAAGCCTTTATGCCATCTTTATCCTGTTGTATTAACTTCTGTGACACAACCATTTTTAAGACTTCCTTAAGCTGTGTATTTATCTTCTCTTTCTCTGAAGGAGGAAATTCATCAATAATGCTCTGAATTATATCTTTAGTACCAGCGACATCAACAGCAGCAATAACAAAACTTCCGGCTTTAGCCGCTTTTATTACTGCTTTAACCGTATCTGGCTCACTCATTCTTCCAACCTGAATCACATCTACATCTTCTCTTATTGCAAGCTTAAGCCCCTCATCATAAGAAGCCACATCTATGCCTACCTCACGCTGGTTCACAATAGCATTTTTATGGGTGTGTACATACTCAATAGGGTCTTCCAATGTCAGTATATGAACACATTTATTCTCATTAATATAATCAATAATCGAGGCAATTGTCGTAGATTTACCGCTTCCTGCCACTCGCCAAGAATAACAAGTCCGCTTTCGCTATCACATATGTCAATCAACTCTTTAGGAACACCTATATCCCCTGGTGCTGATACACTGTCTGTTACAAGTCGTATTACACAGGCAGGAAGCCCTTTTTGCATAAATGCACTGACTCTGTATCTTCCTGCCTTAGGCACTGACAATGCAAATTCAATCTGCTTATTATCCCTGAACAGTTCCATCTGCCTGTCATCCATTATACTGTATATTATCTTACTACAATCTGTCTCTGACAAGCTTGGATAATCAAGATTAGCAATTCGTCCGTTCACTCTCATTCTTGGAGGCACACCAACTGTAATATGCACATCTGACGCGCCTTCTTCCCTCGCTGTCATCAAAAGTTGTTCTACTGTTATCAATTCAACTTCCTCCCACTGTATCCATAATTACTATCTGTTCTTAGATTACTTTTATTAATTCTTCTGCACACTATAACAGCAAATATTAATTATTATCTATTCTTCGACTGCTTCTATTAATTTCTCTGTATGCTGTAACGCCAGCTATTAATTATTATCTATTCTGTCTATGCTGTAATTATCTGAAAGGGCGCCTATATACTCCTCATACAGTACCCCTCTGTCTGTTCCGCATATAAAACGCTTATTCTGGTTATCGTGTCCTACATTAAAATCACCATCAACTGTGATATACGCATTAGCATATCTGAATACATAGCTGACAGGCTCACTGCTCTCATTATCACTTACAACAGCCGATGCCTGAACGATAATATAATTATCCGCTTCCTGTCCTGCTGCCAAAGCCTTAAGGAAATACGCCGCATCAATATTGACATCAGATACATTTTCTTCATTAAGATGATACAGGTAATCTGTGTTGCCTGTTGCCACATACAACATTCTGTAGGTTGCATCTTCTGTTTCTTTAGTGATAGTTTCCTTAATCTCTTTATATATGTCAGCCATAACATCTTTATTAACTTTAGTATAATCATCGCAGTAAGCAGCAAGTTTATCTGCTGTATAAGTCATCTCACAGGCTTTGGCAAGTATGCCGTGCCTTGCCATATCTTCATAAGATACATCACAGCTTACCTTAATACTGTCATTAAGCTTAATTGAAGATGCCTTGTCCGCAGTAAATGTAAGTGTCTTAAGATAATCATCATCCCAGTCATTGTCTATTATAACTCTGGCATCAGGGCTTATTCCTGAAAATGTTACATCAACCCCGCTGTATATATCTATCTTTGCACCTGCATTAATGCCTTTAGCCTTATAAGTATACTGCTTCTTATTAATATCAACACCTGCATTATCTGCATAAGTATCATTAAATTCTATCTCGCAGTGGACTTTATCACCATTTTTAATATCGGTATCTGTTGTGTATACATTTATTGATTCAATGAACTTTCTAACATAATATTTCTTATCGTCATCAGCTTTCTTTCCTAAAAGCTTATTAGACAGTGCATCTTCATCTACAACAAATGTCACCGAAGCATATCCGTCAGCACCTGTATACACAGGCTTTATATAATCTCTTATGTCAAATTCATTAACCTTTATAAATACTGCAACTATCAATATCACTGCAAGGACTATTCCACCAACAGCAAAATATACTTTATTGCTCAAAGACTTATCCTTCACATCTACTTCTTTTTCTTTAAACTCTTTAATCTGCATACACCAAAAGCCTCCTTACAATTCTCTTGTGCTATATACAAGCTGTTCTAATTCCTCACCTTTCATATATGGGCTTAACACATTATACACCTGTTTATTATAATTATTAAGCTGTTCTATATCTTTATAGCTAAGATATTGTACATCAACAAGGTCTAAATCCACAGGAACCATAGTAAGCATTTCAAACTTAAGCCACCTGCCATATTCATTTTCCTTATCCTCTGTAACTATTATTTCATTCTCAATTCTTATTCCAAATCTGCCATCAGCATACACTCCTGGTTCATCTGATGTTACCATACCCGGTGTTAATACAGCAAGGTCATTTACCCCCTGTATATGCTTCCACCTAAATCCATTAGGTGCTTCGTGGACATTTAAAAGATAACCAACTCCGTGACCAGTTCCACATCTGTAATCAATATTCTCATTCCACAACGGAGCTCTTGCCATTATATCAAGATTATATCCGGTACAGCCGTGAAGAAACCTTGTATTGGCAAGATTCAACATTCCCTTAAGTGTCAGCGTATAGCACTTCTTCATCTCATCTGTAACTTCACCTAACGCAATAGTTCTTGTAATATCTGTTGTTCCACGCATATATTGTCCACCCGAATCAACTAAAAGCATCCCCTCCTGCTTTAGCGTACTGCAGTTATCCTTTGAAGCCTGATAGTGCATCATTGCCGCATTATCAGCGTATGCACTTATTGTATCAAAGCTTAATTCAATGTAATCCTTTATACCACTTCTAAGATTATCAAGATATTCTGCCGCTGATGCTTCTGTTATTGTCTGTCCTGATTTAACTGCCTTCTTAAGCCAGAATATAAATCTTGTCACAGCAAGACCATCATCAATATGTACATTCTTAAGGTTGGTTATTTCTATGTCATTCTTCACTGCCTTAAGGAGAACCTCTGGATTTTCCTTTTCGACAAGTTCTATCTTATCATTGTCCTTAGCATAAAGATATAATCTTGTATTAACCCTCTTTTTATCAATAAGCACTTTATGTCCTGCTATGCTTCTTATATCCTCATATATATCATTATAAGGCTTAACCTCAACGCCAGCCTCTATAAGTTTATCTATACAGTCATCAAGCCTGTCTATATCTGTATACAGAACAGTCTTGTCCATATATACTGCCGCATATGCCATAATAACAGGATTACAATGTACATCCCTGCCTCTTATATTAAAAAGCCAGCATATATCATCAAGCGAGGCAATAATATGTACATCTGACATATTGTCTTTCATTGCACAACGCACATCAATAAGCTTATCTTTAATAGTCTTTCCTGAATACATAGTATCAAGATAAAATGCCTTGCTGTGTGGGAATTCTGCTCTGTCATTATATATTTGTTCTATCGCATCAAATGAATAGTTACAATGTGCCTTGTTAAATTCAGCCATTTTCTTAAATTCTATTCCCTGTCCTGCCTGTACACATCTTCCGTCAAATCCTATTGTCATTCCCTCTTTTAAAAGTTCCCTGCAATATTCATTGAGTGCAGGTACCCCTGCACTTCCCATTCTCATAAGCTTATACTCTGTACCGCTAAGCTGTTTCTCAGCCTGCACAAAATATCTGCCATCTGTGAAAAGCACTGCAGTGTCACTTGTTATAACTGCTGTTCCTGCTGAGCCTGAAAAGCCAGAAATGAATTCTCTTTCCTTAAAGTAATCACCTGCATATTCAGAAATGTGGTAATCGCCCGTTACTACAACATAGATATCCACGCCTTTTTCTTTCATTATGCCACGTACTGCCTCAAGACGTCTGCTTATAACTGTATTATTATTACTGCCATTATTCGTAGCATTATCGTTAATTATTTTATCATCAGAGATATTATCCATTTTAAATGCTCCTTTTATCTATTACGGCAGTATTATCCGACTGCGGCGGACATCTTAGCGATATATTTCTCCGCCACAGCACGACTTACTGCTTAAGCATAAGTATACCATACCCTGCTGTCGATTTTGTAGTTTTTATGTTAAGTTTTGCTATCCTATTAACTTTTTATTCTCTAAAAGGGCATATAACTTGTTAAGAGCGTGCCTTTCTATACGGCTTACATAACTGCGGCTTATGTTTAACTTTGCCGCAAGTTCATTCTGGGTCATTTCCTTACTTCCAAACAGCCCAAATCTTCCTATTATTATCGTCTTTTCCCGCTCTGTCAATATATTATCCATATTGTCATATATGCACTTTAACTGCTCTGCTGTAAGCATCTCGCCTACATCATCTCTTGTTTCATCACCGACAACATCTATAAATGTTATATCATTGCCCTCTTTATCCGTGCCAATCGGCTCATATAAGGACAGCTCCTGCATTTTCTTCTTATCATTTCTTAACATCATCAATATTTCGTTATCTATACATTTTGCCGCATATGTCGCAAGACGGATTTTCTTATCAGGGTTAAAGGTATTAACCGCCTTTATCAGTCCTATTGTTCCTACTGATATTAAATCCTGTGTATCTTTCTCTGCACAAGCATATTTCTTAATCATATGTGCTACAAGGCGCATATTCTTCTCTACAAGTATATTCCTAGCCTCTATATCCCCATTACGGCTTCTTATTAACATCTCTTTTTCTTCCTGCTCTGATAATGGTTTCTCAAACACCTTCAAGAAAAAGCACCCCTACACATATTTCTATATTTTATGCGTAGGACACACCTTTATTGCATATCCATATAATTTATTGCATATTGCTCAAGTGTGCATCATCGGCACATAGTGCCTTTTATGCAACTGGGAATTCCTATTACATAAAAATACGCCAGTATGGACTATTCATTCATACTGACGCACATAAATCTTAATATATTATTCTTCTTTTCTTCTTAAAATGTCATATCTTTCAAGTTCTACACCAAGGTCAATATAAAGCTGCTGTTTAGGATGTGGACAGCTTTCCATATCAACGCCCTTTTCGTCAGTTATCCGCTTAACTGTAACTAAAAGATTAGTTCCGTCCGGCTTCATAACTTCAATCTCCTCACCAACCGAGAACTTATTACGCTGTTCTATATTGTAAAGACCTTCTTCGTTCTTATCTCCTACAATTCCAAGATAAGTGTATTCCTTAATGTATGTGTTGCTTTCATATATCTGTGTATTTTCATCTGGCTTTCCAAAGAAGAAACCTGTTGTATACTGTCTGTAAGTACATTTGCTTATCTCTGACTTGTAAAATGGAATTCTTGACTTATAAAGTTCTGTGTCTTTTAAGAAATCATCAATTGCAAGTCTGTATGTTCTTGCAACTGTAGCTACATAAAGGGCTGTCTTCATTCTTCCCTCTATCTTAAAGCTGTCAATTCCTGCCTCTATAAGCTCTGGAATATGCTCAATCATACATAAATCTTTAGAGTTAAAGATATAAGTTCCTCTTTCATTCTCATATACAGGCATATATTCGCCTGGTCTGTTCTCCTCAACAACAGCGTACTTCCATCTGCAAGGATGTGTGCAGGCACCTCTGTTAGCGTCCCTTCCTGCCATAAAACTGCTAAGAAGACATCTTCCTGAGTATGATATACACATAGCACCGTGTATGAATGTTTCTATCTCCATCTCATCAGGAATATTCTTTCTTATATTCCTAATCTCATTCAATGAAAGCTCTCTTGCTGTTACAACTCTCTTAGCACCCTGTTTCCACCAGAACTGATATGTCATATAGTTAGTATTATTAGCCTGTGTGCTTATATGAATATCTATATCGTGAAGTTCTTCCTTGGCAATTGTGAACATTCCCGGATCAGATATAATAACTGCATCTGGCTTTATAACATCAAGCTCCTTAAAATATTCCCTTGCTCCGTCAAGGTCATAGTTATGTGCAAGTATATTAGCTGTAACATACACCTTAACATCTCTTTCGTGGGCAAATTTAATTCCTTCTACCATATCCTCTTTTGAGAAATTCTTAGCCTTAGCTCTTAAGCCAAAAGCCTCTCCACCTATATATACTGCATCAGCACCAAATATAACTGCAATCTTTAATACTTCAAGACTGCTTGCTGGTATTAAAAGTTCAAGTTCCCTGCCATTATAATAATGTCCTGCCATATTATTTTCCTCCATTTATTTTTTAACGCTCAATGTAATTCCGTCTCCAATTGGTACAATTGAAGTTATAAGATTATCATTATGTGTAAGCTCATATACATACTCTCTAATTCTTGTATGTATTGTCCTGTCCCTTCTTGTGACAACATATCTGGACTCTACAAGCTCACCCTCCTGAAGTATATTATCTGTTATAAGAAGTCCGCCCTTAGGCATAAGCCTTAATATTTCAGGCAGATAATTAATATACTGTCCCTTGGCGGCATCCATAAATATAAAATCATATGGACCTTCCAGCTCTTTTAAGACTTCCATAGCATTGCCCTCTATAAGCCTTATACAATCCTCTTTTCCTGCCCTCTTGAAATTATTGCGGGCTATAGGTATTCTTTTATCATAATTCTCTATTGTATCAATTATACAACCCTCAGGCATATTCTCACTCATAAGAATAGATGAGTAACCTACTGCCGTTCCTACTTCAAGAATCGACTGTGGCTGCTTTAATTCAAGCAGCACCTTTAGCAGATTGCCCATCTCTTTTCTAATAATCGGGACATCGTCCTCAATTGCTTCCTTTTCGATTGTATTACAGATTGGTGAATTACCTCTATCAAGAGAATTAATATAAGCTACTATTCTTTCGTTGACAATCACCTTAGTAAACCTCTCATTAATATTTATTCACTATCAGCAGTATCAGTTGTGCTGACGCCAGCTAATATCTTCATCATATCTGTTGGCTTCATACCTGTATTAAGGCTGTATGTTCCTGCCTTAAACTTATCTTTATAATCAGATAACTTTACCTGAAAATAAAATATTTTCTCATCACTAATAAGACCTTTTTCATATAACTGGCTGGCTAACTTCTTAGCTGTTACACCATCAGCTATTGTCACTTCAACTACTTTGGCATTATCAACTGTGTCTACAGACTTCTCATTAAATATATTGTTACCAAATGTATAGGCTTTTGTTCCAAACATAACAACCACTACTACAGCAATTGCAATAAACAATGCATTAAGTGACAATGAAACAACCATTCTTATAGATTTATTATTCATAATCAAATATCCATTCCCGTCCGACTAAATATAGTTATGATGATTAATTATTCAAGAAATCAACATCGAATTCAATTGTCTCAACTACAGTTCTGCATATATCCTGAACCATACGGCACAGACAGACCTCAGACAGCAGATATCTGTTGACCATATCCTGTCTTCTCATATCTGCATATCTGTTATTAAGATCCTCCTGTGCGGCAAATATATCATCAACCTTACCACTATTCTGTATATCAAAATTCTGTCTTCTGAACTCATCAATACTTCTCTTTAAATTAGGGTCTTTATCTATAATAGCCTCTAGTCTTTTATATTCAATATATTCAGGGCTTTCTTTTATAGCTTTGCTTAGTTCAAGCTTTAACTGCTCAATTCTCTGCATTAATATCTCCCATTATAACTGATTACATCTGAGCTTCCATAATAATTGGAAGAATAACTGGATTTCTCTTCATCTTCTTCCACAAATATTCGCTGAGATCATCTTTGATAATGTTCTTAATCTTGCTCCAGTCAGTGATATTCTTATCAAGACATCTAAGAACAGAATCTGTAACTATAGCTCTTGCCTCATCAAGCAGTTCTTCTGCCTCTCTTACATATACAAAACCTCGAGTTACAATATCCGGTCCTGCAACAAGCTGTCCTGTATACTTCTCAAGTGTAAGAACAACAATTATAATACCATTCTCTGCAAGATTCTGTCTGTCTCTTAATACAATATTACCTACATCACCAACACCAAGTCCATCGACAAGAATAGCTCCTGTGTGAACCTTTCCAACGATTGCAGCCTTCTCATCACTAAGTTCAATAACATCACCAGATTTGGCTATAATAACATCTTCCTTATCATATCCAAGTGACATTGCAACTTCCTTCTGTGCTATAAGGTGTCTGTATTCACCGTGTACTGGTATAGCATACTTTGGCTTAAGAAGTGAATATACAAGCTTTATCTCTTCCTGACAGGCATGTCCAGATACATGTGTATCCTGGAATATAACCTTAGCGCCCTTCATTCCAAGTTCATTGATAACTCTTGCTACAGACTTCTCATTACCAGGAATAGGTGTTGATGAAAATACAACACAGTCGCCCGGCTGGATAGATACCTTTCTATGAAGGTTAGCTGCCATTCTTGAAAGGGCTGCCATTGACTCTCCCTGACTACCTGTTGTAATAAGCACAATCTGCTCAGGTGTGTAATTCTTCATAGCCTCTGTCTCTATAAGAGTACCATCTGGAATATGAAGATATCCAAGGTCTTCAGCAACATCTATAATATTGACCATACTACGGCCTTCTACGCATACTTTTCTTCCATATGCAACTGCCGCATTAATAATCTGCTGTACTCTGTCTACATTAGAAGCAAATGTTGCAATTATAATTCTGCTGTTCTTATTATCATTAAATATCTTGTCAAATGTACTTCCTACAGTTCTCTCTGACATTGTAAAACCCGGTCTTAAAGCATTAGTACTATCGCACATAAGTGCAAGCACGCCCTTCTTTCCAAGCTCTGCAAATCTCTGTAAATCTATTGGTTCACCATTAACTGGTGTATAATCAACCTTAAAGTCACCTGTATGGACAAGAATACCTGCTGGAGAGAATATTGCAAGTGCAGCTGCATCTGCAATACTGTGGTTAGTTCTTATAAATTCCACCCTGAAATCACCAAGAGTAACTGACTGTCCATATCGTACAACTTTTCTTTTAACTTCACGAAGCATATTATGTTCTTTTAGCTTAGACTCTATAAGTCCCATTGTAAGACGTGTAGCATATATAGGAACATTAACTTCCTTTAATACATAAGGAATTGCTCCGATGTGATCCTCGTGGCCATGTGTAATAACAAATGCTTTAACCTTATCAATATTCTCCTTAAGATAAGTAACATCTGGAATAATAAGGTCAATACCAAGCATTTCTTCTTCTGGAAAGCTTAAACCGCAATCCACAACAACAATACTGTCATCGTATTCGATGGCAGTTATGTTCATTCCAATCTGTTCAAGGCCTCCAAGTGGAATCACCTTAACAGAACCGACATTTTCTTTTTTCATTAAGCACCTCATTCTTTATTCAATTATATAAGTTCAATATCATCATCCATAAGTTCCGCAAATATTCTGCTGATTGCATCAAATTCTGTATCGTCCTCAACAAATTCATATACTGCATCTGCATCTGCTTCACTTGATGTGTCTTTTAAAATGTAACATTCCGCATCTGTATCTTCTTCATCAGAAGAATCTGTTACTAATAAATAATTAACTCCATTCGCTCTTGTCTCTTCAATAATATATAATTCAACATTCTCGTTATCATCTGTAACAAATGTGAGCTTTTCCATATTAATTATAACCACCTTTATTAATTCATTTACCTGCCTGCATTAGCCTGACAGTCAAGATAACCTTGTAATATAAATACAGCAGCAATCTGGTCAATAACTGCCTTTCTGTTCTCTCTTCTTACGCCGCTTTCCATAAGTGCCTTCTCTGCTGAAACTGTTGTAAGTCTTTCGTCCCACATAATGACTTCAAGCCCTGTTCTTCTCTCAAGATTCTTAGCAAACTCTTCACAGGCTATAGCTCTCTCACCTACAGTATTATTCATATTCTTAGGGAGTCCGACAACTATCTTCTCAACGTCATTCTCCTCAATAATAGCTTCTATTCTGGCGTATGTCTTTCTAAGCTTATTCTCTTCTTTTCTTGTGATTGTCTCAACAGGCTGTGCTGTAATGCCAAGTGCATCGCTTAACGCCACGCCCACTGTCTTTGTTCCATAATCCAATCCAATTATTCTCATAACTTAATTATAAACCCTTACCCTCTATGAAGTACTTGATAACCTCTTCTACAAGTTCATCTCTTTCTACCTTCATAATAAGGCTTCTTGCATTGTTATGACTTGTAATATATGTTGGATCTCCTGACATAATATAACCTACTATCTGGTTAACAGGGTTATATCCTTTTTCTTTTAATGCAAGATATACTTGTTCAAGTATTCCTTCTACTGATATTGTCTTTTCTGGCTGTGTTCTAAAAAATTGTGTATTATTATCTATCATATCTACCACGTCCCTTTCGTATACCTTATTATAATATAACATATCATCAAATAAAACAAGAGAAAAATCAAAAACCACCATCTGATGAATAACATAATACTATAATTCATCAAATGGTGTTTAATTTGTTATACTATATAATCTTCCACTTAATATGTCAACATTTAATTCAATGCCGATACGCTGCTTTCTGGCATAATTCCTACTGATATATTAAGATTTCCATTTCTTACCCTTAATTCGTCAATGAAATCTTTTTCTGCATCATCATTTTTTAATCTAATTTCATATGTAAGCTCATACATTGTGCCCATATTAGTTGTCTTAACTTTATTTAATCTGTTCTCAGACGTGTATTTATCAAATAGATCATCAAATACCGAATTATAGTTAAGGCTTTCTGGAATAACAATTTTAAGCTGCTTACGTCCTTCATTCCTATCTGCAAAACCTAATGCTGATATAAGTATTAAAAGCAAAAGCATAACTGCTGTAAATGCTGCTGCAAATGTTACATATCCAAGACCACAAGCAAGACCTGCTGCCATTGTAAAGAACACAATTGAAATATCCTTAGCACTTCCCGGTGCACTTCTGAATCTTACAAGTGCAAATGCTCCTGCCATCGAAAATGCTCTTGCAACATTGCTTCCCACAAGAAGAATAACGACTGATACAACCACTGGAAGCATTAAAAGACCAATTATAAAATTCTTCTGGTAACCTTCTTTTTGCAGATGTACATATATACAATTGCAATAATAACTCCGATTACGATTGATGCACCTAAAGATATTGCCGCCTGGCTGATATTTATTGAATTATCCGCTGTTGATGTAAATATTGATTCAAACATAATATTGCTCCTTTTAATTTATACTTTTGTTATTAGATACATATTGCACTTTTTCCATACTGTCCATACTGACAGCCATATACATTACCGTATTCCTTTGCATATTCATTAGGTGCTATCTGGTTACTCAATTCCTCTGTATCTTTATCATAACCTTCAAGCACATATCTTTTATATTCTGTTCCATATTTAGAGAATGAAACAGGATATATATGCAGATCCGAAAGACATCTTGTAAACCACATCGGTACTGCACCGCTTATTTTAATCTCCATAAGATACAATCTGTCAGGAATAAGCTTGTTGCCATAGCTTCCGCTCTCAAGCCTTACATCGCCTCTCCTTGTTGTTATATTAGTATCAAATGTAACTCTGAAATCACCATCATTTTTTTCAAAATAAGCATACCTGTCATATGAAAGATATACCTTTGGCTTTAATGTATACATTTTCTTAAAATAATCAATCTCTTTAAGCACCTGTGTGTTAATACATTGTGTGTCACTCTCAGGATACACATCACTTTCCATATACTTATATGCGTCTTTTAGTACAATTGATGTTCTGCGTTTATTAACAATACCATTATATTTCTTCTTAATCTCAAGAAACACCTTGTCTTCTCCACAAGGAGTGCCATAGCTTCTCATTCTGAGTTTCTCCTTGTATACAGGCTTCTCAATTGAACTTCTTATAAGCCTGTTGTCATCAGTATCATAATAAATGTTACATATACTATAAAATTGTCCATTAAGATTATATTTATCCGGCTCCATATAATCATTTATTCGTTCAAGCAGCCTTCTGAAAGTGTGTTCATCAAGCATATATTTTTTCTCATATCTGTTGAATACTTCAATCGCCATACACTGGCCTCCAATCTTTCCTGCACATCTTAATATCCTCTGCAAGTTACTTCACAACGCGTTTTCCTGTGAACAATTGTATATTACTTGGAAATTGTGACCAAATGATGTAAAAAATAAGTAAAAAATGTGATATTGCTGTGTATTCTGGCATTCGCAATCTTAATATCCCAACGACTTAATTCTTTATGACTATATGAAATCACTCTGTCTTCTAAATATATCCATACAACTATATAAAGGAACAAAAAAATCCGGCAGTACACTGCTTAAACGCAACATACTGCCGGAGTATTTATAAGTATTAATCTTAATTCAACTGCTCACTAACTGGTCTATTCTGCCAATTAATATATACATTCTAGTAACCTACCGCTGGTGCGAAGGTTTCCTTAACTGCACAATACTTGTCAGCAAGGCATACAAGCCAGGCTTCCCTGCACATAGGTGGAACTATCGTAAGAGGAAACATATGTCTTGAGATTATATTTCTTTCTATATCGCCAAGATTATATTCCTTCTCTGCATTCCTTAGTGCTGTTGCAGGATGTGTAAAGCCGTGGAAATGATGTCCCTTTCTCTTTATGTGCCAGTCATATAAGAAATAATCGTGTAAAAGTGCTCCTCTTATAAGTGCTTTCTCATTCACCTTTAAATGAAAGAATTCTGCAAGCTTAAGACTTGCTCCTGCCACACCTACACTATGCTCATATACTGTTGTTAAACCGTGCTGTATAGCATTCTTCTCGTGTGCAAGATTGCCTTCCTGCTCTAATTCAGAAAGCACAAAATTAAAAAGCTGCTGTCTTTCTTCTGATAACTTCAATTCATTCTCCATTCTGATACTCAGCCATTAATCTTCATATCATATTAATATCCCACATACAATAAGTTACTTTATATGAACAGGAAATTCAAGTTAGTCTATATGAACCTTTCATCCCATCCGGCAATATTATAGCACACATATATTCATATAACAATATATTATCACACAATATTTATACAATATGTACGTCCATCTGGTTAAATGGAATTTCTATGCCGTTCTTATCAAATTCCGACTTGTATTCTTCAAGAAGTGCAAATCTTGTATCCCAGTAATCTTCTGTCTTTACCCACGCTCTTGTCTCAAGTGTCACACAACTTTCATCAAGGCTCTTTACTATAACCTTCACTTCCTTATCCTTAAGGATTGAATTATCAGCTGCAAGAATATCACTTAATATATTCTTGGCAAGCTTTAAATCAGATGAGTAACCTATAGACATCTCGATATCAAGACGTCTGTTATCTTCAGCACCCACATTTACAATATTAGAATTAGATAATGCACCATTAGGAAGCATTACCACCTTGTTATCAACTGTTGTGAGCTTAGTGTAAAGAAGCTCTATAGTTCTAACAGTTCCCTCAAGATTACCAACTACTATATAGTCACCAACCTTAAATGGCTTAAATATAAGTATAAGCACTCCGCCTGCAAAGTTAGAAAGCGAACCCTGTAATGACATACCTATTGCAAGAGCTGCTGAACCAAATACAGTTACAAGTGAAGTTGTCTGTATTCCAAGTTCATCAATAACCATAAGTATAAGCACTGAATAAAGTGCAAATCTTATTATTGACATTGTAAAATTAACAACACCTGGGTCTAAGCTTCCTTTATCAAATACTTTCTTTAAGAATTTCATACAAAGTGCTATTACTTTCTTACCAACAAACCATATGATAATAGCGAATAAAATCTTCCATATTCCAGTAAGTCCCCAGTGTGTAATCTGTTCAACTATACTTGTTATCTGCTCCATAACACATATGCGTATATCGTAAACACCTTATCTTTCATATTTACTAATATACTTTCTCCTTCCTTTATAATATTGCTGGTTCTCATACTATCCAGTTTTTTAATTTCCAATGTCAGGATTATATGTCTGTCCTGTCCCCATATGTTCCAGTTTATTTTTTAAGCTGACTTAACCTAAGCTTCA
>OJMN01001029.1_pt1 | contig 16636 bp, 10 predicted proteins | sample 1597261 | NCBI WGS metagenome assembly OJMN01 (sample SAMEA2452130, study PRJEB22498) | human gut metagenome | biome: human feces; feature: human gut; material: feces | place: Australia | collected 2012 | reverse complement strand
GCAGACAATGACAGCTTCGCGGTTCGTTTCATCCGAAGCGTGATAGCGGTAACCGTCGCGTACATAACCGTAGCGCGCAAGCAGTGCATCGAGTCCGTCGGTCACAAAATGATAATTCTCGTCCATGTTTCCGGTCTGCATGATCGGATTTTTCGTCCAGAGATTATTGTCATAGAGATCCCGGTTTGCATCGAGCACATCCGGAAGAAAATCCCACGGAATCCGGCGCTTTCCGGTCTCCGGATCAAGGACAGGCGCATCAAATTCCCGCAGCCACGGAAGAATTTCGGCCTCGCGGCCCGCATTTTTCAACGTAAAAGAAGCCGTATCCTTCGCACGTCCGAGCGGCGAGCAGTAAAAATCGGTGACGTTCCATTTCACCGTCCGCTTCGAAAGTAGCTCAGCCTCACGCCAGCCTTTTTCAGTCAGAGAATCAATCTCATAATTCGGTTCGCCGTGGCGGATAAAAATAAGTTTCATAAGAATTCCTTTCTTCGTATACCACAAATCGTTTGGTTTATGCATCGAAAAGTCAATTTCAGTTCCGAAAAATTAGTGATGAAGCATAAAATATTCGGAATTGCTATAGGTTAGTGTATCACAAATTGTCAAATTTGTGTGAGTTTCTACGGAAAAAGATGCGACAAATTGGAAGAGTGTTTTGGAAAGATGGGACTGGTAGAAAAACAAGTTTGCTCAATAAATCAATCGTTTAAGCCAGTTTGGCATAATGGATAAAAATTATACGCGGATATTTCCGTTTTTCATTTCACTCATCTGTTTATTTTTCAGCATCCATGGAACGGTTATGTTTCCTGGACCCCAAATTTGTTTTTTGGGATGCAGAAATCCCAGCGTAGCGGAAAACAGAATCCACAGGAGAAACCATAAAATACTCTGATAAACACCACTCTGGACACCGGATTCCAGAAGAACACTGCCAAGAAGGGAATCGGCCGCACTGCTGGAAACAATGAGTGGAATGCTGGCATGATCCATGTAGGGGAGAGAAAGCAGTCCGCCGATGAGTAAACCAATGAGACTCAAGAAAATGACTCTGAGAAAACCAAAAAGCGTATTAAAATGGTTCATATAGCGGACAGAAAGCAGATCTCTTGTGGAATAGGAAGTTGCAGCAGTTTTCATTGCTTCAGCAAGATCGGAGGCCTGCTTCACAGGAATAAATACGCCGCTTTCGCTGCCAGAATATTATGAAACTCATCGACTTTCATCACTGTAAAAAATGTAATTATCAGACTAAAACTCATTGTATTTTTTGTAATTGCGTAATATACTATACTTACATTATGATGATGGAGGTGCGTCTATGTACCGAATTGCTATTGAAAAACTATTAAAATGGAAACAAAGCAAACGCCGCAAACCCTTAATTATTGAAGGGGCACGTCAGGTTGGCAAGACTTGGCTAATGAAAGAATTCGGCAAGCAGGCGTATACAGATGCCATATATATCAATTTTGACTCTAATTCCAGAATGGCAGAGTTATTTGCTTCTGACTTGGATACTGACCGCTTAATTATGGGATTAGAGTTGTATGCTGGTCGCAAAATTGATCCAGACAATTCTTTATTGATTTTTGATGAAGTACAGGAAGTTCCGAGAGCGCTGGCATCTCTTAAGTATTTTTATGAAAACGCCCCGCAGTACCACATTGTATGTGCCGGTTCTTTGCTTGGTATCGCTTTGCATCAAGGCACATCTTTTCCCGTTGGCAAGGTAGATTTCTTAAAGCTTTATCCTCTTTCGTTCAAAGAGTTTTTGATGGCAACCGATAAGGAACGTTTTGCCGAACTTCTTGATAAGCAAGACTTTGGGATGATTACATGCTTTAAGCAAACATATATCGATTCCTTAAAGCAATACTACTTTGTCGGTGGTATGCCTGAAGCTGTGCAAAGCTTCGCAGAGAACAAAGACTTTAATGAGGTCCGTGAAATTCAAAAGCGAATCCTTGCAGCCTACGAACAAGACTTCTCTAAACATGCTCCAAATGAGATTGTACCAAGACTTCGTATGTTGTGGAACAGTATTCCTTCTCAGTTAGCCAAAGAAAACAAAAAATTCATTTACGGGCTCGTCCGTGAAGGTGCCCGTGCGAAAGACTATGAAACCGCAATTATGTGGCTCAGTGATTGCGGTCTCGTTCATAAGGTCAGCCGTGTAAATGCAACGGGCATCCCGCTACGGGCGTATGAGGACTTAAAAGCATTTAAGTTATTTTTGGTAGATGTGGGATTGCTCGGATGCATGACGGGGCTTCGTCAACGTACTTTGCTTGATGGGAACGATCTTTTTGTCGAATTCAAAGGCGCACTTACTGAACAGTATGTTTGTCAGCAATTAAAAACCATCGAAGATTTAGGTATTTATTATTATACCAACGATAGGGGTTCTTGTGAGGTTGACTTTGTTATTGATACAGGTGAGCAAATTATTCCGGTTGAAGTGAAGGCAGAAGTTAACCTTAGAGCAAAGAGCTTGAAAACATATCAGGAGAAGTTTTCACCTGATATATCTGTTCGTACTTCGATGGCAGATTTCAAAAAGGAAGATTGGCTTATAAATTTGCCGCTCTATGCAATTGAGAAGATTGATAAAACAATAGATGAGCTAAGTTAAATGTTATTCTCATGTAACTATTCAGAACCCCCTATTCGAAAATGAAATCTGGGCATCATGAGATTGCCTTTCTGATTGCATCGTATGCGTTGTGCCCTTGCTTATGGGCTGTGCCAACATAGGACATGATTTTCAGATAATCCCTGGCTCCTTCTTCACTTCGGAAGCAGCCTGATACTTTCGTCTTAACTTTTATCATCCTTAAATCTCGTTCCGCCTGATTGTTATCAAACGGAACCATGAAGTTATGGATAAAAAGGCAGACTGATGCCTTGTAATTATCAAAGCGCTCCACCAGAGCAAGAATCTTTCCTTTTTTCTTTCTCCCACGTTTTTTCTCTGCGGTAACCGGAAGCGGATTTTTTTCCCTGGCTTGTTTGATAAGTTCATCGTATCGCTTATCAAACTTATGATAGTGATAATAGCTGAGAGTTTCTTTACCGGCCTCTACAGCTTTATCTTTGACCTTCTTCATTTTTATCAGAAGGCCTATAAATGCAGACGCCCATTTCTGCTCGGGATGGTTCTCGGCAATGCCTGTCAATTCCCGTAATAAGTGGGCACAGCAGACTGCATGTTGGCAATCTTCGTAACTCCAGTAAGAAGCCCAGCAGTCATGCATGGAAATACCGTGAAACAATGGCAGCACACCGCACTGCTCCATGCCAAGATATCCACGCTTTGGACTGATATCAAGGTACGTGAATTCACAGTTTGATGCATCATGAACCCACCATAGTTTTTTATCAACACGGGTTCCGGTCTCATCGAAATGACCAAGACTTGAATCGGCAACTTTTTGCTTTATCCGGTTTACTGTCTCGGATACTGCGTCAGCACAACGTTTTACCATGTTACTTATGATTCCGGTGGCAAGTGGGATGTTAAATACGCCAGAGAGAATCTCATGTGTTCTTTTCACACTGACTGCTCCGACTGTATTTAAAGCAACAGATAGTGCCTGCAAGTTCTCACCATACTGCACGGTTGCTTTAACATCATTAGGAAAGCTCCCTTTTCTGGTATCTCCATGAAGCATACAGATTGGAATCTCGAGAAGCTGATGTTCCACGACATTAACAGTGACGACCGCATCAATGACATGTCGTTTTTCTGCAACACAGGCAGTTCCTTTACACATTTTGTAATGAGGACATCCTTCGCAGGCAGATGGCATATGTTTCACAATCTCATCAGGGTCTGAAATGACAGACAGGTATGTTCCCTGATGACCTTCCTGTCCGCCAACCTTTTTACCAGAAGGTTTACGCAGACTTTTTGGCGCAGGTTTTTTAAAGCCATCACTTGAAGGCGGCTTGGAACTGTTTTTAGAATTCTTGTTAAGCTGTTCTCTCAGTTCCTGAATGGTCTGATTGAGCTGGGTGATAAGCGCAGTCTGCGCATCAAATGATTGTTGCAGGGAATTCAAAGATGCATTTAATGCATTGACTTGCATTTGCAGCTGCGTATTCATTTCCTCTACTGTCAAAGAGACCACCTTCTTTCACTAAAATATGATAGTTCTATTTTAGCGTAAAATCAGAAAAAAAGCGAATTGTGTGGAAATGCTCATTGGGCAAAATGACTGTGGATAAAGCTATTTTTTTAAGGTGCAAGTGTTGCTAAATTTAATCAAAATCCGATAAAAATAGGATTTTGAAATACAAAAATGATGAATTAAAATCAGTAATCCACAAAGATGGAAATAGCTGCTTCACCATCGGTTAGTTATCCACCGACAGGAAGCAAATGAAGTGAAAACAGATTTTTTATTTTCTCTGTTTTTCACAAAAAATCACATGGACTCTATCAGGGGTTCTGAATAGTTACAAAAAACTTATAAAAGCGTTGGTTCATTTTGGAATCAACGCTTTTATAAGTTTTTTAAGAGTATATGTAAAATATTGTATAAAAACAAAGAATAAGTAGTTTTGCATGGTAAAAATGGAGAGGGTAATTGTCGAAAATATAATTATTAATAGCGAAATACCATATGGATACGTGACCACATTTTTGCTTATTGAACAAAATAACATATACAGATAAAATGATGCTTGTAACAAGACAAGAACAATATAACGAGAAAGAAAGATGAATAGAATATGTCTGCAGAAAAAAATATTACTAGAAAAGATGTGGCAGAAAAAGCAGGCGTATCGGTGTCTGTTGTTTCAAGAGTACTTAATAACAGTGGATATGTCGACAAAGAAAAAAAGAAAAAAATTATTAAGATAGCAGAGCAACTGGGATATATTCCAAATCCGATAGCTATGGCTCTTCAAACAAGAAGAACATATCAGATAATATTTTTTTGCAATGATCTGACAGGTGCCTATTATAATCAAATGTATCATGGAATGGCGAAGACAGCGAAAGAAAGGGGATATCATCTTTTACTTCAAAAAGATTATGATTTTGAATCAGTAAAAAAAATCTTGGCAGATGGAATTATATTTCCGACAGAAAATGTAGCACAGGATTATGCTGAAACAGTAGGAAAAAATTATCGTCTGCCTACGGTAACAATATCTTTTGACCCGTCGGCGATATTTGCTAAACCAATGCCTTCGGTAGTTATTGAGAATCAAAAAATAATTAATGCCAGTATTGATTATCTTATACAGAAAGGACATAAAAAGATAGGAATGCTCCTTCCGTTTGATTACGGATATGCAAATTCCAGATATAAAGCCTGGAAGGAACGTATGAAGATGGAATCAATTTTTTTAGGGGGAGGGGTAGAGACTAACTATGAACACTATATTATAAACTGTGGAAAACCAGAAGAGGAAAACAAGAAAAAAGATTACAGATATTTAGGTCCTTATCAATCGGAATCAGAAGGATTTGTATATTATGATCTTTTCAAAGTTGGATATGAAGCAGCAAATTTGTATAAAAGTTCAAAGTATAAAGCAACGGCACTTATATGTTTTAATGATGATTTAGCTCAGGGATTTATTGCTGGCTTACAAGCAATAGGCTTGAGAGTGCCCGAAGATATATCGGTTATGGGAATTGATGGTATTTTTACAAGAAATCATTTTAAACCTAAGTTGACCACAATGTCCATTTATCCTGAAAGACAAGGAGCAAAATGTGTAGAAGTATTAATCGATATGCTGGAAGGGAAAAAATATAAATATATGAATTATTCTCCCTACGGTATTTTAGAGGGGGAGACAGTAAAGGACTTAAAGTAGAATATTTGCCGGAAAAAGCGCGCAGTTTCGGCTGATATAGAGAAAATAAACACTAGGAGGAAGGAAAATGAAGTTAAAAAAAGTACTCGCATTGACACTTGCAGGGATCATGACCGTAGGTCTGGCAGCATGTGGAGGAACCAAAGAATCTAGTGAAAAAACAGAAGCAGGAAAAGAAAAACAGAAACTTGTTATCTGGTCATGGGGAGCAGATGAGGAGAAGAAATCAAGGGAAGCAGCTGTTGAAGCATTTCAGAAAGCACATCCTGAGATCGAAGTGGAACATTCTGTCATTCCTACAGCCGATCATGTATGGGATCAGAAGATGACTGCAGCCCTGTCAGCAGGAACAGGTCCGGATGTCATCCAGATGTCACCGGATTATTACGGATTATACACCGATTATTATGAAGATTTAAATCCATATGTGGAAAAAGAAGGGGTGGATTTAGATTCTGTAGTTACAGAGGGCATGATGGATCCTTATTACCGCCCGGATGGAAAACTGGAAGGTATGCCTCTGCTCCAGAACTGTTTTGTACTGGCATATAACAAAGACATGTTCGATGAGTTTGGCGTAGAGTATCCGACAGCAGAATGGACATGGGATGATGTGGCGGAAGCAGCGAAGAAATTTGCCGGAGGCGAAGGCGCAGATGCTACATTCGGTATTGTTAACCACTGGATAGATCCGCCGCTGTCTATCATCTGTAAAGGCGGAAATGCATACTCAGATGATTTATCAACATGTGAGATCGATTCACAGGAAGTCAGAGATGGTCTGGATTTATTCGGAGATATGATCCAGAGCGGTGCAATGCCTGATGATACAGCAGCCAAGAGTCTTCCGAAAGAACAGCTTTTTGTATCCGGCCATGCGGCAATGTATACATTAGGCGGATTTGAGACAAAGCTGATTGCAGAAGAGATCGGTGAAAACTTTAACTGGGATGTTGTATCCATGCCGAAAGTTCCGGACGGTGGAAAAAACAATCTTTTATACGCAACAGGATATGCCATGCTGAAGGATTCTGAAAATAAAGATGCTGCATGGACATTCTTGAAAGAGGCATCTTATGAAAATGAAGACATGGCAAAGGAAACATGCCGTGCAGGAATGACAGCTTGTAAGAGCGTTGCAGAGGGTTACTATAAAGAACTGACATATGGTCCGATTGATAACAGCGCATACCTAGAAGGGCTTTCTGATGCAAAACTGAATATCTGGGGCGGTGCATATGCAGCACCTGGAGATGTATGGACCCAGATCTGGCAGGCAGTAACCATTGATGGTAAGAGTGCTGATGAGGCGATCAATGAATACTATCCGGCACTGGAAAAAGCATTTAATGAAGCAAATGGAAACTAAATGTTAAATCACAAGAAGGTGTTGCGAACGATATGCAGCACCTTCTTGTTCATTCAGCTACTGGCAGATTCTATTTACGGAGGCGAAGAAGAGTGAAAAAACCAAAAGGAAAAAAAGTATATTCAGCCATGAAACGGCGGGAGGCCAGAAATTTTTACTTATATACAGCACCATGGCTGATTGGATTTTTTGTGCTGACATTATACCCGATTGTATATTCTTTTTATCTGATGTTTACAGATATGAATTTAACCGGGGTAGGGAAGTTTATTGGATTAGAGAACCTGAAGTATGCATTTACGGATGATCCACTGTTTATAAAAGCATTTATAAATACCCTGAAATACGTGGTGATGTTTGTACCAAGTAGTATTATACTTGCTTTTTTTGTGGCACTGCTGCTTAGCAAGAAAGTAAAAGGACTGGGATTTTTCCGGACAGCATTTTACATTCCATACATCACCTCTGGTGTGGCAGTAACAATCTTGTGGGGATGGATATATCAGAAGGATTATGGAATTATCAACTACGTGTTATCACTGTTTGGAATAAAAGGTGTGAACTGGCTGGGAGATAAAAATATTGCAATGATATCAATCGTGATCCTGTCCCTGTGGACGATAGGAAATAATATCATCATCATGCTGGCGGGAATTCAGGATATTCCACAGTCTTATTATGAAAGTGCACAGATCGACGGCGCAGGTGCGATACGCCAGATCTTTTCCATTACCCTGCCGTTATGTACCCCGACGATCTATTTCAATCTGATCGTAACGATCATTGCAGCTTTCCAGGTATTCCAGCAGCCATTGATTTTGACTAATGGAGGACCGCTTAACAGTACTTATACAGCAGCGATACATATGTATAACAACGGATTCCTTTATGGAAAAATGGGATATGCATCCATGATGGCATGGAGCTTATTTGTTGTAATTATGGTGATTACACTGGTAGTGATTTCAACATCCAAGTACTGGGTGTTCTATGATGATTGATGAAAGGAAGAAATATATGCGAACAAGATCACAAAAACAAGCAAAACTTATAGGAAGAATTATCACATACACGATTCTGATTGCGGCAGCTATTGTTTGTTTGTTTCCTTTTATATGGATGATATCCACTTCTTTTAAAGAAACATCCGATATCTATAAAATGCCGCCGTCATTGCTGCCAGCGAATCCGACGCTGGAGAATTTCATCGAGGGATGGAAGGGTGCAGATTTTGGTATGTTCTTCCAGAACTCAGCAGTCGTAACATTTTTGGCTACGATAGGGACTGTATTTTCTTCCTCAGTAGTAGCGTATGGTTTTGCGAGATTTAAATCCAGATTATCACCGGTCTTATTCATGATTCTTCTTGGAACCATGATGTTGCCTTCCCAGGTGACTCTGATTCCACAGTATCTGCTGTATTATAAACTGGGAATGGTTGATACATTCTGGCCGTTGATTATTCCAAGTTGGCTGGGAGGGGGAGCTTTTAACATTTTCCTTTTTATTCAGTTCTTTAGAACGCTTCCGAAGGAATTGGATGAAGCGGCTAAGATTGATGGGGCGAATTCCTGGCAGGTATTTACGAAGATATTGCTGCCAGCGGTAAAACCGGTCATGCTGGCTGTACTGGTAATGGCACTGGTATATAACTGGAATGATTTCTTTAATCCATTGATCTATCTGAATTCATCTGAGAAATTCACGATAGCAGTGGGTCTGCAGTTCTTTAAGGGATCACAGGGAAATGTACAGATTGGACAGATGATGGCAATGGCACTGGTATCTTTGACACCGGTACTGTTTGTATTTGCAACCTGTCAGAAATACTTTATACAGGGTATTAAAATGTCAGGCTTGAAAGGATGATGTTACAGAAATGCCAATGAAAAAGACTATAGAGATTAAAAAAGATGAAAAGGGTTTTGGAACACTTTATGTAAATGATGAACCTTTTTTAATTCTTGGAGGTGAGCTTCATAACTCGAGTTCCAGTAATCTACAGTATATGGAAAAGCAAGTATGGCCCAGATTAAAAGAACTAAATCTAAACACAGTTCTTCTTCCTGTAGCATGGGAAAATATAGAAAAAGAAGAGGGAGTTTATGATTTTTCTTTGTTAGAAGAACTGATTTTCCAGGCGAGACGAGAAAAAATGAAGTTGATACTACTGTGGTTTGGCCTTTGGAAAAATGGAGAAAGTACTTATGTTCCAGGTTGGGTAAAAAGAGATAGCGGGAGATTTTTCAGAGCAAGATATAAAGGGGGAGAATTGTCTCAGACGATATCACCTCTTTGTAAAAATGCAGTAAAAGCGGATGCAAGAGCATTTACGGTTTTTATGAAAAAATTGAAAGATATTGATGCAGAATCACAGACAGTTCTCATGGTACAAGTGGAAAATGAAATTGGTTTTTTGAAATCAGATAGAGATTATTCAAAAGAAGCAGAGAAGCAATTTAGGAGTAATATCCCAGAAGAACTGGAAAAAATATATGGTATATCAGGGACATGGAGTGAAGTGTTTCAGTCGGATGCAGCAGAGATGTTTATGGCATGGAATTATGCACAAGCAGTAGAATACATAGCAGCAGCAGGAAAAAGGGCATATGAACTTCCGATGTATGTGAATGCCTGGCTGAATCAGTTTCCGGATAGACCTGGAAATTACCCATCAGGAGGACCTATAGCGAGAAATAAAAAAATATGGAGAAATATTGCAAAAAGCATAGATGTTTTTGCTCCGGATATATACCTTTCTGATTTTGAAGGGGTATGTAAAGAATATGCAACGGAAGGGAATCCATTGTTTATACCTGAGGCAAGGCGAGATCCGGTAACAGCTAGCAATGCTTTTTATGCTTTTGGGAAATATGGGGCAATTGGTTTTTCGCCTTTTGGGATAGAAGGACTTATGGAAGATACACGCCAAAAACAGGATAAAGAGCTTCTTGAACAACTTCAAATAGATGTACTGGCCTTCACAAGCATAGAAACAGGAAAATACCTCAAAGAAACATATAAAATTTTGAAAAATATGCAAAAATTATATTTTCGATTTAAAGGAACAGAAAATATACATGCATTTATGTGTAGAAATGAGCATGAAAGAGGTACGATTGTTTCTTTGTCTGGCTGCGATTTGGAACTGACTTACAGACCAAAAGGAAATGAAAGGCCAGGGTGTGCAGGGATGATTATAGAAGAAAATGAAAGTGAATTTTGGGCTGTAGGATATAATACTGACATTAGACTTTTGCCGAAAAAAAGTAGTCATGACTGTATTACCATTATATGTCTCGAGGAAGGTTTTTTTGATAATGGAAAATGGAGTTCTGGACGTGTGCTGAACGGGGATGAAAGAAGTATGTCTGGATTTGGACAATATGCAGAAGTACGCCATTATATTTATTGTAAAGAAACTACAGATGAGAAGGAGGGTTAGTAGTGGAAATCGGAGAATTAAAAAAACTATTTGACGATATGACAATAGAAGAAAAAGCTGGTCAATTGTTTCAGACGGTTGGTGCTATGTATGATGATGAGGCCGTAATATCAGGTCCTATGCAGGAAATGGGAATTACAGAGAAAGATATTCAGCTTGCTGGAACTGTGTTAGGTACTATGGGGGCGGAAAAGATAAAGAGGATTCAAAAAAAATATATGGAAGCTCATCCACACCATATTCCACTTGTATTTATGTTGGATATTATTAATGGGTATAAAACAGTATATCCAATTCCATTAGCTCAGGGAGCAACTTTTCAGCCGGATCTTGTGAAAGAATGTGCGGCTATGGCGGCAAAAGAGGGCGCTGCAGATGGACTTCATATAACATTTTCACCTATGGTAGACTTGGTAAGGGATGCTAGATGGGGCAGGGTAATGGAATCCACTGGAGAAGATGTATATTTGAACGGATTATATGCAAGGGCAATGGTGGAAGGATATCAAGGTGCAGACATCAGTGGCGGGGAGAAACTGGGGGCTTGCGTAAAGCATTTTGCTGGGTATGGCGGTGCAGAAGCAGGAAGAGACTATAATACAGTGGAAGTATCAGAAAGGACTTTTCGTGATTTTTATCTTCCAGCATATAAAGAGGCTGTGGAGGCGGGAAGTGCGTTAGTGATGACGTCTTTTAATACGATTAATGGAATTCCTGCAAGTGTAAATAAGTGGCTTATGAGGGATATCCTCAGAGAAGAGATGGGGTTTGATGGTGTATTGATTTCTGATTTTGGTGCCATTGGGGAGTGTGTAAACCATGGGGCAGCAGAAGACAGGGCAGATGCAACAAAAAAGGCTCTTGAGGCAGGAGTAGACATTGATATGATGTCAGGTACTTATCCGGAAAATATACCTGCACTTTTAAAAGACAAAAGTATTAGTGTGGAACTAATTGAAGAATGTGCGTGGCGTATTATGAAGTTGAAAAATGACCTTGGGCTTTTTGAAAATCCATATAAGGGTGCTGATGAAATTAAGGCTAAAGCTTGCATACTTAGTGAAGCACACAGAGAATTGGCTCAAAAAACAGCAGAAAATTCTTTTGTTCTATTAAAGAATAAAGATAATATTCTGCCATTGGATAAAAAGAAGAAAATTGCAATGATTGGACCGTATATAGACAGAAGATATATGTTGGGAGGATGGTCTTTTACAGGAAATCCGGAGGATGTAATAACAATAAAAAATGCGGCGGAAGAGAAACTTGCAGATTATGAAATTGTTTATGCTCAGGGATGCCCAATTCTTTCCGAAGATGTAAAATTAGAAGGGTTTGCAAATTATACAGAAGAAAAATTCTCACAGGAAGATTGTGAAAAAATGAAGGAAGAAGCACTGCGGGCGGCTAAAGAAGCAGATGTGGTTGTATTGGCTATAGGAGAACATTTTCTGCAGTCGGGCGAAGCTACCAGTAAAGGAATTATAGAAATTCCTAAGATTCAGCAGGAATTATTTGAGGCACTTTCGGAGGTGAATTCTGAAATTGCCGTAGTATTATTTAATGGAAGACCATTAGATATTCGCATATTGGAAGAAAGAGCGAAGGCAATATTGGAAGTCTGGATGCCCGGAACTATGGGAGGAGCTGCTATTGTGGAAGTATTAAGAGGTGCAGTTTCGCCTGCAGGAAAGCTGCCAATGAGCTTTCCATATTGCGTGTCACAGGTTCCTGTCCATTATGATGAGTTTCCTACCGGACGTAGACATCATCCTGGAAAAGATAAGGATCGCTATGTCTCGAAATATCTGGATATGCCGAATAAACCACTGTATTCTTTTGGATATGGCCTTACATATACCCAATTTGAAATATCAGATTTAGAGCTAAGTAAAACGGTTATGAAGCCGGGTGAATCTGTTACGGTATCTGTAAAAGTAAAAAATACCGGTGACAGAGAAGGTACAGAAACTTTGCAGCTTTATATTCATGACATTGCAGGAAGTGTAGTGCGCCCTGTAAAACAGCTGAAGGGTTTTGAAAGAGTAATATTAAATGCCGGAGAAGAAAAAGAAGTGTGCTTTACAGTGGACGAAAAAATGCTTCGCTTCCTAAGAGCGGACAATACATTTGGAAGTGAACCGGGAAAATTTGAGGTGTTTATCGGAAATAGCAGTGAAGTGGAAGAATGTAAAGTATTTGAATTATTGAAAGGTTAAAAAGAGGTGTATTATGCAATACAGAAATCCTATTATTTCCGGTTATAATCCGGATCCATCTATATGCAGAGTTGGAGAAGATTATTATATTGTGAACTCATCTTTTGAGTATTTTCCGGGAGTGCCGGTTTATCACAGCAAAAATTTAGTGAATTGGGAATTGGAAGGATATTGTCTGACGGATGAAGAACAGCTTCCGTTGGAAGAGAGCAGACCTTCAGGGGGAATTTTTGCACCAACGATTCGTTATCATGACGGAACATTTTTTATGATAACAACAAATGTTACATCAAAGGGAAACTTCATCGTACATACAAAAGATATGAAGTCAGGATGGTCAAAACCGGCATGGGTAGATCAGGGAGGAATAGATCCGTCGTTATTGTTTGATGGTGATAAAGTATATTTTGTATCTACAACTTCAGATGAACAGGGGGCTGGTATATTTTTATGTGAGGTAAATCCTTTTACAGGAGAAAAATTGACGGAGAGTGTGTGTATTAACCGTGGATGCGGTGGAAGATATCCAGAAGGACCGCATTTATATAAATGGTTTGGAAAATATTACCTTATGTTGGCGGAAGGCGGCACGGAATATGGACATATGGAGACAATGCAAAGAGCAGATAGTCCTTATGGTCCTTATGAACCATGTCCACATAATCCGATTTTATCTCACAAGGAAGACATGCGAGAGGAGATTTATTGTACAGGCCATGCAGACATAATGGAAGATCACAATGGAAATTGGTGGTTGGTGTGTCTGGCAGTGAGAACCTGTTCAGATGAAAATAGGAGGGTATTGCTTCATAATCTTGGAAGAGAAACATTTCTTACACCTGTCGTTTGGACAGAGGCTGGCTGGCCGGTTGTAGGAAATCATGGTTTGATTTCAACTGTTATGGATGGTCCGCTTCCGGGTGGAGAAGTGCAACCGGTAAATAGAAATTTCCATGATAATTTTTCGGATGGTAAATTTAAACTGCAATATAATTTTCTGAGAAATCCCGAAATGAAGAATTATAAATTGTATCCGGAAGAGAAGATGTTATGCCTGGAAGGTACAAAGGTAACTTTAAATGAAACTAAGAGCCCTACATGGATTGGAATTCGACAAAAGGGGTTTTATACTGAAACTGTAGTAAAAGTTTCAGCAGAAGATGTGCAAGGAATGAGAGCTGGATTGACAGCATTTTATAATGATTCTTATCATTATGAAATATATCTGACAAGGGAACAGGAAAAGTATAAAGTCTGTCTTGCAAAGCATATTCATGACATTTTTGTGGTTACAGCAAGTGCGGAAATTCCAAGAGGAGAAAATATTACGCTTAGGCTTGAAACAGATAAAACTTATTATACATTTTCATATAGTCTGGATGGAGAAAATTTCCAGATGCTAGGAACAGGATTAACGGTAGGACTCTGTACAGAGAGCACGAAAACCATGACGTTTACGGGAACATATATTGGTCTGTTTGCAGAGAATGGACGTGGTACCTTCCAGGAATTTAATGTGAAGGTATTGGATGAATAATTAAAAATAAAAACACAGCGTCGATTGTTAAGAAACAGTCGATGCTGTGTTTTAGTTTATAGAAGATTACTTGTTTAAGAGTCTTTCCATTTCCCTGGCAGATAAGTAAGTGTATTTCGTATCATCTCTTTCAGAAGAAGATCGCCTTCCTTCTCTGTAATTCTGCTATAGAGCGTCATGGATTTTGGTACGGTGACAGTATGGACAGTGATCAAAAGATTTTTATTCGGATGGATTGCGGCCGGAGGTCTGCTGGTAATTGTCAGTTGTGTGAAGTACAGAGAATTTATCATTACGGCATTTTTAAATAATACCTGGGCATGGATCAATGCACTGATGCCTGTGGTGATTATTCTGGTTGGGATAAGATATATGATCAGGGCAGTATTGAAATAAAGGGGGGATGCCATTTATAAAAAAACAATAAATTCGCCCACTTAGGACTAGCCGCCGCGGCTGTAGATTGATACAATAAAAGAAATAGGAAATATCGATTTTTTACATGGGAGGAACACGGCGACATGGCGGGATATGTGAGTCTTCAGGATGTAACCAAGACCTATCAAATGGGTGAGATTACCATCAAGGCTGCGGATGGGATCAGCTTTGATGTGGAAAAGGGTGAGTTTGTGATTGTTGTTGGACCGAGCGGTGCGGGTAAGACGACGGTGCTGAATATTTTAGGCGGAATGGATACTGTTACGAGTGGAGAGGTCATTGTAGATGGTGTTCATATCGAGTCTTTTAAGAACCGTCAGCTGACAAAATATCGCAGAGAGGATATTGGATTCATTTTCCAGTTTTATAATCTTGTTCCGAACTTGACAGCAAAGGAGAATGTTGAGCTTGCACTTCAAATCTGCAAAAATCCAAGAGATGCAGAAACAGTATTAAAAGAGGTTGGACTTGGAGAGCGCTTAAACAACTTCCCATCACAGCTATCAGGCGGCGAGCAGCAGCGTGTTTCAATTGCCCGTGCACTTGCAAAAAATCCCAAAATGCTTTTATGTGATGAGCCGACTGGTGCGCTAGATTATGTAACAGGAAAGCAGATTTTAAAGCTTTTACAGGATACGTGCCGCAAGCAAAAGATGACTGTTCTTGTAATTACGCATAACTCTGCAATCGCGCCAATGGCAGATCGTGTGATCCGTATTAAAAACGGAAAAGCAGCCAGTGTGTGCACTAATCCATCTCCTGTGTCAGTAGAAGATATTGAGTGGTAATAAAGGGGGGAACATATGGCAAGAAAAAAAGCATTAAATAAAGATATACGGGTGGAGATCAAAAAAAGTCTTGGCCGCTACATTTCAATTTTTTTGATTGTTGCACTGGGCGTATCATTTTTTTCAGGACTTCGTTCAACGGAAAGTGATATGCGTTATACAGGAGATGCGTTTTCAGACGCAAGCAACTTGATGGATATTCGTGTGATAAGCACGATGGGTCTGACAGATGATGATGTAGAGGCACTTTCACAAATAGAAGGCATATCAGGCGCAGAGCCAGGGTATATGAAGGATGTAATCACAAAGCAAAATGAGACAGATTACGTAGTTGAGCTTTTATCCATGCCAGAAAAAATGAATCAGATTCAAGTGACAGAAGGCCGTCTTCCTGAAAATGAAAATGAGTGTCTGCTTGATAATCGTCTGAAAAAGGCATTTGAAGTAAAAGTAGGTGACATGATTTCATTTGTATCAGGAACTGATACTGAGCTTAGTGAGGATTTGACGCAGACAAGCTATACAGTCACCGGATTTGGTGACAGCCCGCTTTTCATTTCTATGGAGCGTGGAAGCAGTATGATAGGAAGTGGTCAGATTAATGGCTTTGCAATTGTGCAGAAGGATGTGTTTACACAGGATTATTATACTCAGATTTATCTTACTGCAGCCGATGCTTATGATGAGATCGCATTCACAGATGCATACACACAGGCAGTAGAGCCAGTGCAAAAGCGTGTGGAAGCACTTGAAGAAGAAAGATGTCAGGCACGATATGATGAAGTGACAAAAGAGCCGAGGCAAGAGCTTAATGATGCAAGAAAAACTTGGCAGGAAGAAAAAGATAATGCTGACAGTGAGCTTGATGATGCCAGAGCTAAGCTTGATGATGGCTGGGCGCAGCTTTCAGACGCAAAGGATCAATTGGCTGAGGGCAGAAAAGAATACGAGCAAAATTATGAGACAACAGTGGAACAGTTAAAACAGCAGCAGGCT
>OJMN01001027.1_pt1 | contig 16675 bp, 27 predicted proteins | sample 1597261 | NCBI WGS metagenome assembly OJMN01 (sample SAMEA2452130, study PRJEB22498) | human gut metagenome | biome: human feces; feature: human gut; material: feces | place: Australia | collected 2012 | reverse complement strand
ATCGGCAAAAGTTACACCTGCTTTATAAAAGCTGGATTCCGCCGGCAGCAGCTTTTTCTGCTACGTCATCCGGCCAAAGAGAAGACTGGACTTCTCCGATATGAGCTTTTCTCAGATAATACATACAGATACGTGACTGACCGATTCCACCACCTACAGTATAAGGCAGTTCACCGTTCAACAGAGCCTTCTGGAATGGCAGTTCAGCACGTTCTTCACATCTGGCTTCTTTTAACTGGTTTTTAAGGGAAACTTCATCTACACGGATTCCCATAGAGGAAAGTTCCAGTCCCATGTCGAGAACCGGATAGTAAACGATGATATCTCCATTTAACTCCCAGTCATCATAGTCCGGTGCACGTCCGTCGTGCTTCTTGCCATCACCAAGTTGACAGCCTATTCCTATGATAAACACAGCTCCATATTTCTGACAGATGGCATGTTCGCGACATTTAGGTTCCAGGTTCGGATAAAGCTGGCGCAATTCCTCTGAATGAATGAAATGTAGCTTTTGTGGCAGGCAAGGTTTGATTTGCGGATACATTTCATATACCATATATTCTGTACGGATCATAGCCGCATAAATACGGTTGACGATTTCCTTTAGGAAGTTCACAGTCCGGTCTTCATTGGTGATAACACGTTCCCAGTCCCACTGGTCTACGTAGAGAGAATGCAGATTGCCCAGTTCTTCGTCTGACCGAATAGCATTCATATCCGTATAAATACCATATCCCGGTTCGATGTGATAGTCAGCTAAGGTCAACCTTTTCCATTTAGCCAATGAATGAACCACTTCGGCTTGCGCATCGCCCAGATCTTTGATTGGGAAAGAAACAGGTCGTTCTATTCCATTCAAATCATCATTGATACCCATTCCTTTCAATACGAAAAGAGGGGCAGTCACACGTCTAAGGCGTAGTTCGGATGACAAGTTTAATTGGAAGAACTCTTTTATTTGCTTGATTCCCAGCTCGGTCTGTTTGAGGTCGAGTAGCGGCTTATAGTTCTTAGGTTTTATCAAGTAACTCATAGGTTTGTTAAATGTTAATTGTCGGCAAAGATAGGAATAAAATTGATATATGTAATGGATATTCTCTAAAAGATTGTCAATTTGATAAAGTAAATGCTCTAAAGCATTTCAAAATAACAGTCTTCTAATATAGGGAAGTACCTTAAGAACTATAAAAAAAGGAGAATCATTAGGAAGATGAGAAGATTTTTTATACTTTTGTCCTCGCATTTAGAAAGAATGGTCCCGTAGCTTAGTGAATAGAGCGTCAGATTCCGGTTCGTCCACCACCTATGGGAACAAAATTTGAACGAAGATTTTAAGAAAATTTTATATTAACATACTACTCTAGCCAGTGTAATTAGCATAAGCACCTGTAGTTCAATGGATAGAATACAAGATTCCGGTTCTTGAGATGAGGGTTCGATTCCCTCCGGGTGTACTTTAAGCCACGCTTTTAACATAGCGTGGCTTTATTATTACCGCACTTTACCAATGAAAATTTATATATTTGCGGTGGAATGTTCTACTATTGTTCCACAACTTAAATAAAATACTATGGCAACTTTTAAGGCAGAGGTGTATAAACATCAAAAACGTTCTGACGGAACTTGGAATGTGAAAATTAGAGTGACGCATAACCGGCAGAAAAAATATCTGTCTACTCCTATCTATGTAAAGCAGGACGATATCACCCGTTCCTCTTTTAAACTTAAAAAGAACATAACGGATAAAACGGACAAGATGATAGAAGAGTATGAAGCGATTTGTACCGAACTTGGTTTGAAGTTGAAGAGTATGCCTATTGACGATTTGATTAAAGAGCTGGAAAATGGAGTAAAACCAAAAGTAGAGAACATTGATTTTATAGCTTTTGCTGTCCGGAAAATAAAGGAGATGGAAGAGGACGGGCATGGTGGTTCTGCCAGAAGCTATAAAACGACTATTGAAAGTTTGAAGCGATTTATCAAAAGAGATACTTTAGCTATTTCAGAAATAACTTCTGTTTTTATGGAAGATTACGAGAAATGGCTGAAAGATAGAAAGCCGTTGAGTAATCGTGTACTTGGTGATCGGGCACTATCTTTATATCCTGGTTATATTCGCGCATTACATAATTTGGCAAAAAAAGAATATAATGATGAGGAAATGGGGATCATCCGGATTCCCTGGTCCCCATTCCAAAAGTACCATGTGAAGAAACCTACTCCTGCTAAGAAAAGAAATCTTTCGGCAGAAATGATAAGGAAGATACTTACTCTTCCAGATCAACCTTCTACGAATATTGGATGTACACGTGTAAACTTAGCGCGAGATGTATTTGCTTTATCTTTTTATCTTATCGGAATGAATACTGTCGATTTATATAATTGTGATTGTATAGCTGATGGTCGTATTACTTATCAGAGAACTAAGACAAGGGGGCGTCGAAGTGATAAAGCGGAGATTAGTGTTAAGATTGAACCAGAGGTTATGCCGCTTATTGAAAAATATCGAGATAAGACAGGACGTAGGGTGTTTAAGTTCTACAAAATGTACGCATCAAAAGACTGTTTAAATACGGCCGTTAATAAGGGGTTAAAAAAGATTGGTGGGATTCTAGGTATTGACGATCTGGAATTCTACGCTGCGCGCCATTCGTGGGCGACCATTGCCCGGAATGATTTGCGGATAAATAAATATGTTGTTCATGAAGCATTGAATCATGTAGATGATGCAATGAAAGTGACAGATATGTATTTAGAAAAGGATTATTCGCAGAATGATGATGCTAACCGTCGTGTTATTACTTATGTGCTGACAGGCGATAATGGTGTGAAAAAGAGAAAAAATAAAAGGGAGTAAAAACTCCCTTTACTTATTATTAAAGAAATATCTATTTGAATGTTCTTCCAAATGCCTATAAGCTTTTGATATATATTTGTCAAGACATAACTTTCTTTTACGATCACTCCATTCTTTCATTTGTTTTATAGTCTCTTCTTCATTTATATTAGGGTATTCTGACCTGATAAAATCAACAGAAGCAAGGACTTCAAGTGATAATGCAGATTGATAGCCGTCAATTAATTTAAGTAATTGTTTTAATCTATCTACTTGTTCTACTTTTAATTGTTTTTTTATGTAGGCACTGATTTCATCTTTTTTACTATAATCTAATTCTAGGGTTTCAAATGGTTTTGCATTCATTTGTTCCATTCCTCTAAGATATTTGCCATTTAAACTTTTTATTAAATGGTCTACACCAACAGAGTAGGGACCAAAGAAGTCTTTTGTAAATTTCAATTTAGCAAAACAAGGTTCTCTTAACCTCTTAAAAAAGAAGGCTATTTTATTTGCTACAAATAAACTGCTATATTCACCTCCGCATAATTCGTAATAGAACAGAGTGTATAATATTAAGGCTCTAGCATCTGTTAATTTAACATCTCCTTTGAATTCTTGATTCTTTAAAACTTCCTTTACTGCTTCATTTGGCTCAAATATTTGTATGTCTACATCTGTTAATTCGCTAAGTCGTCCTTCCATCATGGATTTTACAATGTCCCAATTTAAGCCGCCGTTGCCGCAACCTAAAGGAGGGATCGCAATACTTTTTATATTATATTCTTTAATAGCTTTTACTAAAGCGTCTAATCCACTTTCAATGTAGGAATATTGTGATTTCTTATACCATACAGTTTTTGTAGGAAAGTTTATAATGATTTTTTCTCCGCTATCTGTTGTTGATTCTTTAGTAATAATCAACTTTCCAGGGACGAGTTGATTATTTTTGCACGCAGTTAGATAATGGTTAAAGTTGCTAGGGTATTTCTCTTTGAATTGAAGAGCTATACCTTTTCCCATTACTCCAACAGTATTTACTGTATTTACTAATGCTTGAGCTTCGGCTGATAATAAATCGCCAATAACATACTTAATCATTATTAATAGTATAGTTTTGATTTATCAATTTCTACAGGAATATCTAACCCTAAAGATGCTAATATATTTTCTATCTCTTTTTTTCTTTTATCTGTATATGTATATATTTTATTAATACAATTACATGGAACGAAATTCTTTACCATGAATTCAGCTTGTTTTTGTCTCATTCGGTCAGGAGTTTCTGGTGTTACACTCCAATATCTAAGAGGAATTACGTCCCAATTTATTTGGTCTAAATCTTTTGTTTCATTAAAGTATTCTGTAAAACTATCAATAGGATGTCCATCTGTGAATATCCATTCATTACATTGTTCTATAACATTGTATAGCTCTAAACATAAAAAAATAATGTCTTCCTGTGGCTGCATGGGTACTCCCCTCCCTGTTTTTATGTTTAGTAACATTGGTGAATGTCCACAAAAGTAAAAGGGGACATAATCACCTAGTACTCCACCTGGCTTTATGTCCACAGGGTATGTATCTCGTTTCTTTATTAGCGTATCATTCCCTATGTTGACATATTCTGTTGATGGCTGCATATAATTCTTGCTGCATATACCATTGGATAATACAAACTTAATATTGTCAAAATGTACCATTCTGTATATATATAATGGTTTTGGTGGTATTTTGCTCATATTATTATCAAAGTTAAGATTAAAACTCGATATATTCTATTTATTTAATTATTTAACTATGGATTTATCTTTTTTGAACATATCACCTTTCCCGGTCATTAGCCATTCGGCTGATATTCTGAAATCATTTATTAGGCCTAGCAACCAAGAAACTTGGAAGAATCCCAGAGAGTGGTTCTTTGACTGTGCATCAAAGTTGCGACGATCAATGTTGTATAGCCTGCAGTAAGTAGCTTTTCCACGCATCAGTTTGGCTGATACGAGAAAATCTATTGTCTGGAAGAATCTTGCAATTATAGATAAGGTTTCTTCTGTATATGCTCTTGGTTTACTCATTGTCCTTAGGGTTTTCTTTTTCTTCTGGTTATTAATTGTCTATCTAGTACGATTTCAGTTGTCCGAAGAAATCGTACAACTGACTTCCTTTCTTAGATAATTTGCGTTTTAGGTCACTCCAATATCTGCGAGGATTGTCGCTATCGGTAAGGACTGCAACAACGTCCACGATAGAGAAAAACCATTCTTCTTTCTTATCGTCCCATACAGCACGAATCTTCTTATCTTCGAATATTTTGATAGCGTCTTTCTTTGTCATAACAACTCGTATCTAATATACTGTAGATCACTTTTCAGACTTTCTAAGGCAGTTGTGTCTTCGTTGGATATAAGAGCCTTATCTATAGCTCTATTTAGTTGGCTGATACCATCTGCTAAAGCATCTTCATTTATTGTTCCTGTTGCTGCATATTGAGTGAAGGAACTTTTGATTAGCTCTATGGTGAATTTGTTGTAGTCCATATTTGAATATAATATATCTATTTTATATTGTTATAATATAGTACTCCAGTTAATTGGGCTGGATATGGGTCATTGTTTATTAATTCATCTTCTAAACATATTTCAAGTCCTGTTCTATACCAGAAACACGCATACTTCTTATCTATAAAATATGGTTTACCATATATTTTTGAAAGGCTTGATATTAATTTTGAATGAGAATTTTCTCCATCAGTATCCCAACATATTAGTTTTAGTGATTTCATCTTTTTTCTTTCATATTTGGGATAGGGAACCGCCCATATACGGTAGTCGTTTATTTTATATTTATAGGCATATATACCGCTGCTACTATATTGAAATATTTCTCCTTGATTTAGAAGTGAATTGTATCTTTTATCGTATTCTTTTTCCGAATTTCCAAAGTGAACTCCCATAGGTAATGATTCCTCATAGTTGCCTCTATATTTATCTCTGATACTGTCTATTTGAGCTTCTGTAACATAAATCAAATCATCGTTTCTTTGATTCTCTTTTAGTACCGCTGAAAGTAAAGAATCAAATTCAGCTTGTGAAGTTTCTTTATAGTTATTCCTCACATTATTACATGATGAAAAAGAGCAAGTGATTATTAAAAATATTATGATTGTAATCTTGTTGTTCATAATTATTAGTATTTGGGTGTTTTATATGTTATTTCTCCAATCCTGATCCACTTGCATCGGCACATCTGGCAGCACTTTCCATGCGGGCATCCGTTTTTTTCCTTTCTTGAAGTATGTCTATAAGTTCTCCATTTTGTCTGATGAGTTCTGCATTCATTTCGTCGTGTCGCTTTCGCTCATCAATCATAGCCTGAACGAATTCGTAAGGCACAGAAGATGAATGCACTATTTTGCTGTCTTGTTCAGAGTTTTTCAGCATATCTCCTTCTCCGGTTAATAACCAACCAGTGTTAAGTTCTGGATAGCGTTCAGCAATGCTCGTTACTTTCTCTGGCTGCATGGATACTCGCATATTGGCAATATAGCCATACGAAAAACCACACTTAGCTTCAAAGCTACGGACAGATATTCCTTTATAGTTGATAAACTCTTTTAATCTCTCTTTTACACTCATATATAAAATATTTCATTAAAATAATGAAAATATCTCATTATTTACTTTGTTTATAATGAACAATGCTATATATTTGTCCCGTTATAAGTTTTATAACTGAACAAAAATAGTTTAATCCTAAGTAATTAACAAATAAATGAGGAGGTAAAATGGAAAAATTGACATTGGAGTGCTATCGAGGTTTTATGCAATCTCCTAAGGTTACAGCTAAAGAATTAGGCGGCTTGTTTAACGCAACATTGATTATGAATTTAGGACGTCCCATTTAACGCAACATCATTATGACGATAACGCAACGCTGATTATGGGGAGGGTAGGAGGGCAAAAAGGAGAGTGCCCGAGATTCACATCCCGGACACTCCATTTAACGCAACGTTGATTATGACATCAACGTTGATACAAAGGTAATTAAAAAATGATTAATAGCAAATTTTATGGTAGAAATGGAAAGTATAACATTGAATCAGAGGACTTTTAGAGGATACTACGACGCATTGCCTGATAGAAAAGTATCAAAAGCTCCTAAGTCTGCTTTTGTGGACCAAATAGCCTCGGTCACTATGAAATCCACAAAGACAGTGCGTTGTTGGTTGTCCGGGGCGCAGAAACCGGATGCTTTGGCACAAGCTATGATTGAAAAGGAATTGGGGATACCTGCATCAGAATTGTTTCCGGAGGATTGAGTATGCGACCGATTGAATTCTATACGACACCGGAAGGTGAGGTAACTATCCGAGAGATGGGTATGCCGGAACGGCAGTTGAAAGAATCTGATACAGAATTCATTCAACGGTTCTTGGAAGTTCTTGAAGAATTCTATCCGGAGGCTTACAAGGCGTTACGTGAGACTTATGCCAAATACGACGGGAACCGATTGTGGAGAGAGTTTCGTTTTATATGTGTGAGGAATTGATAAAATTTGAGCGGTATCAAAAGCAGTTTCGGTTTCTGTATGATAATGAAATTGATATTGATGAAAATTGGAACTTTAAGTTTGAATTCGTAGGATGCCCGATGCGAGGTGAATGTGCAGGGTTCAAGGTTATTTGTCAGCCGAAATTCAACAGCAATTTATCAGAGCGGCAACTTGAAATAATGCGCTTATGCTATGAAGGGTTGTCCGATGAAGAAGTCGGTAAAAGAATGTTCCTCTCTTCCCACACGATTAACAATCATCGTCGTAACAGCTTCCGGAAATTGGGTGTTCACTCTATGGCAGAGTTTAATAGGTACGCAGCCGAGAAAGGATTATTTAAGACGGCCGTTTAACGCAACACTGATTCATTTAACGCAACACTGATTATGGCTAAAAAAGAAGTAGAAGAAAGAGAGCTTACCGGAGGTGAAATAGTTGTAGCCGCTATCATATTGATTTTGGCTCTCTATGTGCTTGGAAATGCTACCGAAGTATGTAGGATAGTAATTTCGTTAGTGATGATGATAGGGGCTTTAGTTCTGGTATACCAGGCGAAGTACCCAACTAAGAAAGGAGGTTGATATGACAGACCAACAATATTTAATTAAGAATCTTCTGATTGGCGCTGCCGAACTTGGTGCGGCTACGCAGAGGAAGTATGATCATCCACGTTTAGACTTGATAACTCAACGTGAGGCTTACAAGTTCTTTGAGGAACGGGACACGGTATACGGTGAGGTATTTACTCATGGTGAAGCATGGGTGAAAAAGATGGTGAAGGAAGGCAAACTTCATCCCAAACGCAAAGGAAGATCAGATAACTCACCACTTATGTATTCCAAAACAGAAATGATTGCTGTTTACAATGCTGAATATGCGGTAATACATGGGATTTTTGACGGTACACAACTATAGTTGAAGATAAGTGAATAATTCGAATAAATACAGGTATGAGTAAAACTAATTTAAACATTTTTAGAGATAAGGCGTATAAAACAGCTTGTGAACATGGGTTTCACGAACAGGAGCTAAGTAACAACCATTTTCTTTGCCTTGTGATTTCTGAACTGATGGAAGCTGTGGAAGCAGATAGAAAAGGAAGGCGTGCTAATGTTGATCGGTATAATAAGAAGATTGCTAACAGCCGCATTTGTCAAGGATTGGATTCTGACATTCCCAAAGAGCGCGGTTACGAAGTTGCATATAACGAAACCATTAAAGGTTCAATCGAAGAAGAATTAGCTGATGCTGTTATCCGCTTGCTTGATCTTGCAGGACTTCGAGGAATAAGCCTTGAACTTGCCAACGGAGATATTGATGACTGTATTGAAGATATGGCAGAAGCCTGTAAAGACGAAACTTTCACCGAATCAATCTATTCCATCTCTACACTTCCTGTGAGATATGATGGCTTATATGATTTCCATACTACCGTTAATGATATGGTACTATCTATCTTCGGACTTGCCAAATATCTTGAGATTGACCTATTTTGGCATATTGAGCAGAAGATGAAGTATAATAAACTTCGTGATAAGATGCACGGGAAGAAATACTAATTGAATGTGCGTGAGGAACGTGGGGGTGCCTGCCCTGCCTTAATAGATCGGCTTCAACCGGCGTCATGCACATTTTTAATACATAAATACTATGATAAGGACAAAAGTAAAACTCTATTTGAAAGGTGAAGGAGGAGACACCGATTCTATAACAACATGGATTAATCTCCCGGAGCAAGAGGCACACGATCACTATATAGGTAAACGGCTTAATATAGGTACAGTTGCAGATCGCATGATGAAATGTCATAAGGTCGAAACCTTGAATGTGCAAGATAAAAAAACAAAGGGGGCAATTAACAAGGCTCCGATTATTTAATAACTCTTTAAATATAGCATTATGAGTACAGAAGAAATTAAGAAAAAGGCTCCCTATAATTTGAGGGAGAAGAAAGAGAAGGATGCAAAATACAGGTCATTAATCAGACCTGCTCTAGCAGATGAGTTATACGATAAGATTCTGAAAATTGTCGTTGCTCAAAAAAAGTACAAGGACCCAGATTACTCTGCTAAAAAATTGGCGAAGGAATTGAAGACGAATACTCGCTATCTTTCAGCAGTTATAAACTCTCGTTTTGGCATGAACTATTGCTGTCTGGTTAATGAATATCGGATTAAGGATGCTTTGCATTTATTGACTGACAAACGTTATGCCGACAAAAATGTGGAAGAAATTAGTGATATGGTTGGTTTTTCTAATCGTCAATCGTTCTATGCTGCTTTCTATAAGAATGTAGGTGTCACACCTAGAAAATATCGAATCGAAAACCTGTAATATTAACGCAACAAGATTATGGCAGATATAAGGATTGTGAGAATGAAACTCACTAATTTTAAAGGAATTCGTTCTCTGGAAATGAACTATGATCCGGAAGTGACTAACGTTTTCGGAGACAATGCGACGGGAAAAACTACTTTGATGGATGCTTTTCTTTGGACTTTGTTCGGTAAAGATAGTCAGAACCGCGCGGACTTCAACATTAAAACGCTTGATGCAGACGGGAAAGCTCTTCCTAAATTAGAACATGAAGTTGTTGTGGTCCTTTCGGTAGATGGAATAGAAACCGTTTTCCGTCGTTGTTACAAAGAGAATTGGGTGAAGAAGCGGGGAACCACTAAAGAGGTGATGGATGGACATAGTGTTGATTATTACGTAGATGATGTACCTTTGGGTAAGCGTGAATATGATACTAAAGTTTCAGATATTTGTCCGGAACAGCTGTTCCGGCAGATAACTAATCCTGCTTATTTCCCTTCTTTGAAGATGCAGGAGCAGAGGCGAATGTTATTTGAGATTGTAGGTGGTGACATAACTAATACAGATGTATTCGATGAGTTAATAACAATAGGAAACAAGGATTTATACACTCCACTTATTGATGCTCTCAATTCTGGTAAAACTCTTGACGAATATAAGAAGCAGGTTGTTTCACAGAAGAATAAAATTAAAGGTGAGGTAGCCGATATTCCTGGTCGTATCGAAGAGAACCACCGGAATATGCCAGAGGAAGAAGATTGGGTAGCCTTGTCTTCCGAGATTGAAGAAAAGGAAACCGAGATTAGAAACTATGATTCTCTGATTGCTGACAAATCAAAAGCTGACGAAGAGGAATCCGCTCGTAGGCGTAGTGTTCGTCTGCAGATAGATGATAAGTATGAGCGTATGGAAGGGATTAAACGCCAGATCAAAAAGGATGCCAATACAGAACATGATAAATGGTACTCTGATTTGTCAGCAGAAGAAAGCTCTATTTCTAATATGAATACGGATATTCGCTATTTGGAAAACAAGCTATTAACGCTAAATAACTCTTTGACGGAATATCAATCGCAAAGAAGTAAATTGTATGAGGAATATAAGAATATCAATTTGATGCAGTTTGAAGTTGATAGTTCATGCCTTGTCTGCCCTACATGTAAAAGAACATTTGAAGGTGAGGATTATGATAGTAAGTTGCAAGAAATGCAAGATACTTTCCAAACTAATAAATCTACTCGTTTGAATGACAATATCAAGAAAGGAACTGCACTCAAAACTAAGATTGAGGATTTAAAAAAACAGGTTCAAGACATTGAACAGGCTATCAAAGAAAAAAAGAATCTGTTATCTACTTTGGAAGTCGAGAAACAGCAGTTGCAGAATTCAGAGCCGAAAATAGTCGATGTTACGAAAGCTGTAGAACGGAATGAAAAGTATATTTCTCTGAAAAAAGAGATTGCACTATTGGAAGAGTCTCTAAGGACAAATTATACTCCTGCTGATGTATCGGAATATACTGCCGCTAAAAAAGTTCTTCAATCGGATATATATGCCCTCAAAGAAAGACTATCCAAAAGGGAACAGATTGAACGTACCCAGAAGCGGATTGATGAGCTGCAGTCTCAACTTTCGAATATGCAGCAGCAGATTGCCGACTACGAACAGATCGAAGCCTCGATACTTGACTTTATGAAATCGAAGGTCTCTCTGGTAGAGAAGCGTATCAATTCAGCTTTCTCCTATGTTCAATTTCGGATGTTCGATACGCAGGTAGATGGAACCGAGTTTGACACTTGCGAGTGTATGGTAGACGGTACTCCTTATTCCGATTTGAACACTGCAGCGAAGATGAATGCCGGTATTGATATCATCAATGCTATTTGCCGGGCAAAGGGTGTAACAGCCCCTATATGGTTAGATAATCGTGAAAGTGTGTGTAACCTTATCTCGTGTGCTTCGCAAATTATAAACCTCTTTGTAGAGAGAGGTGCAAAATTAACTATTCAATAATCATTTAACGTAACAGATTATGGCAGAAACAAATCAGAATCAAACAGGAGGTATGTTTGACAACAAAAGTGGAGCACAATCGGCTCCTGCACAACAACCGCAACAAAACCTTTCGATTGTCCAGAAAGATGTGGTTGATACTGTATTGTCTAAGATTAAAGACTTTGAAGAAGCAGGAGAGCTCAAACTTCCGACTAACTATTCAGCGGCAAATGCATTGAAATCGGCATGGCTTATTCTTCAAGAAACGAAGGATCGGAATGATAAACCTGCATTGGTGGTATGTACGAAAGAAAGTGTTGCAAATGCTTTGCTTGACATGGTCGTTCAAGGGCTTTCTCCGATGAAAAAGCAGTGCTACTTTATTGTATATGGTAGCAAACTTACTTTGCAACGTAGCTACCTTGGAACCCTTGCCATCGCCAAACGTGTGGGCGGTGTTAAAACGGCCATTGCCAATTGCGTATATGAAGGGGATGAATTTATATTCTCTGTTGATACGCAGACCGGGCTTAAAAAGATTATCAAACATGAGCAGACTTTGGAAGGTTTGGATGCAAACAAGGTTAAAGGGGCTTATGCTATTCTCACGACCGAGGACGGACGGAGTATTGTTGAGATTATGAATTTCGCCCAGATAAAACAGGCGTGGATGCAGGGAGCTACGAAAGGCGGTTCTCCGGCACATAAAAATTTCGGTGACGAAATGGCAAAGAAAACCGTGATCGGACGTGCTTGCAAAATTCTTATTGGTATGTCTGATGATTCAGCTCTATTTGATGAACCGGATGAAACGGAAACTGATATTGCTGCCGGACAGCGTGCGGTCCAAATAGAAGGGGCTGCTAATAAAAAGCGTTTAGGAGATATTGAGGACGCCAAGTTTGAGGAAGTGAAGCCTACTGCTTCTAAACCTGCCACTACCCAGCAACCGAAAGTAACAAACGATGCCCCTCCTCCGTATTAATTCAATTATGGCGAAGAAAGTAGATAACGAAAAAGGATTTCTGGTAATAGAGGTTTCGGCAGCGGAACTGTCTGCTAAAGCCGGAGGATATGGTATCTGTGACTATTGTAATACCCCTGCAGAAAAGGGGTATTATATAGCCGTTCTAAACCAATGGTATTGTCCTAAGTGCTATGATGAATTCTGTAAACGCGCAAAGTATTACCAAGAAGATACCGGAACGGAGAAGAGGAACTATGAGTTGTATTCTAAACTATTTGGAGTATGAAACTGAAAGTATTAGGAAGTAATAGTCTCGGTAATTGCTATATCCTTGAAAACAAGGATGAAGCATTGATAATTGAAGCAGGAATAAAACTGCCGAAGGTCAAAGCTGCGATGAACTACAACATCAAGAAGATAGTCGGTTGCCTGGTAAGTCATGAGCACGGAGACCATGCAGGATTTTACACAGAGTATCTAAAGATAGGATTTCCGGTAATTTCACCGGAAGCTGTTTATAAAAGCAAGGGATTCTCCGTTATGCCTCCATTCGCGAAGATCGCAGAGCCAGGCCGTGGTTATAGAGTAGGGAATTTTAAAGTGATTCCTTTTGAAGTACAACATGACGTTCCGGCTTTTGGTTATCAGGTAGATCATCCAGATATGGGAAGGCTTGTTTTTCTTACTGATACTTTCTATTGTGATTATACTTTTGATAATGTGAATCATTGGCTTGTAGAAGCGAATTATGCGGATGATATTCTTGATCGTAATATAGCAGATGGACGTATACCGATATCTATGCGTCCCCGATTGCTCAAATCGCACATGGAGATTGAGACTATTAAAGGGTTGCTATCAGAAAATGATTTATCACAGACACAGAATATTGTACTCATTTATTTGAGTGATGGCAATTCGAATGAGAAGAGGTTCGTGGACGAGGTTATCAGTTTGACGGGTAAGCCGGTGTTTGCAGCTAACAAAGGATTGGTTATAAATGTCAGTCGAATTCCTTACTAATTGTCTGCAAAGATTATGCAAAGCGTACCTGATTACATAGTAAAAGACCTGCTCCGGCTACTTCCTGTCCTTATTGAAAATGTTGATCTGGATGGTAAAAGTACCCGGGTGCAAAATGCAGTGAGATTAGTGAAAAATATAATAAAGAGACTATCTAAAATACAAGATTAATTATGCATACATGGTTTGAGTGTAAAATCCGTTACGAGAAAGTAATGGAAAACGGAATGCAGAAAAAGGTAACAGAACCTTATCTGGTTGATGCGCTTAGCTTTACGGAAGCAGAAGCGAGGATTATTGAAGAAATGACACCTTTTATCTCCGGTGAATTTACCGTTTCTGATATAAAACGTGCTAATTATAGTGAGATATTTACAAGTGAAGAAGAAGCTGCCGACCGCTGGTTCAAATGCAAACTTATTTTCATCACACTGGACGACAAAAGTGGTGCAGAAAAAAAGACTTCCACTCAAGTACTGGTACAGGCTGCCGACTTGCGCGATGCCGTGAAGAAGTTGGACGAAGGTATGAAGGGAACAATGGCAGATTATCAGATTGGCATGGTATCCGAAACACCTATCATGGACGTTTACCCTTATACAGAAACTAATATAGAAGAGCAGATTGGTACAAATGCCAATTCTCCGGTAGTAAGCACCTTCTTAAAGTCATTACCCGAAGGTTGTCGTACTTCCATCACGGTTGCCGGAAAACCTGTTATTATTGATAAGACAGGGGTATTAACGAGGGTTATACCGGACGAGGAACAGCGAGAGTAGTAACTACAAATCTATTGATAAATGGGGAGAAAGAATAAAATCGGACTTGAATATTTCCCTTTTGACATTGATTTCTTTTCGGATTTAAAGATTAGGAAATTAATCAAATACCAAGGTGGCAAAGCTGTAACTGTATATGCTCTCCTGCTATGTATTATTTATAAACAAGGGTATTACATGAGGTGGGATAAAGAGTTGCCTTTCATTATTTCGGAGCAAACGGGGTATGAAGAGGTGTATATTCAGGAGGTGATTAAGAGCTGCTTAGTAATCGGGTTATTTTCCAATGAGCTTTTTGAAAAAGAGAAGATCATAACTTCAAAAGGAATACAGGAACGGTATCAGTATATCTGCAATTTATCAAAGCGGAAATGTGTAATATCGGAGTTTATCCTTATTTCTTCCGAAGAAAAGCCTATTTCTTCCGAGGAAATACCCGTTTCTTCCGAGGAAATGCCTAAAAACTCCGGAATAAGTGCACAAAGTAAAGTAAAGGAAAGTAAAGGAAATAATAAAACTCCCCCTATAATCCCCAAAAGGGGAGAAGTGAGGGAGCAGATTATAAACATGAGTGATATAAAAGATTTGCTTTTGGAAGATGAATTATGGAAGGAAAATGCTTGCCGACAATCTGGGTTGAGTACGGAATTCTTTTCAATGATTCCCCAACAGATTGATAATTTCCTTTCATGGATACGATCTACGGGCGCAGAAAGCACAGTCCTTACACTTCCAGACGCTAAACGTCGCTTTATTTATTGGTGGAAATATACAGGTCTAAAAGAGTGGAAAGATGAAAAAGAACGAATATCCGGAAAAACGAATAGGACAGGTGATAACAGAAGCGCAAGCGATGGGGCAAAGCCTGACTACAACGAAGTTTTTTGATTTTATGACTGATTTCTCGTATGCTCGGCATCTTGCATGTCTATGTGAAGCCGGTACGCAGATATTAGCTCGTGAGAATAAAACGTTTGTTGTGGATGAAAGTAACGAGCAGGTTATCCGTTTTCTGATTCACTACTTTAACCGATGTCGTTCTGCAGAGACTATTTTCCCGGCAGATAAAGGCTATAAGCTACACAAAAATATTGCTTTATGTGGTGATGTCGGTGCAGGAAAAACAGTTTTGATGCAAGCTTTTTCGGTGTATTTGCGGAGGATTAATAGCCCAATGCAGTTTCTGAATCTGTCTGTCGGACAAATGGTGAACTATTACACGTTGCATAACAACTTGGATAAGTATACCTACAATGAGGATGATTCAAAGGCTTTTCAATATTCACCGATAAACATTTGCTTGAATGATATAGGTTTGGATTTAACAACCTTTTACGGCACAGGTACGAAGGATTTATGTAGTGAGTTTCTTTTCGCCCGGGCTGAAATATGGCAGTTTTACGACAAGTATAGTCACATAACGACAAACTTGTCGGCAACATTATTGAAAGAGTATTTTAAAGACGATTACAGTCGGATAAATGACAGGTTCAAATATTATAATTTGATTCATTTATCCGGAGAATCAAGAAGATAACAATTAACGCAACATTGATTATGACAAAGAATGATTTACCTAAAAGCTCACAAGAGCTTATTACCCGTTTTTTGCCCGAATATGAGCAACCGGAGGATGTTAATGAGAAGCAATTCCAAGAGGCTTTAATGAATTTCCATCTTGCAATGATGGGTAAAACGGAGAAGCAAGTTTATACTCCCGTATTTTCTTGTTGTTCTGGTACGCTAAATTCAGAACTTCCAATGGTCTGTATTCCTTCTTCCAAGTACAAGGAAGTAGAGATATGCTTAAAAGATGGTTGGAATTATCCGATTGCTACTATAAAGCTATCCAATACAAATCGTTTGATTGATGCTGAAAAGACCTATGAGGACACAGCGAAATTGGGGTATGAGATAACCAGACGTTGGAACGCTTTTATTCCGAAAGGAGGTGAGGAATGATTAACTTGCTGTATGTCGATTTGTTTTGTGGAGCCGGAGGAACTTCTACCGGAGTAGAATTGGCCCGTGTAAACGACGAGCAGTGCGCGAAGGTAGTTGCATGTGTGAATCATGACAAAAATGCCATAGCGAGCCACGCAGCTAACCATCCGGATGCTTTGCACTTCACCGAGGATATCCGAACGCTTGAACTTTCTCCACTGGTGGAACACTTGAAGAAAAGTAAGGTTCAATATCCTAGTG
>OJMN01001021.1_pt1 | contig 16741 bp, 15 predicted proteins | sample 1597261 | NCBI WGS metagenome assembly OJMN01 (sample SAMEA2452130, study PRJEB22498) | human gut metagenome | biome: human feces; feature: human gut; material: feces | place: Australia | collected 2012 | reverse complement strand
CCTCCGTAATACTGGATACACTCGAGTGCTCTGCGGATGGTCTCGCCGGTTGTCGTAGTTGCTAAAAGAAGCACAACATGTTTTCCGTTGATGGCAGCTTTATTGTTATCCCTAAACAGCATCTGGTTATTGCTGTTAATCTCCGGCGAAATCACATACACCGTCTCATGCTGGTTTGTGGTTCCCATAATTCCATCCCTCTGAATCTCCTCCGTCAGAAAAGTACCGACCACTTCCGTACCATCCATACATACAATTGTATCCACGTATTTTGTCTTTGGAATTCTCGAATACAGTACATGTGCCGCCTGTTTTGCTTCCGCCACACGTGTCTTGATACTTGTCACATCCACATAATAATTAATGTGGGAATGACTCGTTGCAAAATGTCCGTGCATGGCATGCAGCGCCAGCATGTTGCTTTCTTTTGAATAAAATTTCATCATACGATCTTCCATAGTATAATCCTCCTTCTCCTGTTGCTGTTATTGTTATGATAATCCGGTACTGCCAAAGCCACCGCGATCTTTCCCCGTCAGATGTTCCACCTTTTCGAATACAATCTCCGGCTGATTTTCCACGATTCGAAACTGTGCAATGCGGTCATTTACGTGGATCACGGTATCCCTGGTTGCATAAACCGGCATCCGCCACATATCATTGTCCCCGCAATAGGAACCATCTACAATCCCGACACTGTTTGTCTGGATAATTCCCCAGTTTTTAAATGTGGAACTGCGCGGCACAAGATGTGCCTCATATCCCTTTGGAAGTTCCATTGCCACGCCAAGCGGGATCAGTGCAAACTCTCCCGCTTTTAAAGTTACTTCTTCCGAAGCCCGCATATCAATCCAATCGGATTTTCCTTCAATGTAATCCAGCGGTTCGATTTTGTCTGTAAAATATTTAATCTTGATTTTCTGCATATCAGTTTTCCCACTTCAGATTCAGATGCTCCACACGTTTTTCGCGGACCATCAGATCCTTTACACCTTCCTTTGCCGGTTTGTCATCGAACAGTACTTTATTCACTTCTTCTATAATCGGAAGCTCCACATCATACTTTTTTGCCAGAGCAAGTGCTGCCTTGGCCGAATAAATTCCCTCTACGACCATTTTCACTTCGTCGGTAGCCTGCTTCATGGTATACCCCTGTCCGATCAGCATACCCGCCTTGCGGTTTCTGCTGTGACGGCTCTCACAGGTGACAATCAGGTCTCCAATACCGGTCAGTCCGCAGAGTGTCTCCACTTTTGCCCCCATCTTTACAGCAAGTCCCGCAATCTCTGCAATGCCGCGGGTAATCAGGGCCGCTTTGGTGTTATCCCCGTATCCTAGTCCATCTGCAACTCCGGCTGCAAGTGCGATTACATTTTTCAGGGAACCGCCAAGCTCAATTCCTTTAATATCCGGGCTTGTGTAGACACGAAATACATCATTCATGAAAATTTTCTGCAGATAAATGGCGGTTTCTTCTGTCTCTGCTCCGACTACAACCGTTGTCGGAAGTTCGCGGCTTACTTCTTCTGCGTGACTTGGACCAGAAAGAACAGCTACATTTGCCTGCGGAATCTCTTCTTCAATCTGCTCAGAAAGCGTCTTTAAAGTACCCTCTTCAATTCCTTTTGCCACATTGACCAGAATTTGCTCTTCCTTTACATACGGGCACATTTTCTTCGCCGTAGCTCTGGTTGCCATAGACGGAACTGCAAGAACGACCACATCTTTTCCTTCCACACTTCCCTGCAGATCTGTTGTGATCTCGATCTCCTCCGGGATATGAACGCCCGGAAGCTTACTTGGATTTTCCCGCTTTTTCCTGATCTCATCTGCTTCTTCTTTTAAATAAGACCAGATGGTTACATGATGTCCGTTTTTATTCAGTACCAGGGCCAGAGCCGTTCCCCAGCTTCCTGAACCGATAACTCCGATTTCTGCCATAAATTATTACCTCTTATTTTTCTTTTTTGAAAAACTAATCTTGCTCTCTGTACCATTTCTCAGACGTCCGATATTCGCACGGTGACGGATAAATGCAGAGAGAACAAAAAGTACTCCGATTCCATACATTTCAAACAGATACTTCTGCGCCATTCCAAACATTCCCATCTGTCCGTCAACGACGAGTCCGACAAGGAACAGTACGGAAATCACCAGCGATCCCAGTGATACATAACGTGTCACGGCAACAATTACGATAAACACGATCAAACATACTGCCGCAATCCGAATATCTGTAGATAAGATCATACCTGCCGTAACTGCAATTCCCTTTCCGCCCTTGAACTTCAGATAGAATGGAAAATTATGTCCGAGCACTGCCCCAAAACCTGTATACAGCGAAAGGAGCGGTAAAATATCTGCGTGAGACTGTCCGTAAATTCCGCGGACCACCAGAACTGCGATCACGCATTTGAAGCAGTCACCTAGCAGGGTGATCATTCCGGCTTTGATTCCCATGGTGCGAAGTGCATTGGTAGAACCTGCATTTCCGCTTCCCATCTTGCGGATATCTACCCCCTGAGTTTTTCCATAGAAATAGCCGGTCTGAAACAGACCAAATATATAGCCGATCAGCAAACATACAAGACGTTCCATCTTATTTGTCCTTCTCCTTTCTCTCCCTGATAAAGAATTTAAGAGACGTTCCACGGAAGCCAAACGCTTCACGGATCTTATTCTCCAGATATCTCGTATAAGAGAAATGCATCAGTTCTTTATCATTTACAAAGATGACAAATGTCGGCGGTTTGACCGCTACCTGGGTAATATAGTAAAGTTTCAGCCGTTTTCCCTTATCTGACGGTGGCTGCTGCATTGCAACAGCTTCGGTCATGATCTCGTTAAGGACACCCGTAGCCACACGGAGTGTCTGGTTCTCAATAACGGTGTCGATCATGTCAAAGAGCTTCGGAAGTCTCTGGCCTGTCAGTGCAGACACATACATGATCTCTGCGTAAGGCAGGAAAGACAGCACCATCCTGATCTGATGCTCATATTCCCTCGTGGTCTTATCGTTCTTTTCAATGGCATCCCATTTATTTACAACGATGATGACACCTTTTCCACGCTCATGTGCGATTCCTGCGATCTTGGCATCCTGCTCGGTTACTCCTTCTGCCGCATCGATCACAACCAGGACCACATCCGCTCTTTCTACTGCCGTAACTGTACGGATAATACTGTAGCGCTCCAGTTCCTCTTTGATCTTATTCTTACGGCGAAGTCCTGCTGTATCAATGAATACATACTCTTTTCCATTGTGCACTACTTCCGTGTCAATGGCATCTCTTGTAGTTCCGGCAATATCGGATACGATCACACGGTCTTTTCCGATCAGACGGTTGATGATCGAAGACTTCCCAACGTTCGGTTTCCCAACGATTGCAACTCTCGGACGGTCATCTTCCTCTTCCTGTCCTGCCCCTTCCGGAAAATGTGCCAGAACCTTATCCAGCATATCTCCGATTCCAATTCGTTCCGATGCTGAGATTGGAACCGGATCTCCGATTCCCAGATTATAAAATTCATACACATCCGGCATCATCTTGTTAAAATTGTCCACTTTATTGACAACAAGGATGACTGGCTTGTGGGAGCGGCGGAGCATATCTGCCACTTTTGAATCGGAATCTACAAGTCCCTGCTTTACATCTGTCATAAACAGGATCACATCTGCAGTGTCAATGGCGATCTGTGCCTGCTCTCTCATCTGGGAGAGGATCACATCACGGCTGTCCGGCTCGATTCCACCGGTATCGATCAACGTAAATTCTTTATCGAGCCAATTCACTTCTGCATAAATTCTGTCGCGGGTAACACCCGGCGTATCTTTAACGATTGCTATCTTTTCTCCTGCCAGTGCATTAAAAAGCGTCGACTTTCCAACGTTCGGCCGCCCTACAATGGCAACAACTGGTTTACTCATATTTTCTTCCTCCTGATATTTATTCGGAATTCTGCTTCTATATCATACTAGATTTCTTCAAAAAATGCAATTTTTTAACGCCTCTTTCTTGTCATTGCTTTTAAATAATGGTATAAAAGATAAGTAAGATTAGATAAAAAGCACTTAAAACGCTTATTATAAGGAGGCACTCATGACAAATATCGAACTTATGGAAAAAGCTCTTCCGACAGCACCACTTAAAATTGCTGCCTTGGAAAGCTGCAAGGATCTGGCAGAAAAAGTGGATCAGTACATCGTATCGTTCCGCAAAAATTCTCTGCATGATTTTCTGGATCCTGCAATCTATTCATCTTATGAAGCAGATTCTTATCTTGCAAAGAACAGTTGCCCACGTTTTGGTTCGGGGGAAGCAAAGGGAATGTTTGGCGAAAGTATCCGCGGAAAAGATCTCTTTATTATGGTGGATGTCTGCAACTACAGCCTGACATACACAGTAAACGGACATATCAATCATATGTCACCGGATGATCACTATCAGGATCTGAAGCGTATCATCTCCGCTTCTACAGGAAAGGCACACCGTGTAAATGTAATTATGCCATTCCTTTACGAAAGCCGCCAGCACAAGAGAACCAAACGCGAATCTCTGGACTGTGCAATGGCTCTGGAAGAATTAACCGCAATGGGTGTATCTAACATTCTGACATTTGACGCACACGATCCGCGTGTACAGAATGCGATCCCACTCAATGGTTTCGACAGCTTCAACCCTCTGTATCAGTTCATCAAAGCTCTGTTTAAAGCAGAACCGGATCTGAAAGCAGACAAAGACCATCTTATGATCATCAGCCCGGATGAAGGTGCAATGCAAAGAGCCGTATACTTCTCCAACGTACTCGGTGTTGATATGGGTATGTTCTACAAACGCCGTGATTATTCTACCATCGTAAATGGTAAAAATCCGATCGTTGCACATGAATTCTTAGGTGACGATGTACATGGAAAGACCGTTATCATCATCGATGACATGATTTCTTCCGGTGAAAGTATGCTGGATGTTACCAGGCAGTTAAAAGACCGCGGTGCTGAGCGTGTATTTGTATGTACTACTTTTGGTCTCTTCACAGAAGGTCTTGACAAGTTCGATGAATATTATGAAAAGGGCTATCTGGACAGACTGATCACAACCAATCTGACCTATCTGCCTCCTCAGCTTCATGATAAACCGTATTTCATTGAAGCAGATATGAGTAAGTTCCTTGCACTGATCATTGATTCGATGAATCATTCTACATCTATTAGTGCGGTTATGAATCCGACGGATAAGATTCATGATTTGCTTGCGAAGAGAAATATGAGATAAATTTTGTTGGCGGGATAGTAAGGATATATTAGCGAACAGACGCCGCAAAAGAACCATAAAACAGGACAGCTTCCTTTGTGCAAACCATTCCGATGAGCCTCTGAAAGCGAAAATCGTGTTCAGCAATGGCTTCCACGATTCCTGAGTTTCGTCTCCATTGCACAAAAAATTGAATTTGAACACAATTTATTTTCCGCCCGGCTGACATTCTACAAGTCATACTTTTCCGCCAAACTATAAATGGGGAGTAGAAAAGCCTGCTCTTTGAGATTGCATCTCAAAGTTGCAGGCTTTTGCTGCGATTTTCGATACATTTATATGTAGAAAACCATTTCTTTATTCAATTATCTTTCTCAGGATGTTCTTTTTTGTATAACTCTTTCATTCGATTAATTTCTTCTACAGTATATTCTTCTACCTCTGTTTTTGTCACTCTCTTAATATGTTGTCTTTTCAGGCGTAAGTATACATATTCCCGGAAGAGGGTGTAGAGTACGGATACCAGCGGGATGAATATGAGCATTCCTATGATTCCCAGAAGGTTGCCGCCGATGGTGACTGCGGCGAGGACCCAAATGGAGGGAAGCCCTACGGAGCTGCCGACTACGTGTGGGTAGATCAGGTTACCTTCGATCTGCTGGAGGATCAGAAATACAAGGATGAAAAGGATTGCCTGTTTCGGGCTCACCATGAAGATCAGGAGGCCGCCAAGTACGCAGCCGATGAAGGCTCCAAAGATTGGGATCAGGGCTGTGAAGGATATGATGATTCCAATCAGCAGTGCATACGGCATTTTCAGTATACTTAATGTAATTACAAACATACTTCCGAGGATGACTGCTTCCAGGCACTGTCCGGTAAGGAAGTTTGCGAAGGTACGGTAGGTCAGGGAACAGACTTCAAGAATCACTTCTGCTTTTCGTTTTGGAATAAACGCGAAAAACACTTTTCTCACCTGCACATGCAGTTTTTCTTTCTGGAAAAGAATATAGCAGGCAAAGGAAAAGGCAATAAAAAATGTAGTAACTCCACTGACGATGGATCCAACTGCTGTCATCGTTGTATTCATAAAATTTCCCGCACCATTTCCGAGAATACTCATCCCCCACTGGATTGCCTTATTCGGATTGAACTCCACCTGGTTCACAAGATCCATGATTTCCCGGTTATTGTGCGTAAATTCCCGTACCCAGCTCTGCATCTGCGGAATAAAATCTGCAATACTGTTCATCAGACTTCCAATTGTTGCCGTAAGCTGCGGAATCAGACCGAACATAACAAGCACAATCACCCCCACTACCAGTACGATCGTAAGAAGAAGACTGATCGGTCTTGCAAGCTTTCCTGCCGCCTTACTTCCTTTCTCTTTTGCCTTTCCAAATAATTTTTTCTCCAGAAAGCTCATCGGCACATTGATCACAAACGCAATCGCACCGCCAAGAGCGAAGGGGAAAATAATCCCCCATACCGCCTTGATCACGCCGAGAACCACATCAAACTTCCACAATGCAACTACGATCAGCGCTGTAAATACGATCAGTTCCCGGATTTTTTTTATAGATAATTTACTAAAATCCACTATTTTCTCCATTCTACTACAATATATTTATGGTTAATCCCCTTACAACCAGTAAGCATTTTCCCATATTGTTACTCAGATAATTTTCCACGTACCCACTTCAGAAGCTGTATGATTGGAAAACAGGCAAATGCATACAGGTAGACAGTCCCAAGCTGTTCAAAGTTCAATGTTTCTACTTTGAACACCTGATGCAGCCCCGGAATTGTAAGTACAGCCGTGATCAGAATTGCGCCCAGTGCAAATGCGCCCTGCATCCATTTATTATTGAAAAACCGTTTGGTAAAAATCACCGGATGATCTGATTTACAGTTATATCCGTGAAACAGCCGTGCAAGACAGAGCGTTCCAAATGCATAAGTACTTCCAAGAAGTGCACCGTCCTGATGATATCCTGTCAGAAAACTGATCATCGTCATTACACCGATCACCAGTCCTTCCAGACCAATCTTTGACAGGAAATCTTTTGTCAGGATCGACTCGTCTGCCGGTCTTGGCTTCTCATTCATCACATCACTGGTATGCGGTTCTACTCCCAGTGCAATTGCCGGGAGACTATCAGTCAGCAGGTTGATAAAAAGCAGATGAACCGGTGCAAACGGAACCGGAAGTCCTGCGATCGATGCATATAAAACAGCGAGAATTGCACCGAAGTTTCCCGATAACAGAAACTGGATCGCATACTTGATATTACGGTATAAGTTTCGTCCGTTTTCCACTGCTTTTACAATTGTGGCAAAATTATCGTCTGTAAGTACCATCGCCGCTGCATCTTTGGCAACTTCTGTTCCGGTTACTCCCATTGCAACACCTATATCTGCCTGCTTAAGAGCCGGTGCATCGTTGACACCGTCACCGGTCATCGATACAATATTTCCGCGCTCTTGCCATGCACGGACGATCCGGATCTTATGTTCCGGCGAAACCCTTGCATAGACAGAAATCTTCGGGACAAATCCCCGCAACTCCTCGTCACTCATATTTTCAATCTCCACGCCCTCACAGGCTTCGGATAAATCCTTTAAAATGCCGATCCGTTTTGCGATCGCTGCTGCCGTGATCTTATGGTCTCCCGTGATCATCACCGGACGGATGCCTGCTTTGATACATTCTTCTACTGCCGCTTTTGACTCTTCCCTCGGCGGATCCATCATCGCGATCATTCCGAGAAATATCAGATGGTCCTCATCCTCTGCGGTCAGCAGATGTTCTTCCGGAATCTCCCGGAAGGTAAATGCCAGCACTCGAAGACCTTCCATTGAAAATTCCTGATTCTGGCTCTGAATCTTTTCTTTATCTTCTTTTGTAATCTCCCTTATTCCATTTTCTGTCCAGATCTGGTCTGTCAGATCCAGGAGACGGTCAACCGCACCTTTGACGATCATCCGGTTTTCGCCGTCTATCCGGTGAAGCGTCGACATCATTTTCCGGTCACTGTCAAATGGAATCTCATCTTCTCTTGGATAACTTTCTCTTACTTCTGCAGCTTCCACTCCATAGCGGCTTCCCAGATTGATCAGCGCTGTCTCTGTCGGATCTCCGATTTCCACTCCATTTTCATTGGTAGAATCGTTACATAAAATGCTGCAATCAAGCAGAAATCTCTGTGCCGGATCTGCCATATCGATCTCATCTGCCCGGATTCTTCTGCCTTCTATATAATAATCTTCAACAGTCATCTTATTCTGCGTGAGAGTTCCGGTTTTATCCGAACAGATCACGGAGACACTTCCAAGACCTTCTACCGCCTGCAGTTTTCGAATGATTGCATGCTCCTTGGCCATCTTCTGCGTTCCGAAAGAAAGGACGATTGTTACAATTGAACTTAATGCCTCCGGGATTGCTGCAACCGCAAGTGCTACTGCAAACATAAACGCGCTTCCGATATTTTCTCCACGAAATACACTGATTCCAAATAAGATTCCGCAAAATACCAGGATCAGAACCGAAAGCTTCTTTCCGAACTCTTCCAGATTCACCTGAAGCGGAGTCTGCTTTTCAGATGTTGATTTCAAAAGTCCGGCAATCTTTCCGACTTCTGTCTGCATACCTACACTTGTCACAACGGCTCTTCCACGTCCGTAAGTAACAAAGCTTCCCGAAAATAACATATTGTTCCGGTCACCAAGCGGCACTTCCTCTTCGATTTCATCCAGGCTCTTCTCAACTGCAAGACTCTCCCCGGTCAGTGCACTTTCATCGATCTTCAGACTTGCGTTCTCGATCAGTCGTCCGTCTGCCGGAACATAATCCCCGGCTTCCAGAAGGATCACATCTCCAACTACCAGTTCTCTTGCCGGAATCGGTGTCACCGTACCATTCCTGAGAACCTTCGCCTCCGGTCCTGAAAGCTTTTTCAGGCTCTGAAGCGACTGCTCTGCTTTTACCGTCTGCACGGTTCCCAAAATCGCATTCATTGTAATGACGATCACAATAACTGCCGCACTTTCTGCGTCTCCTAAAATTCCTGAAATAATCGCCGATGCAATCAGGATAATCACCAGGAAATCCTTGTACTGCTCCAAAAAAATCTCCAGCACACTTTTTTTCTTTCCCTCCGCGAGCTCATTCCATCCACATTTTTCACGGGACTTTTCCACTTCTTTTATCGTAAGTCCCTCTTCTCTGCTTCCCATCTGTCCAAGCACTTCTTTTACCGATGACTGATAAATTTCTTTCATTCTTTCCGCCTCCTGTTTCTGAGTATTCACATTCCTGAATTTCTTATGCAACGAAGCTCTCTTTCGATAAAAATGTACAAAAAAAGAAACCCTTATTGCACAACAAATAATGCAATAAAAGTCTCACCATTTTCTTGTGGTACCGGATGCTTCCACCGTACTGACGACACCACAAACGCGGATTCCCTTACGTAGGTTACTCCCCTTTATTAACGTAACTATATACCACGAATAGCCCGATTGTCAAGAAAATTTTAACCGGAGTCTCCAAAATCGGAAACTCCGGCAAATAATTTCACATCTTAGTTTGTAATTGTCTTTTCTGTCTCTTTGTCGAACACATGGATCTTTTCAGCATCGAATGCGAATGTAACTGTATCCCCTGTTCTTGCTGTTGTTCTAGAATCAACACGGGCTGTCATTGTAGCTCCTTCATAATCAAAGTGGAGATAAACTTCAGCACCAAGCATTTCATATACACGGATCTTAGCCTGAATAACTGTATTCGGTGAAGATGTGATAAACATCTGCTCATCATGTACATCTTCCGGACGGATTCCAAGGACAACAGTCTTTCCTTCATATCCTCCATCGATAAGTTTCTTTGCTTTTGCCGGTGGAAGTACAATATCAGCCGGTCCAACTTTGAGGACAACTTTGTCACCCTTCTTCTGGCATACAGCATCAAGGAAGTTCATCTGTGGTGATCCGATGAATCCTGCAACGAAGAGGTTGCATGGGGTATCATAAAGTACCTGTGGTGTATCTACCTGCTGAACAACACCTGCGTTCATAACTACGATTCTGGTTCCCAGTGTCATAGCTTCTGTCTGGTCATGTGTTACGTAGATGATAGTTGTACCTAATCTCTGATGTAATTTAGAGATCTCGATACGCATCTGTCCACGAAGTTTTGCATCCAGGTTTGAAAGAGGCTCGTCCATAAGGAATACCTTAGGATTACGAACGATCGCACGTCCCATTGCAACACGCTGTCTCTGTCCACCTGAAAGAGCCTTTGGTTTACGGTCAAGCAGTGGTTCCAGATCAAGGATCTTAGCTGCTTCACGAACCATTTTGTCAATCTGGTCTTTTGGTACTTTTCTTAATTTCAGACCAAATGCCATGTTATCGTATACTGTCATATGTGGGTACAGAGCATAGTTCTGGAATACCATTGCGATATCTCTGTCTTTTGGCTCTACGTCATTTACCACTCTGTCTCCGATCTTTAATTCTCCGGAAGTGATATCTTCCAGACCGGCGATCATACGAAGTGTTGTAGATTTACCACATCCTGAAGGTCCTACGAAGATGATGAATTCTTTATCTTCAATCTCAAGGTTGAAGTCTTTCACTGCTTCAAATCCATTTGGATATGTTTTGTTAATGTGTTTCAATGATAAACTTGCCATTGCTATAATTCCTCCTGATTTATAATCATTTTTATTCCAGTCGTTATCTGTTTCGTTCTGATAAAAGTATATAAAAAAAGTTCAACCCGGGTAATGCCCAAGTTGAACAATCTTTTTCTCATTTTCTATACAAGTTGACGAACAGCCTATAAAAGTGCCTGGTAAATATCTCTTTTTCCTACACCTCTGTCTTTTGCCACCTGTTTCATCGCAGATTTTTTGTCCATTCCCTGTCCGAGATAAAGTTCCATATGTTCTTCGATACTCATCTCTTCCCATCTGGCTTTTTCCTCATTGCGGATCTCTTCTCTGCTCTTTCCTTCGATCACCATGACACATTCACCCTTCGGCTCCTGTACATCATAATATGCCAGCGCATCTTCGATCGTTGTGGCAAATACGGTCTCGTGCTTCTTCGTAAGTTCTCTGCAGATGCTGATACGTCTGTTACCGAGAGTCTCCTGAAGCGTCTTCAATGTACGGACCAGTCTGTGCGGTGCTTCATAAATGACCATAGTTCTCGTCTCATCTTTCAGTTCCTCCAGAACGGCCTGTCTTTCTTTCTTATCCGTTGGAAGAAATGCCTCAAATGCGAACCTTCTCGTTCCAAGTCCGGATATCGTAAGCGCCGTGACACATGCACAGGCTCCCGGAACAGCTGTAACCGTGATCCCTGCTTCCTGACACATCTTCACCAGTTCTTCGCCCGGATCAGAGATTCCTGGCATCCCGGCATCCGTGATCACTGCAATGTCCTCACCGCCTTGCAGACGTTCTACAAGTTTGTGTCCTTTTTCTATCTTATTATATTCATGATAGCTGGTCATCGGTGTCTTAATCTCAAAATGATTCAGAAGCTTGATACTGTTTCTGGTATCTTCTGCTGCGATCAGATCCACTTCTTTTAATATCCTCACCGCCCGGAATGTCATATCTTCCAGATTCCCTATCGGTGTTGCACATAAGTACAATGTTCCTGCCATCTCATACTCCTCCATCTTATGTTTGGTGCCTGCTCTGTATCTATCTGCCCGGTCCATCTGCTGCCATGGCTTTTGCGCCGTGATATTTTCCTTACTTACGACGGACTCATTCCGTAGAGTGCAAGCAGTTCCTCCGTATAACTTCCATCTTTCTGATATACAACCAACGGCGGTTCTACCTGCATCCTCGGATTGCCGCCCTTCATTCCCTCGATCAGAACCATATTCGGTTCTTTATCTATATACGGATATACCAGCCGCATACGCTTCGGCTCAATTCCATACGCACACATCTTTGTCATGATCTCCGGAAGCCTGAACGGTCTGTGGACCATATAGAATCTTCCTTTGACTTTCAGTATCTTCGCACTCTCTCTTAAGATATCATCCAGTGTACAAAGTGCCTCATGTCTTGCAATATACAATGCTTCATTCTGATTCTTCAGTCCGTGGTCTCCGATCATATACGGGGGATTGGTTGTAATAACCCCAAAAGAGGCGGCTCCGAATATGGATGCTGCCTCCTTGATATCTCCCGTTACAATGTCGATCCGTTCTTCCAGCCCGTTATAACTGACACTGCGCCTTGCCATATCTGCACTCTCTTCCTGGATCTCCAGTCCCGTATAATGCAGTCCCGGATATTTTGCCTCCAGAAGTATCGGAAGAATTCCTGTTCCCGTTCCGAGATCCAGTGCTTTTTCATTCTTCTTTACTCTGGCAAATGCTGACAAAAGTACTGCATCCATTCCAAAACAGAAACGGCCCGGACTTTGAATGATCTCATATCCTTTGATCTGCAGATCATCCAGTCTTTCATTCGGAAGTAATTTAGTTATCATCTAATTTTGACGCTCCGTTCTTTTCTTCTAACGCCTTCAGTTCCTTCATCTCTTCTTTCGAAAGTCTTACGTCTTTCTTCTTACGTCTTGGTTTGAACTTCAGTTCTGCTGCCGGATATTCACGGATCTCTTTCTCGTCATTATCCAGCGTCACAACAACCTTAACCAGCTGGCGGAGCACGTTAACTGACTGTACATCTCCTCTTAATCCTTCCGGTGTCGTCACATGATCTCCGTTCGCCGGAAGATGGCTGTTCAGTTCTTCATATGTCTCTTCTTCATTCGTCAAACAGCACATCAGTCTTCCGCAGACTCCGGATATCTTTGTCGGGTTCAGTGAAAGATTCTGTTCTTTCGCCATCTTGATCGATACCGGTGCGAACTCGGATAAATACGTGTGGCAGCAAAGTGGTCTTCCACAGATACCGATCCCGCCGCGGATCTTCGTCTCATCACGCACTCCGATCTGTCTTAACTCGATTCTGGTACGGAACACACTCGCCAGATCCTTTACAAGCTCACGGAAATCAATTCGTCCGTCTGCCGTAAAGTAAAACAGCACTTTATTATTATCAAATGTATATTCCGCATCGATCAGTTTCATCTCAAGGCCGTGTTTGTGGATCTTGTCTAAACAAATCTTGAACGCTTCTTTTTCTTTTTCTTTATTCTTCTCTTCTTTTTTCTTATCGTCCTCTGTCGCAAGACGGATCACGGATTTGAGTGGCTGTGTGATCTTGTCATCTTCCACTTCTTTCGGTCCGGTTACTACAGAACCAAATTCCACACCTCTTGCAGTCTCAACGATTACCTTATCACCGGTCTTGATCTCAAGTTTTCCCGGTGAAAAGAAATATATTTTTCCGGCAGTTCTGAATCTAACGCCTATTACCTTCGTCATATGATTAGTTCTCCTTTATGGTCAGGAACAAAAGCTCCATAACCAGATCGAAGTTAACATTCGCTTTCAGTCTGGCTTTCGCTTTCTCAAGGCTCTCCAGGATCAGTTCGATTCCTTCATAAGAGCTCTTTCTCGCCTGTTCTTTTATACTCTGTAACTGGTCTTTGAATACGACCTTATCAATCTCTTTTGTTGCTTTATATAATAAGACATCCCTGTACCAGATCATGATAATGTCCAGGTAGTCTGTGATCTCTAATTTATATACGGATATATTCTTAACCGCAGCAACGATTTCATTTAATTCCATCTCACTGATATGCTTCAGAAGCTGTACCGCTTCTTCTCTGATCTCGTTAAAATGATCGGAATTGGCCAGCATGATCGCACGTCCCATATTACCCTGTGCAAATGCCGTGCACATATCTGCTTTATAATCCGGGATCTCCAGATTCTCCATCAGATACTTTTTGATCAGTGTATCTTTGATATTACGCAGCTTTAACATTACACATCTGGAATTGATCGTCGGAAGTAATGTCTCCGCATTCTCCGTCAGCAGCAAGAAAACTGCATATGACGGCGGTTCCTCGATCGTCTTCAGGATCGCATTCTGTGCCTGCGGTGTCATCATATCTGCCTGTGGGATAATGTAGACTTTGTACGGTCCCTGATATGGTTTGATATCCACAGTGTTATTCACCTGTGTACGGATATCATCTACGCTGATGCTGTTCGGCTTTTCATGTGTCACACGGATAATGTCCGGATGATTGCCACTCTCTGCCTGCTTGCAGGAATGACATTTTCCACACGGTTCATTGTCCCCGGTCTCACACAAAAGCGTCATGGCGAACAGATTCGCCAGCATCTTCTTACCGGAACCTCTCTCCCCGTTCAGAATATATGCATGAGAGACCCTGTTATTCTCTACTGCACTGCTGATATATTTTAATATGTCTTTGTGGCCAACCACATCTTTAAAGCTTCCCATCTCGTATTACCTCTACTATTTCTTCTTTGCATCGTACTTTATCATCATTCTGATATCTTCTTGTAATTCCTGCTTTCTTCAGATTATCCTCCGAAAAATCTTTCTGATCAGCCAGAAATCTTCTGCAGACTTCTTCATAGCCCGGATGATCCTGCTGCTGTTCTCGCACGATCGCGCGCATCAGGCGTTCTTTGTCCTCCACTTCGATATAAAGCGGGATCAGGTTCTCATTTCCATAGTACTCTTTTGTCTTTATATAAGACTCCAGTGTACCGATCATGAGATAATCATTTTCATCCAGATTAATCTGTCCATCATCTATTGTAGCATATTTCCAGTCCCCATACACGGTTTGATAGGTGCGAAGTTCAATTATTTTACCCTCTTCACGGTATTTTTCAAGTATTTCATCCGTTACGAAGTAATATTCCACTCCATCTTTCTCGCCTTCACGCATCGGTCTGGTCGTATATAAAGTTAAAGTCTTAAGTTCCGGAAGATCCTTTCTGATATCTTTGTAAATCGTATCCTTTCCCGAAGAACTTTTACCCATCATGTAGTATATCTTACCCATCTATCCACACCTCTATGCCATCTTCCGCTTGAAGTCCCTCAATCGAAAAATCATGTTCCTGATACCAGTGAAGTATCTCTACCGCTTCTTTTGTAATACGCTCACCCGGTACGATCAGCGGGCTTCCCGGCGGATAGAGGTATGCGTATTCCACAGAAATGCATCCGATACTGTCTTCAAAGCTTCGTTTTTGTATCTTATCCCTGCGGTTCACTGCCTCTGCGATCGTCCACACTTTTTCAAGTGCCGGCTGTCTGCCGGAAAGTGGGAGGTCGGTTTCAATAGCAGCCGGCCGGCCCTGCCTGGTATCTATCTCTTTATCAATCTCTAGCAACGCATCTCTCAACCGGTCCAGACCTTCCTGCGTATCTCCCACAGTTGTCATAGCCAGAACATAGGTCCCTGCCAGCATTTCCATCTGCAAATGATATCTATGAAGTAATATCTCATACAGCTCGTGACTGGACATCGGTGCGTGTTTTACGGAGATCACGAATTTGGATCTGTCATAGCGGTCTGTATTATCAGTCTGGATAATTTTCAGATACTTAAGCCGTTTCAGATCTTTGCGAAGTGCTTCAATGCGATTGGCATACTCAGAAAAAATATTTTTATATTTATAATCTGATCTTGCATCCGAATGCGTTTCAAGTGTCTCTTCCAGCATTCCGATACACGCATCGATGCTCGCCATCAATATATACGACGGACTGCTCGTCTGTAGCATATCCAGATACTGTTTCACTTTTCTTCGCTTCACCATGTCCCCGTTCACATGCAGAAGCGCCGTCTGTGTCAGCGCCGGAAGCGTCTTATGAAGACTGTTGATCACCAGATCCGCACCATATATATTCGCACTCTTTGGGAAATACGGATCAAATCCGAAATGCGCACCGTGTGCTTCATCCACGATCAGCGGACACCCTTTTGCATGCACAATCTCTGCAATCTTTTCGATGTCCGACACCACACCGTCATATGTCGGTGACACGATCATCACCGCGCGGATCTTCGGATGTTCTTCCAATGCTTTCTGTACATCCGCAGCATCAATCTCTGTGCTCAGTCCCTGTTCCGTATCGAATTTCGGATAGAGGTAGACCGGATCCAGTTCATTCAGATATATCGCATGATACACAGACTTGTGGCAATTTCTTGCCACAAGTATGGAATCTCCTTTTTCAGTTGTTCCTAGTATTGCACTTAAGATTCCAACCGTACTTCCATTCACCAGAAAATGTGTCTCGTCCGCATGGTAAACTCTTGCTGCTCTTTCCTGCGCATCTCTTAGAATTCCCTCTGCATGATGCAGATCATCAAAGCCATCAATCTCTGTAATATCGATCCGGTACGGAGATGTCCCGTCCATCAGATCCAGATTTCTCTTGTGCCCCGGCATATGGAATGCATAGTAGTCAGAATCGCTGTAATTCTTTAATTTATCAAATATATTATTCATGCGTATATTTTAGCAAAATAACATTATATTATCAAGCCAT
>OJMN01001020.1_pt1 | contig 16748 bp, 8 predicted proteins | sample 1597261 | NCBI WGS metagenome assembly OJMN01 (sample SAMEA2452130, study PRJEB22498) | human gut metagenome | biome: human feces; feature: human gut; material: feces | place: Australia | collected 2012 | reverse complement strand
ATTGTTTTTCCCGGATTTCAATACACCGGCAGGTATCCGGTAGATACGGGGAGGATATTGGTAACCGGTGGTTCCGACAAATACTCCGTTCACATATACGGAATCGGCATCCACAATACAGCCTAAACGCAATGTGGCTTCTTTACCGTTCCATGATTGCGGTATCTCTATGTCTTGGCGTAGCCAATGGGAACCGCCAATCGGGTTCAGACCGTTATTGCCCCATGATTGTGAAAACATATTTACTGTTTGCCAACTGTTGTCATCGTAATTGGCTGAATACCAGGGAATGGATTCGTGCAGACCTGCATCACCGCGATAGAGCGACAGGTTCCAACGGTAGAAGTTCTCACCCTCTAATTTCTTGATGTGGCTGCAATAGGCATCATCTTCATACAGACGTTTACTGTTGATATATAAAGGGAACTCCTTCAACCCTTCTTCACTTATCCATGCTTCTACGGGAGTACCTCCCCAGCTGGAGTTGATGAGCCCCACTGGTATGCCGGTCTTTTCGTACATCTCTTTGGCAAAGAAATAGGCAAGGGCGGAGAAATCCATCACATTTTCTTGCGTCAGCGTCTTCCAGCCTGTTGCGGAGAGCTCTTCTTGAGGCGCGTGAAAATTGTATTCCTGGGGTATGAGGATATGTCGTATTTTCTCATTGTTATAGCTGAGTATTTCTTGAGAAAACATATCCATTACCCGTCTCACAGGCAGTTCCATATTTGACTGTCCTGAGCAGAGCCATACATCGCCTACTAAAATATCATTCAGTTTGATGTCGTTGACTTGCATTGGGAAAGGACCGCCTGCTTTCAACGGTGGCAGCGTAATGCTCCAGCGTCCGTTGGCATCAGCGGTAGCATGATAGCTCTTTTTCTGAAACTTTACGGTGATACTTTCGCCTGCATCCGCTGTACCCCATACTTTGATCGACTGTTCGCGCTGTAGCACCATTCCGTCTGAAATTAAAGCAGGCAACTTTACCTTTGCATCTGCCCATGAGGTAGCGCAAAGGTAAAGTAGCACTGCCACTCCTAACCTAATTTTATCATAAATCAAACTTTTCATATCTTCTCTGTCATATTGCCAAATTCAAAAGAATCTGTCATGTTTATTGATATTCGTACAGTTGTACATGTAATATCTTGAAGTCTCCTACAGAAATGCGTACATGGCGCCCCTGATGATCCTGGTCTCCATTGAGCCGACGGACATAATGAAGCTTGCCGTCTTTGTCTACTTTAACTTCATCCACATATCCGATGCCGCAACGCATTCCTTTGAATTTGTCATGTTTCGTTTTTATTTGGTCATTTCTCAAAGCAAATCCGTCTTCTCCCAACTGCTTTTGTTTTTCAATCGTTTGCTTTTCTGACGTTTTGGCAAACTCCAGAACGATGCCACTGCCGGCTACGATATATTCATTTTTAGAGAGCTTTAATAAAATACCGCCGCCTTCGGGCCATATACTGCCATTTGTGGCGCGTGGATCCCAAGGGAGAGTGAAGAAATGTCGGGCGGTTATGGTCAAATCATCATCTGCGATGATGCGTTCTTTGTTTTCACTGTCAAAAAGTAACCCTTTCATTAATCCTTTACCCTGATATTTGGTGAGTAAAGGCATTAACTCCGTTAATTTGGCATAGCTTTGGACTAATGGCGAGTTAGGAGAGTCGGAACCGTCTTCTATTGAAAATGGACTGATGCCAATGGCATCGTGTTCGCCAAAAATATAAAATGCCCGGACACTGTTATTATCTGTCAGACGGATCTCCGGAATGAACAAAGGATTGTTGTGTAACTTATATCGTGCTACCCAGTCTGTGAATCCATTATCATACAGGTCGGGTGCAAGAATATCGATGCTGGGTGCTCCGCAATGCCATACATCGATTAAATGTGCCAAAGGACCGGCGGAGGGATATTCACCCGGTTTGCGCCCTCTACTGTTCATTGCCGCATTGACATATAGTGGGATGTTATAGATGGAACGGGCTGTTTGTGCCAGTCCTTCCACATATTTGGCATAGTGCCATGCCATGAAGATTTCATCGGTGTAGATGTCTGCCCCGAATACTTCTTGCCAATAGCCTTGCTTTTTACATCCTTGACTTTCCCATTTTTTCAACATTTGCGGATGAAGCGCCTTTTTGTTTTTCTGTAGATAGGTCATGAATTCAGCCGGTACAGGAGCGTTGAATATCTTATTGGCTTCACGTGAATAGTCACGAGCATCTTCCAGCATGCCGATTTCATTTTCTATTTGTATCATAATCACTGTGCCTTCCTCCTTGTCGACCGTTGCTATGTGTTGCATCCATTGGGAAAAAGCATGATGATCGGCTTCGTATACAGCCTCGGAAAAAGCGCTGGCTATTTCAAGAGGCTTTCCGCTCTGGGTATATGCACGTGGATACTTCTTGTGGTTTTCTTTAAACCACAAAGGTGCGTAGCAACTCATTGAATTTTTCCAGGCACCGAACCATAAAAAAACAATTTTGAGATCATTCTCTCGTGCTTGTTGCAGTGCTTTGTCTGTAAGCGTGAAGTCGAATTGTCCTTCAACCGGTTCTGTCAGATCCCAATAGACGGGAACCAATACGGTGTTCAAGCCCATCTTTTTAAGTTTCGGGAAAATACGTTCGATATCTTGCGGACAAGCAGCAGATGAATTGCCTAATTCTCCTCCTAATATAAGGAAAGGCATTCCATGCACTACTAGCTGAGTGGCGGTTCCTTGTTTTTGTAAAAAACTGTTTTGACCAATGATGTATTCAATGGCTAAACAGTTTAAAACTAGAAATAGAATTAATTTCTTCATATAGTTCTCAAATAGGCTGTTTGATGAAACTTTACAAAGGTAGTCAACTACTTTTTAATTTACTTTAGAATATGTATCACAAAACTTGTTGTATGTTACATCTTTTGTTTTATATGTTACATTCTTCACTATGATATGTTTTATTTGTAGCTTTTAAGCTTTATGAAGCATCTGGATGCTGCATTTGTGGATGCTGTTTTTGAAATCGGATCATGGATTATAAAATTTGGAAAAACATCTGGCTGAAATTTACAGTTGTTATATGACAATATATTCTGCGGTTTGAGGCGCTGATATGATGAATTTTAATGGGGGTGTTACATAGAAAAAAGAAAAGGTAACATTGAGGGTGAACTTGTAATCCCTATTAAAGAAAGTGTTACGTACTTGGTGGTCCGTATCAGAAGGATTGTCTAATTTTGACCTGTAAATAATTCTAATACAAATATGAAAAGGATATTTTTTATTGTTAGCCTTGTTTTGTTGGCTTGTACGGCTTCGCTGCCGCTTTCGGCTAAAGTCAGACTTCCTCGTTTGGTAAGTGACAGAATGGTGTTGCAACGTGATACGGAATTAAAAATATGGGGCTGGGCTTCTCCCGGAGAGAAAGTAACTGTACGTTTTCGGGGAAAGCATTATAATACGGAAGCTGATGCAAAGGGAAATTGGTTGGTTCTTCTGCCGCCGCAGCAGGCAGGCGGCCCTTTTCTTTTGGAAGTGAATGAACTTGCTATTCGTGACGTTCTGGTGGGGGATGTTTGGCTTTGTTCCGGCCAGTCCAATCAGGAAACTCCTATTGCACGTCTGACGGAGATGTTTCCTGAAATTAATGTATCTAACAATCACATGATACGGCATTATAAAGTACCTACGCAGAATTCAGTAGGAGAACTGAAAGATGAAATCGCGGGTAATGCCGGCTGGTATTCGGGCATAGCTTCCGATGTGTTGAACTGGACCTCATTGGCATATTTCTTTGCTCAAGAGGCATACAATAAATATAAAGTACCTGTAGGAATGTTGGTTTCCAGTTTAGGAGGTTCTGCCATAGAAAGCTGGATAAGTCAGGAACATCTGAAAACATTCCCGGAGCTTTGTTTTGATAAGGCTGCTTTGGACAGTATGAAATTGGCACAGCAAGATAAGGGAGCAGGCAGTTGGCAACAGAAGAAGTTTGATGACACAGATTGGGCAACAATGGATGTGCCGGGATATTGGCAGGAGAATGGTATCCGTATAAAAGGTACTATATGGTATAGAAAAGAGTTTCGTGTTCCCGAATCAATGGTGGGAAGACATGCGCGCCTTTATATGGGAAGGATGGTTGACAGTGATTCTGTCTTTGTGAATGGGACTTTCGTTGGTTTCACTTCCTACACTTACCCTCCTCGTAAATATGATATTCCGGCAGGAGTTCTGACACAAGGTGAAAATGTGATAGCCGTAAGACTTACAGCTAATTCTTCCAATGGCGGTTTTGTAAAAGATAAAAAGTATAAGATCGTAGGGGATGATGCAGAAGTAGATCTTACCGGTACATGGAAATATAAGATAGGTATTAATCAGAATGAAGTGATGAAATATGCCGGGAAACTTAAGAATCTTAAGAAGGCAGGTTCCGGACTCTATAATGGAATGATCCATCCGATTAGTAATTATCAGGTGAAAGGTGCCATTTGGTACCAAGGCGAAAGTAATTCCGGTCGTTCGCAGACGTATGCTTCTTTATTGGAGGCTTTGATTCAGAACTGGCGGGAGCTTTGGAAAATGCCTGATATGCCTTTCTTACTGGTGCAATTACCCAATTATATGGAGAAGAGTGATAAACCTTCCGATAGTGGATGGGCAAGAATACGTGAGGCTCAGTTTAAAACAGCATTGAATGTACCGCATACTGCATTGGCGGTAACTTATGATGTGGGCGAATGGAATGACATACATCCTTTGAATAAGAAAGCGGTTGCACAGCGGCTTTTCCTGGGAGCCCGTAGGCTTGTGTATGGAGAAAAAGTTACTGCTTCCGGCCCTTTGTATAAGGAAATGAAAGTGGAAGGGGATAAAATAATTCTGACTTTTACTGAAACAGGTCGCGGACTGACTTGTAAGGGGAAGGAGCTTAAGCATTTTGCTATTGCAGGTGAAGACCGAAAATTTGTGTGGGCAGATGCTGTGATACGTGGCAATAAAGTAGTGGTGAGCAGTGAGCTTGTGAAGAATCCGGTGGCAGTACGTTATGCTTGGAGTAATAATCCGGAGGATGCCAATCTGTGCAATAAAGAAGGATTGCTGGCATCGCCTTTTAGAACTGATAATTGGTAATAAACTATTTGAAAATTACTATCTGAATAATAATTATAAATTAAGAACTAACATGAAAAACCGAAAAACGCTATTGGCAGTGTTGGCGGGCTTGGCTTTAAGCTCGTGCACTACTCGTGTTACGACGGAAAATGATGCTTCTTTGAAAGGAGTGTTGGGTGATAAATTTTTGGTAGGTGTGGCACTGAATACCCGCCAATCTTCTGGTGTGGATACCGCGGCAGTTAAGATCGTAAAACGCCACTTTAATTCAGTTGTTGCGGAGAACTGTATGAAGTGCCAGACCATTCATCCGGAGGAAGACCGTTACGATTTCAGTCAGGCGGATGAATTCGTAAAATTTGGTGAAGACAATGGAATGTATATAATTGGTCATTGCTTGGTTTGGCATTCTCAACTTGCTCCCTGGTTCTGTGTTGACAAGGATGGCAATAATGTTGCTCCGGAGGTGCTGAAGCAACGGTTGAAAGATCATATCACGACTATTGTCAGCCGCTATAAAGGACGTGTTAAGGGGTGGGATGTTGTGAACGAGGCTATCCTTGAAGACGGTTCCTATCGTAAGAGTAAGTTCTATGAAATCTTGGGAGAAGAATTTATTCTTCTCGCTTTCCAGTATGCGCATGAGGCTGATCCTGAAGCCGAATTATATTATAATGACTATAATATGCATGAAGCAGGGAAGCGTGCAACTGTTGTGAAGCTTGTAAATGACATGAAATCGAAAGGACTTCGTGTCGATGCTATCGGTATGCAGGGCCATGTCGGTCTGGATTACCCTTCTTTGACAGATTTTGAGGAGAGTATGCTTGCTTATGCTTCTACCGGAGCTAAGGTAATGATAACAGAATGGGATATGTCTGCATTGCCTACCTTGAAACGTACTGCCAATGTATCCGATACGGTTGCGTATAAAAAGATGCTGAATCCCTATCCGGAATCTTTGCCCGATAGCGTTTCCCAACAATGGAACAATCGTATGTCTGATTTCTTAAATCTCTTCATTAAACATTCCGATTTTGTGAGTCGTGTAACTGCCTGGGGGGTAAGTGACGGTGATTCTTGGAAGAACGGTTTCCCTGTGAGAGGCCGTAAGGATTATGCTTTGCTCTTCGATCGTGATTATCAGCCGAAAGACTTTATAAAAAAGATATTGGAATAAACTTGGAGGATGTTTTCAGGACTTTTTGAGATAATAGGTTAGTTATAAACATTGATTAGGGCTATTGAGAATGCCCTATATAGACAAACACAAAACATTTTATAAAAAGGGGCTGTCCGACGGATAGCCCCTTACCTTTGCTTACTGTTTGCAAGAGAAGGTATGAAAATGTTCTTAATCCTTTAAACATTCTACCCATGCACAGGATGTTCTGTACATGGGTGAGATGTTTTTAACTACGTTTGATAATGATAGGCTTGTGATTTTCATCATGGTAAGGCATACCGTAACGATTGGATTTCACTCTGCTGTTCATTAGGGAATCAATGGGGGCGTTCAGAGGTCTTACACCTGCAGGAAGCTCTTTGTTGGAGAAAGTTTGGAAATAGCCTACACAAGCATCTCTCCACCATTCGGCGTCATTCTTCTGAATATCCAGTTTTTCGGATACCTCATTAAATATGCTTTCACTGACATAGGGCTTGAGCTTTGCCCATGTCTTTTGGTATCCCTCAACTTGCGAGATACCTTTGTCATAATGCAGGCATATCTCGTCCCAAAGTTCTCTACCTGAAGAAAGTTTATAGTTCCATGGAAGATGATGGAACCAAAGAAGAAGATTTTCAGGACAGGTTTCCAGTGAATTGAATTGTGAAGCCAGCGGTTCATGGTATTGGTCTACATTAGCAGAACCGTTGCGTGTGCGGTCAAATCCCACTCCGTCTTTGTCTGCTTTATGATAGAATATAGGCGACCAGTCGGGACGTCTTATACTATTTTCCCATGGTCCCGGCCCATAATGCGAACCGCCAAATATATGATGGAATCCAAGTGGCATCATGTAATTTACGGCTGTCTCGCGGGAGCTCATCATCATATCCTTGACAGGGATAAGAAATTTCTGTTCATAAGCTGTGGATGTCATTCCTTTGGGTTTGATGAAAGTCTGGCGTGCCCATTCATCTGCAATCTGTTCAGCGCTTAATGTAGGATTCCAGGCAAGGCGGCCGAAAGCATACCAATTGGATTGAGCGAATATGTAACCGCAGAAATTAGGGTCTTGACCGGTATTTGCAACACCTGCAATGGCTTTAACCATTTTCGCTACGGTCGAACCTTTTCCGTCTCTATAAGTATCACTGTCGAGACATTCTTCATAAGTAGTGCCATGGTAGACGAGATGATTGGAGAATCCCAAATATTCTTGAGTAATTTGGAATTCCATCATCATGGGAGTGTTGTATAGCTGTCCGAATAAAGGACTGAAAGGTTCACGTGGCTGAAAATCAATAGGACCGTTTTTTATTTGGATAATAACGTTGTCTGCAAATTGTCCGTCAAGTGATTTGAATTCTTCTACAGCCTGATTGGCTCTGTCGCTGCTGCTAGGGCTGTATACGAAGGCTCTCCACATAATGATTCCGCCATAGGGAGCTACTGCCTCAGCAAGCATATTTGCGCCGTCGGCATGGGTCCGACCATAATCTTGCGGACCGGCCTGCCCTTCGGAATTTGCCTTTACGAGAAAACCACCGAAATCGGGAATGGCAGCGTAGATTTCAGATGCTTTATTTTTCCACCACTGACGTACCTTTGGATCAAGAGGATCTCCTGATTTTAATCCGTCAAGAGTGATAGGACTTGTCCATTTGATGGAGAGGTAGGTGGTTATGCCATATTCTCTGAGTATGTTGGCTATTTGAGCGACTCTTTCGATATGTTCTTTGTCCAAGATAAGAGGATTGGCATTGACGTTGTTGAGGACAGCACCGTTCAACCCCACAGAGGCACAGAGCTCACCATAGTGGTGGATTCTCTTTGCGGGAATTTCTTTTGCTGTCCATTCCCACATGGATAGTCCGGCATAACCTCTTTCCACAGTATCATCAAGATTGTCCCAATGGTTGAGAATACGGTATTCGTAATATGGTTTTTCGTGAATATCCAGGTCGGTATTGGCTTTACCGAGGACCTCTGCCCTTTGCAGGGCATACACTCCATAGCGGATTGCCGCTTGCGAACCGCCATCGATATAGCGTTTGCCATCGGCATTGTAAATGTGATACTCTTCTTTGGAAAGAGCACTGTCTATCCGGGTCTCAACCGAACCCAACACTTCTTCATAGCTTCGTCCGTTTGCCAGCCAAAGCATGGTTCCATCCTGGTCTATAGGCTCGGGAGTATTGCATGCCGAGAAATTCAGTATGGAAAAAATAATAATAATAAAAGTTTTAATGTTCTTCATATAGGCATTTATTTAATTAATTTAGAAGAGGGAGCTCCGAGGTATGATGATTTGAGACCACCGAAATCTATAAGCATTTTTTCCATTACAACGCCTGGATCTACAAACCTGAAACGAAGGTCATGTCTGCCGGCTTGCCCAAAATCAACTTCCATATCTGTTTTGATGATGCTGGCAGCTTGCCATGGGCCGACTTTACCACTATAATGACCGTTGAAATTAATAATCTGTTCTTGTCCACCGTCTACGCTAATGGCAAAGCATAGTCCTTTGTTTGCATTGAAGTTCAGGGTGGGAGCAAGCAATATGCTTAGTTTTGCTTTACCTGAAGATACAGTTTCGATTTCGTATTCTACATAGGCATTATCCGGAGTTACGGAAGCAGGCAGAGTAGTGACAGCACATTCTGTTTTGCCGAGGTCGGGAATTACGGTAGCCTTGTGGTTGTTTTTGAAGTTACCTGCTTCTATAGAAATGTATCCATCGGTTTCCTTATGGCATAAGTAAGCGGCTTCATCGGATTTTTTCACCTTGGGCATAACTTGTTTTTCAGGTTGTTGCCAATAGGTGTATCCGATGTGTACCTGATCCATCATATGATCCCATTTTCCATTTGCGATTTCATGGTTATAATGAGCACAAAGCAAGGAGTCTCTTTCGTATAGCTTTTCAACGCGCTGTGCCCAATAGTTGATTTCTGTTGGGGATTCTGCTTTAGCATTCATCGCTACGGAGTAATACATTTCGTAGATGTTCTGCATAGCTTGAATTGGGAATAGGACGAGTTCTTCATATGCATCATACCAACGGGGATCGAGTTTCTGATAGACTCTCAAGGCTCGCAGTTCCAAATTATTCCATTCTCTGACAACGGTAGGCCATTCATCATAGCTGAACTGATATGTATTTGCATTCAGTAGCTCGGGAGTGACTCTACGTGCATATTTGCTGTAAAGTTTAATAATGTCTGCTATCTCTTTGGCATGCTCTTCGCCGAATTGTTGTGCAGCAAAGGTTATGGTATGTTCGAATATATTATTAGGATTGAAAGCTTCAGGCCGCCAAGCCATATCAAGGAAAAATTGGATGGGATACTCCATAGGTTTCAAGTCACCTACATTTACGATCCAAAGTTTCCTGACACCGTACTCATAACAGAGATTCATCTGTTCCCATACGCGTTCCACCTGATTGCAGTTTAGCCATTTGTAGTTTCTGGGGCCACCTACATAGTCAAAGTGGTAATACATACCATAGCCACCTTTACGGGGTTTATCTGTTAATGAAGGCAGTTTTCTTACATTGCCCCAATTGTCATCGCAAAGCAATAATGTGATGTCATCAGGGACACGCATCCCCTTGTCGTAATACTCTTGTACTTCTTTATATAGTGCCCATACTTGAGGAGTTGCGGAAATCTTCTTGCCTGTAACTTTAGTTATGATTTTACGTTGGTCTTTGACAATATTCTGTAATAGATCAATATTGGCATCTTTGCTCATCGGCATATCGCCATCTCCGCGCATACCTATGGTAATTACAGACTCCCAATCTTTACAACGTTCCATTCCTTTTGTCCAGAAATCCCGGAGTACGGTGGCATTTTGGGTATAATCCCAGGCGCCTGTTCCGCGACGCTTCCAGTCTTGTTGAGCTAATCCCATCGGCTCATGGTGGGAAGTTCCCATTACAATTCCCATTTCATCTGCCAATACTCCATTTTGCACATCATCATCATAGAAAGCGCTGGCCCACATGGCAGGCCACATGAAGTTACCTTTCAAACGAAGTATGAGTTCAAAAACTTTTTCATAAAACTGGCTGTTGAAGCCGCCAAAGGCTTTTTGTGTCCAGTTTCCCAAGGCAGGCCATTCGTCGTTCAAGAAGATTCCTCGGTATTCTATGGCTGGTTCTCCATCCGTATAACTACCTGGGAGAATTGAAATATTATTTTGGCGTTTTACAGGAACATCTGCCCAATAGTACCAAGGGGATACGCCCATTTGAGAAGACAGTTCATAGATGCCATAGATGGTGCCTCTTTTATCACTACCTGCAATCACTACGGCTTCTTCCACTCCTTCCAGTGGCTGTTTAATAGTACATAGAATGTATTTCTCACGTTTCCCTTTTAATTCGTCGGCTGGAATTTTTCCCGATGATATAAGTCGTTTTATCCAGTTGCTACGGTCAATAGAACCGATAATCAATACTCGCTTTTCTGTAACGGTATTTGTTATAAAGGGCTTTACGTTGGTTACTGCTTGTGCATCTGTCTGTAAATTTGTAATGGCTCTCAGTACTCCTTTGTACTCTTCATTATCTATCAATATCGGACAAGACTTGTCTTTCTGTATCCATTCAAAACCGACACCGTCATTTGTTACAAAACGTTCGGCAGCTTTTAGCGGTAACTGCCAACACATACTTGCTAAAAATAAAATAATACAAAAGTTATATTTTTTCATAATATCAATATTTATAAAAAAACCGCTTGCAGATACCTTGGGACATCTACAAGCGGTTTCGATGAATACCTATTGCGAACTTATCCTAAAAAGACAGTTATCTGTATTCAGGATTTTGGTAGTTCTTTTTCTCGTCAGCACTCATTTCCATACCGTCAAGTTGTCCTTGTGGGATAGGACGTAAATAATGTCCGGGTTTGATAGTACGCGTATAAGTAACGATGTTGCGATCCCCTTTATTATCTTCGCAGATTTCGTAGCTATCGGCATATTCGTTCCACTTTTGTGTGCGGACAAGGTCGAACCAACGATAACCCTCACCATAGAATTCACGTGAACGTTCATCTAGGATGAAATTGATGTCAATTGTTGCCGGAGTTTCAGCTGTTAATTGAGAACCATAGTCCTCGTCCATTTCTTCGTTTTCTGCATTACTGAATGTCCATTTTCCAGCACGATCGCGTAAAACATTAACTAATTCACGCGCACTCTTATCAGGCTTAGTTGTTGCACCTTTTACTGCAGCTTCTGCTGCAATAAGGTAAAGTTCGGAGAACTTGGCAATATTGTATGGACGTGTGCTACCGGCATTCGGCTGGCCTGCGCCAGTACCGTTATCTGTACGATAGGGACCAAGTTTCCAAAGACCTGGATATACGCGGCGGCTGATTGCACTGGGGCCCATAACATAATAACTGTATCCTGCTATAACTCCTGCTCCAGTATTACTATTGCCTGCACCATCCGGATATTGAATGCTGGGATCATCTTCAGAGAGGAACTTTAATAACGGTTCTCCTTCAGTTACTTCCATGCCATTAGCTCCTATAACGGTTGTCCAATCTTTTCCATTTGTAGACCAGTTACCGCGGTAAACAGTTGTAAATGTTCCGTCGTAGCGGGAATCTTTGGCTTTATCCTTAAACGTTTTTGTGAATACACCATGAGGAGGAGCCATACGAGTCCATGGGCGTCCATAGGCTTGTTCTGCGACACGAATTACGGGTGAAATAGTATTACCATCTTTGTCTTTAGCTTGGATGTCTGTGTAGTTCCAATTCATCATCCAGCCTGCAAAGTTATCAGGAGCGCCACCGCTACCATAAGTCAAGCTACCACCATTGTAATATTCATCTTCTTGCGTATGATCTGCATATAACAGAATTTCTTTGTTACGATCGTATGGGCCGGCGTTAACTTGGTAGAAACTTTCCATCAAACCATATGGGCCAGGATTGTCAATAGCTTCAGTTGCAATATCATAAGCTTGCTGATAATACCATGCTGCATCGTGTCCATCGGGATCTGTGCGGTTACATTCCGGATATGTTGGAATATTATTAGGATTTTCCAACCACCAACCATAAGTCAGATATGCTTTTGACAAGTATAAACGCGCTACAGTCTTAGTAACCCCACCTGTTACGCGAGGTTTATCCGGCAATTCGGTGACAGCTGTCTTTAAATCGGGAAAAACTGCTTTAGTGTACACTTCAGGAACGGTGTTACGTACGGAAGTACGTGAAGTTGATATGTTGAATTTTAATTCACCGGCACCCAAATCCAATGGCACACCGCCGAAAGTCTGTACCAATAAAAAATAGTCCATACCGCGGAAGAAATGTGCTTCAGCGAGAAGTGCATCAGAAACACCTACTTTAGATCCATTTTCAATAACACCATTAGCTGTATTGATATTAGAGAAAGCTGTTCCCCACAATACATCCGAACGACTGCTACTAGCTGTCAAACTTCCTACGCCTGATAAGTCGGCGTCTTTAAAGTTTCCATCAGCGGATTGAGCATAAGTTGCTTCATCCGTTCCTGTCAAACAAGAATTGTAATAGTATGCTTGTCCGTAAATGTAACGTAAGTGTGCATACATGGAAGTTATACCACCTTCTACACCTCTTTCAGTTTGAAAGAAGGTTGGTTCATAAATACTACGTGGCTGTTCGTCCAGAATATCTGAGCAAGAAGTTGCAAAGATTAAGGCTAATGCCGTAGTTCCTAGAACTCTTATATTAGTAAATGTTGGTTTCATAGTTTCAAAGCTTAATTAGAATGTCAAGTTAATGCCGAATAAATAATTACGTGTGGAAGGAGCATTGGTTCCCACAGTCAAGAAGCGTCTTTGAATGCCACTTGTTACTGCCACATTCTCATTGCCATAAGAGTTGGTTTCCGGATCCAGACCTGTTTCTTTATGGAATGGAGAACATATAACAAACGGGTTCTGTATTGATACATAGGCACGCAAGCTTTGGATACCAAAATTCTTCAGCCATTTCTGTTCATCGAATTTGTAACCTAAAGAAATGTTGCGGACTTTCCAATAAGAAGCGTCAAAATAGCCTAATGTACTACCATATTTGGGATTATCACCACTTTGGATACCACCCGGCTTCGGATATTTGGCATTGGTGTTTTCTTCTGTCCAATAGTCCACATCTACTTGACCTCTACGACCGGTCAGCATATTCAGATAACCGTTGGAGTGATGCAATGTACTGATGAGTTTTCCACCACATTTAAACGCTGTGATGACATTCAGATCAAATCCCTTATAGGCAACGCGTGTGCTGAAACCACCTGTGAATTTCGGTTCCATACTGATAATTTGGCGGTCGTCTGGTCCGATCTGACGGACAGGGGTACCATCTTCATTATATTCACCGGTATATTTTACTTTAATCATACCAACGTTTCCGCCTGGTTCCAAGATATCAAGATAAGGGTCACCTTCTTGCCATAGACCTATTTTTTCATAGTCATAAATTGCATCAATAGGATGGCCGACAAACCAGTTGTTGGCTTCATCACGATCTGCTCCGGATGCTAATTCTGTCAGTTTATTGCGGTTTGCTGATATATTAATACTTGCATCCCAAGTCCATCCGTTGTGGTTGTCAAGAATTGTCCCGTTTAAAGTAAATTCCACACCTTTATTTTCGGTCTTTCCTACGTTACCTACATAACTGCTTACACCTGAAGTTGAAGGAAGATTAACGTTTTGCAACAAATCGGATGTCTTCTGAATGTAATATTCAAATGTTCCCGATAAGCGACCGCCAAACAAAGTGAAATCCAAACCGAAGTTCCATGTAGAAGAATATTCCCAACCTAAATCATAATTCGGCAATGCAGAAACATAGTAGCCGGTAGCATAGCCAGTAGGTCCGAAGTTATAAGGACGTGTAGATAATTTTCCCCATGTGGAATATGGGTTTACGGCCTGATTGGAAGTTTGTCCGTATCCCACGCGTACTTTAAGGATATCTAACCATTCAAGGTCATCCATAAATGACTCTTGACCAATATTCCAACCTGCAGATACAGCCGGGTATGTATGCCATTGATGACCTTTTGCCAAGCGGGAAGATGCATCGGCACGAACAGTTGCCATCAACATATAGCGGTTATCGTAGGTGTACATGGCACGTCCCATCCAAGACATCAAACCGCTTTTCTGGTAATCCCAATTGTCCGGATTAACTGTAATATTGCCTTCTGCACGACCTAAATTATAGTATTGCAAATATTCTGCAGGAATGTCACGTGCAGCAATATGCGATTTGGTGTAAACGGTTTCCTCAGCAGAATACATACCTACGATGTTCAGCTGGTGCTTACCAAATGTACGGTCGTAAGTTATTAGGTTCTCTACTGCCCAATTAGTTGTTTCTGTGTGTTCCAGAGATGCAGTAGAAGGAGTATCAGCAGTTGAACTGTTTATACCTTCACCAGTAAAGACACCACCTTTGGTAGAACGGTAGTTCAGACCTAGGTTGACACGATATTTTAAACCTTTAACCCATGGGCATTGTACTTCTGCAAAAAGGTTGTTATAGGTACCAAAACCTTTCTTCTCATTCAACCAACTATCTTCTAAATCTTCTACCAGGTCACGTGTTACAACAAAGTTTTCATCCTGACTGTTGAGCTTAACTGTTCTCTTCAGGCTTCCGTCTGCATTGTATGGGTTGGCGAGCGGAGTGTTGTTAAGTACGCTATACGGGCCGACATTAGAACCTTTGGTTATATTGTAATTGCTATTAGTCGTTAATCCGAAACGGAAGTATTTACCTACGCCTTGGTCAAATGAGCCTCGTAATGAGTAACGGGTGTAATTCTGTGTAGGAATAACGCCCTGATCTTTATAGTAGGCCGCACCAAAACTGTAACTTCCATTGTTTGTGCCACCAGCTACGCTGACATCATGGCTGTTTACCATACCTGTGCGGTATAGAAGATCCTGCCAGTCAGTATTTGTATCGTCTGATTCGTCTAAGGAGTTTTCGAATTTACCGGCATATTTACGCATCTCAGCATATTTTGGTCCGTCCATCATCGGATATTTAGAGAATACAGATTTTGCACCTACATAACCATTATATGTAAATTTGGCGGGTGTACCTTGTGCTCCTCTGTTCGTTGTGATTAAAATGACACCATTGGCACCACGTGAACCATAAATAGCTGTGGAAGAAGCGTCTTTCAGAATATCCATACTTTTAATGTCACCGGGGTTGATATCAGACAAGTTTCCCATAAAAGGAATACCATCCAATACTACTAACGGGTCATTAGAAGCTGTTAGTGAACGAGTACCACGAATACGGATTTGCATGGTAGCACCAGGCTGTGAAGACGTCTGCGTCATGTCCACACCGGCTACACGATTTTGCAAGGCGTATGTAATATTTGTAGAAGGCATTTCTTGCAATTTATCGCCGCCTACTGATGCGATAGACCCCGTTACATCTGATTTTCTTGCCGTACCGTAACCAATAACTACTACTTCCTCCAATGCTTTGGAATCTTCTTTTAATGTAATGTTAAGATTAGTGTTCCCTTTGATAGCAATCTCTTGTGTGACATATCCAATATAAGAAATTACTAAAGTTGCGTTTTTCTGTACAGTCAACGAGAAGTTTCCGTCCAAATCGGTTATCATACCATTGGTTGTTCCTTTTTCTGTTACGTTGGCGCCAATAACCGGTTCACCGAAATTATCTTTCACAATACCCTTTACCATGATATTCTGAGCAATACTGCACAGAGGTATCAGGCAGAGTAACAATAATAGCCCCAAAGGCCTAAAATAATAAGTTGTGCATTTCATAAAAAAACAAGGTTTTAATTGAATAAAAATGTTAAATCAAAGTGTAGACTCATTAAGGTTCTTTTTATGTTTTCATATGCTATCTTTTTTGTGTTAGACATTTGTTTTGATTCTCTACATTAGTTAACAGCGAAGTGAGGAATATATCCTCAACTTTTGGTATAAGCAAAAATACTAATCATTTAATAGACAATAGGCTATGAATGATACCTGTATTTTGCTTTTTGTAACATGAGTTTTTATTTGCGTTACATTCTTTTTTGTATATGTTACATTGACGAAAAAAGATGTGATAAAGGGGAATATGGAGATAAAAATAATTAAAATTATTTTTTTTGTGTTTTGTAAATAAGTAAAGTTTTTAATCACAAAAACTAGATATGTATCGGAATAAATTGCTTTTTGTTTATCTTTGTCGCACTTTTGTATCTAATAAAAAGAAAAACTATGAAAAGATGCGTTTGGAAGATACTCGTAATATGCTTGTGTTGTATAGCTCAAGGTGTTGGGGCGCAGACAGGGAAGATCTATACCACAGATATGGGATTGTCCAGTAGCTTGATAAATCAAATATTTCAGGATAAGCAAGGTTTTGTCTGGGT
>OJMN01001006.1_pt1 | contig 16900 bp, 9 predicted proteins | sample 1597261 | NCBI WGS metagenome assembly OJMN01 (sample SAMEA2452130, study PRJEB22498) | human gut metagenome | biome: human feces; feature: human gut; material: feces | place: Australia | collected 2012 | reverse complement strand
TTCCATTGTGGAATTTCTTTCGAATGGACGAGAACGTCATTACGGGGATATCCAAGAGGGCATAAAACTTCTTCCGGCACTTGAATCTGTGTTTCAAAAATATCATACCAAAATGGAGACTGCACCATATAACGGTCGCATTCTCCAAATTTTCTGCTGTATTCCAGATCGATCTTGATCGGCATCCCATGTCCCAGATGAAATCTGACCTGCCCTTTTCTTCTCTTTTTGACAAAGGAATTACAGTCCATAATATAACGGCTTGTATTTAATACATATGCACGCCGGATCGTCTCACAAAATCCCGAAGGCTGGTTTTCAAAATAAGAAACTCCTTCCGGCAGATTCCAGTCCGGCTTTCCCGGAAATGTCTTCATCCAGTACAATTTGTATTTTTTGTGATATCCACGGCGCAGCAATTCTTCATACAGTGCATACGTATTGTCCGAAAAATCCGGATGGCTTTCCAGTACAAATGCTTTTCGCAACGGCAAAAGACGCATCACACCAAGCAAACATTTTTTAATCATTTCCATCCCTCTTCTTTCCTTCGGATTTACGGCTGTTCTCATAAAAACTCGAAAGCTTTTTATCAATCACTTTCTTGTCTTTCTTTTCATTGTTTCTGCGGTACTGATAAGTCGGTACCATATCCGCAATGATTTCTTTCATATTCGGCACTTCACTGTATGCCTCTTCATATAAGATCTGCAGACGGTCGAAAAACTCATTTTCGTCAAATTCCAGCGGTTTTCCGATATGAATCAATTCATTTTCTGTCTGCGTCAGACCTTCTTCATCCATCAGAATCTCTTCATACAGTTTTTCTCCCGGTCGAAGTCCGGAATACACGATCTTGATGTCCTCATCCGGCACATACCCAGACAATTTGATCAAATTTCTGGCAAGATCATCGATTTTTACCGGCTCTCCCATGTCAAGGACAAAAATTTCTCCACCTTTCGCATATGCTCCTGCCTGCAGCACCAGAGATACCGCTTCCGGAATTGTCATAAAATACCGCACGATATCCGGATGGGTAACCGTGACCGGACCTCCACGCTCAATCTGTTTTTTGAACAGCGGAATCACACTTCCGTTACTGCCAAGCACATTTCCAAAACGCACGGCTACGAAATCTGTCTTCGATCTGCGGTTATAGGTCTGAATGATCATCTCACAGATGCGCTTGCTGGCACCCATGATATTGGTTGGGTTGACTGCCTTATCCGTGGAAATCATCACAAATTTCTTCACACCGTACCGATCTGCCGCCTGCACAATCTTCCATGTGCCAAGCACGTTATTCTTAATTGCCTCGTTCGGACTCTCTTCCATGAGAGGCACATGTTTATGTGCCGCTGCATGATAGATAATCTCCGGCTTGTAATGTTCAAAAATCCAGTTCATACGATTCGTATTCCGCACGGATGCAATCAGCACAACAAGATCCAGATCCGGGAACCGGACTTTCAGTTCGTTTTGCACATCATAGGTCGTATTCTCGTAAATATCCACAATAATCAGCTGTTTTGGCTTGTGTGCGGCAATCTGCCGGCACAATTCGCTTCCGATGGAGCCACCGCCCCCTGTAACCATTATGATTTTCCCAGAAACATAATCCATGATGGACTGCAGATCAACCGTCACCGGATCCCGCCCAAGAAGATCATTGACATCTACATCTTTTAATTTGCTGACGCTGACATCGCCGTTTACAAGCTGGTAAATGCCGGGCAGACGTTTCAATGTGCATCCGGTTTCTTTGCAGATATCAAGAATCCCCTTGATCTGTTTCTGTGTGGCCGATGGCATGGCAATGATGATTTCATGCACATGCAGTTCTTCGACTTTTTCCAGAATATCGCTCCGATCTCCTACGACTTTCGCTCCATGAATATAATTGCCGATCTTGTTCCGGTCATCATCAATCACACCAACAACCTTCTTTTTCACATAGCGGCTGTTGTTGATTTCTTTGATGATCTGGTTTCCTGCATCCCCTGCTCCGATCACAAGTACATTCCGTCTGTACACACCGGCTCTGCGCATATTGCGAAGCACACGCAGACCGCGGTAAGAATATCTGCATCCCATGACAAATACAAATAGAAACAATCCATACAGAATATAAAAGCTTCTTGGCACCGGGTACATATCTCCCCAGTTCCGAAGCAATATCAGCACCGTCACAACAACGGTATCCAGAATGCATGCCGAAACAACATACATCATTTCCAGTGCTCCCGCATAGCTCCAGAGACTGGAATACAGCCGGAGCAGCCAGAAAATGACCAGCGTAACAATGATCATAAAAGGAAGTGCTCTCCACACTTCATCCATATATTGAAACGGCACGTTCATAATATTCAGATCAAATCGAATCAATAACGCAACTATGCTTGCAGCAAACACTGCAAGCACGTCGTAGCACATCAGAAAAATCCGTCTGATCAGTAATTGTTTATCTTGAATGATTTTTTTCATAATTTCAATCTGTTATTTTTGATTCTTTCTCTGTTTTCTCGATTGTTTTTTCGATGATTTCTTCCTGACTGAGGATTCTGTCACTCCAGCCCCTTTAGTATTCTGTACCGTCTGCGCGGTATCTGCTTTTACACTCTCTGCTGCTTTTGGAATACTCTGTTTTACGGCAGTATCACTTTCTGCAGAAACCGCTGTTTCTTTAACAAAAAGATTTTCTTTCTTTACGAGCATACGGTTCACTGCAAGTCCCAGACCAAGCATACCCCAGAATACCGGAGCGGTACATACATTGGAATCGTTTGCGATACCTGCAATCATGTACACCAGCACTGCCGCAAATAATCCAAATCCAATCCAGCTGATACTCTCGTGTAGATCCACTCTGCGGTAAATGCGTACCGACTGTACCAGATACCAGAACAGAAATACCAGAAGTGCCAGGGTACCGAGTAATCCGGTTTCTACCCACTGCTGCAGATACCAGCTATGGGCTTTTACATCATAGCTGTTTGCGCCGTAGACATAGTTCTGGCTGATATAATCTTCCTGTGGCACTTCAAACATATAGGTATTTGCTCCACTCCCCATAAAAGCATGCTTTCCAAGAAGCGGAATCGTTTTATTCCAGATATGTCCTCGATTGCTCATTGCATCATCCAAAAATACTTTTGAAACCTTCGGATTCTCAAACTTCACTAATTTTCCTGCTGGATTGAGATATTCATATCCGTCCGTATCATTTTTTGAGAAATCCCATTCGACACCATCTATGATCATCTTTATTCCTGCTGTATTATCGGTAAACATGATCGGCTGAATCTGTATATTTGCAAACCGTTCATCATTGAGGGCCAAAATATGATTTTCCTGATCTACCTCTGTTGTCTGAATCTCCTGACCATCTGCATCTTTGCAGACCACGGTGATTACACCGTCGCTCCCCAGATCATAGGACACATGCAGAGGATTGTTCCAGATATCAAGTTCCACATCATCTGTGTTTGTTTTGATATCGTTTAAAGAGAACTGATCTTTCATATGATACGTTCCAACAACCGTCTTTTTAAGATTTTGACCGAACTCTGTCGTATTTGCCAGTACTCCTGCTGCTATCATTCCAATAATAACCACAACAATCCCGGCTACAAATAATTTTTTCTTCCGACTGAGTAAAACCAATGCGAGAATCACAGCACCAATTGCCAGTGCAATAAATCCGGAAGAACTTCTGCTACCAACCAGTGCTACAATGCAAAAAATCTCTGCAACCGCGATTACAAGACGATGCCACATCTTTTTCGCCCCAATAAACAGGCAGACCAGCAATGGTATCAGCATGCCAAAATAAAATGACAAAAAGTTAGGATTGTAAAGTGTCGTATACGCAGTCTTATCTGCGAAATTAAAGGAAATCTTATCTAATTGGTTCCACCAGCTTGTGTCCGTCATCAGATGTTTGCCCAGAGATGTCTTAAAATAATCCAATCCAAAGACCTGGAAAAATCCAATCAGAGTAACAATTGCGATTCCAATGCCAGACCAGCGCAGGATTACCTCTATCTGTTTTTCTTCCTGTACATAATTATAGACATAATAACACAGTATCATATAGACAAATATAACCCATACAGGCTCAAAAAGTTCATATGTACCATGTGCCACCCAGTATTTGTGACTGGAAAACAGGGCAGACATTGCAACAAACAATGCATACACCATCAGAAAATAAAAGGAATTTTCAAATGCAAACTCCTTTTTATTCAAATACCGGATCAGTAAAATTGCGAGCATTACAACTCCCACAAGGATGATCGCAATCATCTTCCATGCAAAAAAGAAGTCCGTCTGCTTTGCTGCACTCTCCGGATACCAGTCAAACTGTGCCAGATTTGTATCATAAACAAAAGAATGCACAATGATTGGAATAAATCCGATCAACAAAATAATGGGAATCAATATCTTATTTGCTTTTAACGTGTTTTTGTTTCCATTCGTATTCAAGATTATTTTCTCCTTATGTTTCATTGCCTATAATCATACCCCAAATTTCGTTTTTTTTCAATCATTCCGGCATGTCGATTTTATTTTTCTTTTTATATAGGTAAAAACACTTTTTTGTTACTTGTGTGTTACTTAAAAATTTAACAAATAAATGTGTATGATTGACACGATAATATAAATTTTTACACACGAAAGGAAGAAAAATGAGATTACCAAACGGATACGGCGGAGTCGTAAAACTCTCCGGCAACAGAAGAAGACCCTACGCAGCACGCATCACTACGGGCTGGCACATCAATGACATCACTGGAAAGCGCATCCAGCACTATCAGATTCTGGGCTACGCTCCTACCCGGTCAGAAGCTCTGCAGATTCTGGCACGTTACAACAATTATCCCATCGATGGGGAAACGCTGAAATTAACCTTCCGGGAAATTTATCTCCGATGGTCCGAAGAAAAGTTTCCTACCATCTCCCACTCCAACATCAAAGGCTATCGGGCAGCCTATGCCACTTGTGAAAACATTGCTGATATGCCATTTCACAATTTGAGACTCAATGATTTACAGCAGGTGATTGATCACTGTGGCAAAAACTATCCTACCCTGAAAAAAATTCGTGTTCTCTTTAACCAGCTCTATTCTTATGCCATGAAACACGAAATTGTCTCAAAAGATTATTCTGCCTATGTAAATATCTCGAAATACAAAGACCGGAATCCTAATAAAAACATACGAAGCTGTTTTTCCACTTCTGAAATTGCTCTCCTGTGGAAACACAAAAACGATCCCTATTGCCAGACAGTCCTCATGCTGATATACAATGGGGTCCGTGTCTCAGAGCTTTTGGATCTGAAAAAAGAAAACGTTCATCTGTCCGAACAATATTTTGATGTCATTGACAGCAAAACCGAAAACGGCATTCGAAAAGTTCCGATTGCTGACAAAGTACTCCCCTTTTACCAGCGCTGGCTTCATGACTGTTCCGATTGTGAATATCTCATCCATACTCTGGACAGCCAGCATTTTACCTATTATATGTATTACCACAATGTTTTCCAGCCTCTGATGTTTCGTCTGCACATCGATCATACACCTCACTGCTGCCGGCACACCACGATTTCCCTGCTCGCCGAAGCACATGTCGATCAGACGACCATCAAAAAAATTGTCGGTCATTCCGGCGCTATGTCCCTGACAGAACGGATTTACACGCATCTGGATGTGCCTGCGCTGGTCGAAGCCATAAATCAGATTTAATCGCTTCTTGTATGTTGCTTGCGTGTTACTTGTAGAAGTGATTTTGCCCCAAACTCTGTTTATAAATCCGGTATTTCCAATACTTCCGCGGAAAATACCATGCATATTTCCGGTTAAGGTAACTTACAAGACTTCTACAAAGAAGAGTGCTAAGGCAAAGACAAAGAAACTTACTTACACAATGAAAGTTGCTAAGGCAAGTGTTGCTTTATCTGGAGAGTCAGCAGTAGCAGTTGGAAGCACAACTAAGTTAACAACAACTAAGAAGGCTTCTTCAAGAGCTAAGATCACTTACACATCCAGTGATGAAACAATCGCAACAGTTTCTGAAGACGGAACTGTAAAGGGTGTTAAGGCTGGTAAGGCTACAATCACAGCTAAGCTTACAATTGGTAAGGATTCTGCCACAGCTACTAAGGATGTAGAAGTAAAGAACTATGTTCTTAAGAGTGTAGCACAGAACAAGACAAATGAGCTTGTTGCAACTATCGATGGTGCTACAAAGAATATTAAGGCTTCTGAGGTAACTATCAAAACTCCTGACAATGTAGTCCTTCCGGTTAAGTCTGTTTCTGTAGACAGCAAAGATGCTACAAAAGTTACTCTTACAACATTCTCAGATATGAATGATGGCAAAGAGTATACAGTTACATTAGATGGAACAACTGTAAACTTTGTTGCTACAGACAACAAGGTTGCGTCCATCAATATTGATAAGCCTACCATTCCAGTAAAAACTGAGACAGAGATTAAGTTAGTTGCAAAGGATGCCAACGGAGTTATCTTAAAAGAGCTTCCTTACGGAACATCTGATGTAAACTATGATTTCTCACTTACAACAGCAAACGGATATGTAAACGGATCTAAACTTTACTTAAATAAAGTTGGTGACACTGCAACAGCCGAGATTACCTATAAGACAAATAAGTATACAGCAGATGGTAAGGCAGATGGAAACATCGGACCAAACAAGCTTACAATCACAGCTACTGATCAGGCTACTGTAAGTTCTTTCAAGGTAAGAATTGGTGATGCTAATAAAAAATTTAGTTCTTTAAAGGACAATGATAAAATTGCTGTAGATGAGACAAGCGCTGTATGGGCATACTTTGAAATTAAAGACACTGATGGAAAAGAAATTTCAAATTACAGTGACTACAAAGTTGAGTCAAGCGATAAGACAACATTAATGCTTGGCAGTGATACAATGCAGACAAATAACAAAGTAAAGCTTATTCCTGCAAAAGAAGAAACGGCTTACATCTTCATTAAGAAAGATGATAAGATTGTCGCTTCTGTACCTGTAACTGTTGTAGCAGCAAGAAAGGTTGTTACTATGACAGCTGATAAGACTGCTGTTACAGTATCCAAGTCAGCAAATGCAAACCAGGAAACTATTACATTAGCAACTAAGGATCAGTATGGAAATGATTTTGCGTTTACTGCTAATGATGGTTCTATTGAAGTTACATGCGAAGGTGCACCGGATGGCGTAGACAAAGCAAATGTTACTGTACCAGGATATGCATCAAAGAACGGCAATAAAGTAAAATATACTGTTACTGGATCTAACTATGTAAAGGGAACTTATACCTTTAAGTTTACTTTCAAGAAAGACGGAAAAGAAGTTTGTGCACAGGTTGTTACTGTTAATGTACAGGAGGCTGGTGTAGCTGGTGATTCTATTTCCTATAGCCTTAATATTTTAAATAGCAACAATGCAACACAGACAGAAGAAGATGCCGTAGTAAATGCAGATAATACTAGCAATCGTATTTTTACTGTTAATGTATCTGAATTACTGAAGGGCGTGGAAGCTAAGAAATTAGCTAAAAACGATAGTTTGGATGACACAAAAGATACTGAAACAGATAAGACTGCCGGCAAGGTAAGAGGTATTTACTATACTGTTAAAAATGCAAAGGGAGATGTTGTATACAACACAATTCCGGGTTCAGTTACCACAGGTGCTGCATTTAACGATGGAAGTTTAAGTGCTACTGATCAGTTAACAATCAACGTTGTTAAAGCAGATGCTTCTAATGTATACGCAAAACTTGCAGAGGGAACTTATACAATTACAGCTACTATTGAAGTTGAACCAAAGCATACTACTGCAGGATATACTTATGATTCTACAAAGAATACAAAGACAACAATTACAAAATCATTTGTTGTTAAGGATACTTCCAATGATGCAATCACTGATATGAAATTAAAGGATGCAAAAGTTACTTCCGGTGCTTCTATTCAGGCATCTCTTGCTTCTGTAATCCAGTATTCTTATGATGGTGTTAAATATGGTGCAGATGGAGATAAGTCAGCTACTATCATTGCTATTGAAGGATATTCAAATGTAATTGGTGGCAATGGCAAAATTACAGCTGATAATATGACTACAGTTTTACCTTCTGGAAAAACTGCTGATGTAACAAAAGTTACCGTAAGAGTTGCATTCCATGATGCAGATGGAAATACTATCGGATATGTAGATAAGGAAGTCAAGGTGTCACTTTCTATCACAGCTAAATAAGACTTTATTTTAGCCAAACTCTGAGCGAGAAATCGCTCAGAGTTTTTTATTAGGTTATTTTTATGAATATTATTTATAAAGATGCAGATGCAAAATTTCCGCTAATTGAAATTTTCGCAGTGCGTAAATCTATTTTTTTATAACTTTTTTTCAATGCGGATTTAGGAATTATTATTGTACAATCCTTATCTCTATAGCTGGCAACATTTGTCTTGAAATTGTTCTTACTATAAGATACAAAGCTTTTATTCGAGGAATCTTTTACAGAAACTTTGAATTTTGATACATTTGTGATTTTCCCATAACTATTATTGACCAATTTAAATTTTAAATGCAAATTGCCTTTTGCATCAAATGATGCTGCATATGCTTTCATTTTTGATGTATTGTAAACAACATCTTCGATTGTAATTTTTTTGGCTTGATACTTGTTTGGTTTTACTGAAACGACACATGACAGCTTTTTGTTATTTGACAACTTTACCATAATTGTAGTTTTTCCGATGTTTTTTGCGGAAATTTTTCCTGAATTATTTACCGCTGCAACTTTCTTATTGCTGGAACTACAACTTTTAATAGTTCCCCCTTCTGCCTTTAACTGTTTGTTAAAACCTTTTGTAAGATCAAGTTTTGAATAATTTAATTTTGTATTTTCTCAAATTCTGCTAACAGTTAGATCATAATTAACTTCTGTTTCAAAATTCATTTCAAGAATATAATCTCCGGCAGGAAGATGCATTGTATGAGCCAGCGTGATATTGCTGATACAATTGAAGATATTTATGGATTTGAGATTTCACACGAGACCATTTCAAATATCACAGATCAGGTTATAGAAACGGCAAATGAATGGCAAAACAGACCATTAAAGAAATTTTACAGTTTTATCTTTGTTGACTGCCTGTATGTAAACATCCGTAAGGAAATGGAGACAAAGAACTGCGCTGTTTATATTGTGCTCGGATATGATGTAAACGGAATCAAAGACATTCTGGGGATATGGATTGGAGAATCAGAAGGCAAACACTATTGGATGCAGATTTTCGATGAAATCAAGGCGCGTGGGGTTGAAGACATTCTTTTTATAAGTATGGATGGGGTGTCCGGTCTTGAGGAAGGGGCAAAGTCTATATTTAAGGATGTTGTTGTGCAAAGATGCATTGTCCATCTGATAAGGAATTCCATTAAATACATTCCCTCAAAAGATTATAAAGCCTATACTGCCCAATTAAAAAAGGTTTATGGGGCATCCAGCTTAAAAGCTGCTGAAGCAGAGTTTGAATGCTTTAAACAGGCATGGAGCCAATATCCCGGGGCCATAGATGTATGGATCCGTAACTGGTCAAATATCGAGCAGTTATTCAATTATGGCAGTGCTGTACGAAAAGTCATGTATACAACAAATGCGATAGAATCCGTAAATTCAAGCTTCCGCAAGGTTACTAAAAAAGGCTCATTTCCAAGCGAAGATGTCATAATGAAAGCATTATATCTGCGCATTACCGAGCTTTACAGGAAATGGAATGGCAGACCTGTGGCTAATTGGGCACTGGTAAGGAATCAGCTTTCAATGGATGATAAGATGCATACCCGAATATTAAAATACGAGAATTACTAAGGAGATTTCAAATGAGCAGACGGAAATCAGCCCCATATGAAGTAGATGATGAATTTTTTGCACAACTCGATTTTCTGCGGAATGACTATGACCAAGCACTGAAAACTATAGATCAACAGAAAGCTGATATCAGACATCTTTTAGCTTTACTGATAAAAGAAGACATCCCTGTTCCGGAAGATTTAATTGACCGGTATATTCGCAAAACATCTGACTCAAAATCCATAGATGAAGAACTTCCGTTTGATTGAAGCTCGTAAAAATGGTGGTCGATTTATCGACCACCACAAAAAAATCAAAAAATTTGCACACTTTACTTGACAAACTCAATATCTTTTGAAAATGAAGTAATTCTATCCTCTTGTCGTTGTAAAAAATTAGTTAATCTATTCTCAATTTTACAGAATTTAATTTCTTTATATTTCTCAAGATTCTCAGTAAATGCTTTGTCATACAATTTTTCTTCTAAATATTTCTCTAAATCATTCCAACTAAATTGTTTATCTTCAGTTTCTCTGTATATTATAGATAATAGTTCTGGAACATTATCAAGATATTGTTGTGAAAGTAGCATTTTTTTAAATTCGGCATAAGAAGTATTTATTCCTACAGCCAAATTAAACCTGTTACCTAATAAAAAAGATGTATGAATTTTTCTCCTTTTTAAAAATCCAACTTCTATACTATTATAACATAGAAAGTTGGATTAATTTAATAAATTTATAATCACATTTCAAATTCCCCCGATTAAAATCGGGGGAATCAAAAGATGAAATATTATTTTATGAATGTAAAATTTTTATTCACCTACTGTGATAGTTAAGTTTACTGGGACTTCGATGTTTACTTTATACCCCTTATCACCAGTCTTAACTTCAACAGCAATCTTAGATACAGTAACCTTTTTACCCTTTGTGGTAAGAGTTTCTGTTGCAAAGTTTTTACTGTCAATCTTCTTATTATCGCTTGTGATACCTTCAACATTTGTAACTGTTAATGGCTCATCAGCATCAGATGCTGCGTAGGAAGTTCCTTCATATACATACTTAAATGCTGCTTTAGCCATTGCCTCGATAGTTCCGCCTGCTACAGTATCTTTAACACGTGAAACCTCACCAGCAGGCTGAGAATCTTCTACAACAAAGCTTGTAGTAAAAGTAGTCTTAACCGGATCATTAGTTCCCTTCTTTGTTGTAATTACAGCTGTAACAGTATATGTTCCTTTTGCAAGATTTTTCTGAGCACTGAATGCGCTGAAAGAAACCGTATTAACAGTTAACTTTCCATTAGTAGCCTTAATAGCAGCGTTAGTTACATTGTTAACCTTAGTAACATCATCAAAAATTGCCTTGCCATCTTTATCAACTACTTTATAAGCGATAGATTCAACATTTGTTGCATCTGCACCAGTTTTTCCATCTGCAATTTTGTCATTTGGTTTTAATGTAGCATATGGAACACCACCGATTGACTCAGTAACATCTACTGTTACATCATAGCAAGTTCCTGCCGCGTCGTTATGATTATCATCGACAAGAGTATCAACCTTTGCAGTATTTACATTCAGTGCATAGGAAACGCTTCCCTTTCCTGGATCTGCAGGAGTCTGAACATTTACATTTACTGTCTTAGCGCAAACTTCCTTACCATCTTTCATATAAGCAATTTTATATACATAAGATCCCTTTGTAACGCTTGCTACATTAAATGTAACAGCTACATTATTTCCCTTCTGTGCGACAGAGAAATATTTACTAGAGGCATTAGCTGTAACATCGTCTGTTTTTACCTTGTCTGCAGATGTGCTCAGGCAAGAAACAGAAACCTTATCGGCATCACCTTTAATATCTGCGCCGTACTGATCCTTAAAGCTTGCAGTAACAGTTCCTGATTTTGCCAACTGTGTTGAGAGAGCTACAGAAGCCTTATCAACAGACATAGTTGTAACTGCTTTTTCAGCAACTACTGTAATTGCCACAGAACTAACAATTGTGTTATTTTTCTTAATTAACAGATACGCAGTACCAGCCTTTACAGGAGTTAATACAGCTTCTTTATCTGCGATAGATGCATCATCTACCATTAAAATGCTGTTGTCACTAGACTCTACAGTATAATCTGTGTAGTAACTAATTTCGTTGTTATCAACATCTTTAATCTGGAAGTAAGCTGTATTTGCTGAAGTCTCACCTACAGCGATCTGCTTATTTGCTGCAACTTTATCAAACTTTTTACCAGCTTTTGCGATTTTAACATCGTAGCTGTTTACAGAAGCCTGAGCTACTGCTGTGATTGTAAGCTTTCCAGATGTAATATTTCCTTCTGGCTTACCATTTGCATCATATTTACCAGTTTTGTAAGTAACCTCTGCTGTTGCAGTATCACCAATCTTATTTAAGTATAACTTAGAACCGTTTACATAACCATTGTATGTTGTAAGAGAGAAGTCATACTTGGAAGAATAATCCGGAGAGCTAGGGTTATAAGCATACTCATCAAGAACAACACCATTAGCATCCTTAGAAACTAACTTGATTTCTGTCTCGGTTGCAACCGGAACAGTGAGTTTATTAACGTTTACAGATGCAACTTTACCATCAGATACAACAACCTGCTTTGTTGTTCCGTCAAGAGTTACATCATATGTCTTTCCATCTGTTAATCCAGCAAATGTTGTGAATGTAACCTTTGTTGCATCCTTGCTGTCTACAGATACAGACTTAACAGGAACGACAACATTGTTCTCTGTATTCTTAACTGTAATCTCAGAAGCTTTGATCTCTTTTGTAGCACCTGTGATAGATGTCTCAAAAGTATCAGCCTTAGTCTGTGCTACAGACTTAAGAACGTATTTCTTTACTTCTACATCCTTAGTAGTTTCAGCTGAATCCTTACCAACTGTAATCTTAGCTGTGATTGTTGCCTTACCAGCCTTAACACCAGTTACTGTACCGTCAGCTGCTACTGTTGCGATAGAATCATCGCTTGATGTGTAAGTAATCTTAGCTCTTGAAGAATTTTTCTTAGTATTTGTTAACTTAGTTGTGCTTCCAATAGCTACTACTGAATCTCCAGATAAAGCAACGCCTACCTTAGCAACTTTCAGTGTGTAAGTAAGTTTCTTTGTCTTTGCCTTAGCATTCTTCTTTGTAGAAGTCTTGTAAGTTACCTTAACCGTAACTTTAGCGGTACCTGGCTTAACACCTGTAACCTTGATCTTCTTTGCTGCTGTCTTCTTAACTTTTGCAACAGACTTCTTGTTGCTTGTTGCAGTTACTTTAACAGACTTCCAAGACTTTGGAGTTTTAACTGTAACTGTCTTGTAGCCCTCAGAATAAACTGTGGCTTTTTTTGCGCTAAGCTTTGCTGTAGAAGCTGCCTGTGCGTTTGTAGCAGGAACTGCTGTTACAACCATAGCTGCAGCGAGAGCAAAAGCTAACACTTTTTTGCTTGATTTCATGTTTTTTCCTCTCTTTCTTTTTGACTAACTTCCATCTCTTCTACTCGTTTAACCCTGCACGTTTAAGTTCCTTCATCTTCTCTTCCAAACCGCTGCGGACGATTTTTCCAATCCAATGTTCTCGCTAATTGCCTCCACTGACCTTCCTCGGTCTTACTGTTAAGTCCATCGTCAGTTTCATCTGCAGACACACAAATCATAAATGACCAGAAACTTTCGTACATCAGACGTCGGCGTAGAGTGTGATATCAACGTTGATTGTCCAGCATCAAGATCAGCAAGCTGAGGTTCCGATGACTTATATTTCTAATATGTATCTGCAATTGTAAGGTCTGTCTGGAACAAGTTCCAGTTTCCATAGCCTCGATAGTAGTTCATCACTTGTCGTACTATTTATAGTACTCTTTTAACTACTCTACGTGACAATCATACACCAAGTATTGTATCTTTGCAACACCAAAATTACATTTTATTGAAAAAATTCTTTAATATTTTCTTAAGCATTTAAGAGTTTTTTCACTTTTTTCTATTATTAAAACTATTTCACGCGTAGTTCGAGTGAAACTACGCGTGAAGATAAACAATTCTATTTAAAGTAAGCAACTCCGGATTCGAAGATCTTCATATCCTGCTCTCCGTAGATGTTCATGGCAACGGCCTCACCACGGCGCTCGCTGTGTGCCATCTTTCCGAGTACACGTCCATCCGGACTAGTGATACCCTCGATTGCCATGTACGAACCATTGACATTCCACTCTTCATCCATGGTTGGCTCGCCGGCTTCATTGACATACTGGGTGGCAACCTGTCCGTTTGCAAAAAGCTTGTCCAGCCATTCCTTCGGAGCTACGAAACGTCCCTCTCCATGGGATGCCGGGTTGCAGTATGTTGCACCAAGCTTTGCCTGCTGCAGCCATGGGGATTTGTTTGTCACAACTTTTGTATAGACCATCTTGGAAATATGGCGGCCGATGGTGTTGTAGGTCAGTGTCGGAGAATCCGGTGTCTGACCGGTGATCTTTCCGTAAGGAACCAGTCCCAGTTTGATCAGTGCCTGGAATCCGTTACAGATACCAAGAGCCAGTCCGTCCCTCTCTTCCAGAAGTCTGGTAACGGCTTCTTTCATCTTTGCATTCTGGAATGCTGTTGCGAAGAATTTTGCAGAACCATCCGGTTCATCACCTGCTGAGAATCCGCCCGGGAACATGATGATCTGTGCCTGATCGATTGCTTTCTCAAAGAGCTCTACAGAGTCATGGATATCTTCAGCAGTCAGGTTCTTGAATACTTTTACATCCACCTCTGCACCTGCACGCTCAAATGCACGTGTGCTGTCATACTCGCAGTTTGTTCCAGGGAATACAGGAATAAATACACGAGGTTTTGCAACTTTGTTCTTGCATACATAGATGCTGTCTGCACGATAAAGCTTCTCATCTCTGTCAGCTGCCTCTTTGTCATTCTCAGAAGAAACTGTCTTAAATACTTTTTCCAGAGTACCTTTCCATGCATTTTCAGCTTCATCTACAGTGATCACTGTATTTCCATAGGAGAACTTACCGTCAGCAGTTACTTCTCCGATCACTGTATAAGTAATGGAAAGCTCTCCAACCTTACCATCCGGAACTTCCAGGATAATATCGCCAAATCCAGGTGCAAAGAAATCTCTCGGATCAAGGTTATGCTCAATCTTTACGCCCATGCCATTACCAAATGCCATCTTTGCAACTGCTGCTGCAATACCATGGCGGTCAAGTGCATAAGCAGAAACAACTTTGCCGTCCTGCATATCTTTATGAAGTTTTTCATACTGATCCATGATTCCTGCATAATCCGGCAGATCATACTGATCCTTCGGTGCGCGAAGCCATACCAGTTTGTTTCCTGCTTTCTTTAATTCCGGTGTGATCACATCCTGGATCTTCGCAACGTCAACAGCGAAAGATACCAGTGTCGGAGGTACATCAATATCATTAAATGTACCGGACATACTGTCCTTACCACCGATAGATGGAAGTCCAAATCCCATCTGTGCTGCATAAGCACCGAGAAGTGCTGCAAAAGGCTGGCTCCATCTCTTAGGATCTTCTGTCATACGACGGAAGTATTCCTGGAATGTGAAACGGATTTTCTTATAGTCACCACCTGTAGCCACGATTCTTGCAACAGACTCTGTCACTGCATAAGCAGCTCCGTGATATGGGCTCCAGGAAGATAAATACGGATCAAAGCCATAGCTCATCATGGTTACAGTATCTGTTTTACCATTCTGTACCGGAACCTTTGCTACCATGGACTGAGTCTCTGTAAGCTGATATTTACCACCGTATGGCATAAATACACTGCCTGCTCCGATAGAACCGTCGAACATTTCCACAAGTCCTTTCTGAGAGCATACATTTAAGTCTGCCAGAGTTTCCATCCATTTAGCTTTTACATCAGCTACATCCGGGCGCTCTTCAAAGAGGTTGCCTTCTTTGTTAGGGATTTCTACTTCTACAGTTGTCTCCTGATGTGCACCGTTAGTGTCAAGGAATGCACGGGAAATATTTACGATTTCTTTTCCTCTCCATACAAGTACCAGACGAGGATCCTCTGTTACAACTGCAACCGGAATTGCCTCCAGGTTCTCTTCATTTGCATAGCCAAGGAAAGTATCTACATCTTTCGGGTCAACTACTACAGCCATACGTTCCTGAGATTCGGAGATTGCGATCTCAGTTCCGTCAAGACCTGCATATTTCTTCGGAACCTTGTCAAGGTCTACTCTAAGACCTGCTGCCAGCTCACCGATAGCAACGGAAACACCGCCTGCACCAAAGTCATTACATTTCTTGATAATATGGCTGACTTCTTCACGACGGAACATACGCTGGATCTTACGCTCAGTAGGAGCATTACCTTTCTGAACCTCAGCGCCGCATACTTCGATAGAAGCTTCTGTATGAACCTTGGAAGAACCGGTAGCACCACCGATACCGTCACGTCCTGTACGTCCTCCAAGTAAGATAATGATATCTCCCGGATCAGAATTCTCACGGATAACCGCACGTCTGGGAGCAGCACCCATAACAGCACCGATTTCCATACGTTTTGCCACATAATTTGGATGATAAACTTCTTTTACATAGCCTGTTGCAAGACCGATCTGGTTTCCATAGGAGCTGTAGCCATGAGCTGCGCTTCTTACCAGTTTCTTCTGCGGAAGTTTACCCTTGAGAGTTTCTTTTACAGAAACAGTAGGATCTGCTGCACCTGTTACACGCATTGCCTGATATACATAAGTACGTCCTGAAAGCGGGTCACGGATTGCACCGCCAAGGCAGGTAGCTGCACCACCGAATGGCTCGATCTCAGTAGGATGGTTATGTGTCTCATTCTTGAAGTTGATCAGCCATTCCTCTTCTTTACCGTCTACGTCTACAGGAACTACAATACTGCAGGCATTGATCTCATCAGATTCTTCCTGATCAGCAAGCTTTCCTTCTGCTTTCAGTTTCTTCATAGCCATCAGAGCCAGATCCATCAGGCAGACAAATTTG
>OJMN01000966.1_pt1 | contig 17362 bp, 9 predicted proteins | sample 1597261 | NCBI WGS metagenome assembly OJMN01 (sample SAMEA2452130, study PRJEB22498) | human gut metagenome | biome: human feces; feature: human gut; material: feces | place: Australia | collected 2012 | reverse complement strand
GCCAATTGCGATTAAGAGATATGGGTGGTATCATTGTCGTGGACTTCATCGATATGAATGAAGCCGAAAACCGTCAAAAGCTTTATGAACGAATGTGTGCCAATATGCAGAAAGACAGGGCACGGCATAATATTCTGCCGCTTAGCAAATTCGGGCTAATGCAGATTACACGCCAACGTGTGCGTCCGGCAATGGACGTCAACACGACCGAAACTTGTCCTACTTGCTTCGGCAAAGGCACTATCAAATCGTCCATTCTCTTTACGGACACTTTGGAGAGTAAAATTGATTATCTGGTCAACAAACTGAAGGTTAAGAAATTCTCGTTACACGTCCATCCGTATGTTGCCGCTTATATCAATCAGGGACTCGTTTCTCTGAAACGGAAGTGGCAAATGAAATACGGATTCGGTATCAAGATTATTCCAAGTCAAAAACTCGCATTTCTGCAATATGTGTTCTATGATACACATGGAGAAGAAATCGATATGAAGGAAGAAATCGAAATCAAATAGACAGAAAAGGCGGCCCGGTCAAAACGAGTCGCCTTTTTGTTTTATCTATTTTCTTCAACTATCCATTTTTCAATATTACGGGTTTCCGCACTGAAATTTACTCCTATTTTAAAGAGTTTCCGTTCATCCATCTCGAAAGGAAGAGCGTAATGCTTGTCATTTATCTGCTGCAATGCTTCTTCTGCCGTACCGTTCAGTTTAAATTCCATGATATAGATGAATTTGTCTGTCTGCAAGACAAGGTCGATGCGCCCTTCGCTTGTATGATATTCCACTTTGGTATAGAAGCCGACTAGTTTAAAAACAATGAAAAGCACGTTCTCGTAATGCAATTCCTGATCGCGAATCACTTCGTAGGTGGTATCAGCAAAGAAACTTTGTAAACGACGGAAGAAAGAGCTGTAATCGCCGGAACGTACTTCACGAACAAATTTCTGAATTTCAAACGGAGATTCTACCTTATTTACATTCGCATAATAAGGAAGCAGGAAACGGACAAATCCTTCTTCTACTTCACGATTCGGGAAACCTAACCGATACATTCCAAATTCTTCATCATACCCTTTAATAGTGAGATAACCACTCTGATAAATCACCGGAATGGGATTAGTAGATTCAGAGTCTATGCTATTCAATACTTGGGCGTCGGTTTCTTCATGCGTCATCCGCTCCAAGTCATAATGATGTTTTTGCAGCAATTTCACCAGATAGGTCGGTGTGCCCATTTCAAACCAATAGCTGCCAAATTCTCTATACTTAAAAGCATTGAGCAAACTAAACGGATTGTACATGCCGATTGAATTGTGTGTAAAGTGATAGCCGTCATAACATTCTTTCAATTCTGCACAGAGTTTATCATACGTCACACCGCGTACGTCCGCAAATTCATGAAGCTCGGCATCCAAAGTATCATGAAGTTCCTGATCGCTAACCCCACAGATTTCAACATAATCTTTTCGCATGGATATATCGTCCAAGTTGTTCAAGTCACTAAACACACTGACTTTGCCAAACTTTGTCACACCGGTAAGGAATGCAAACTTGATGCAACCGTCCATTGTTTTAAGCGCTCCATAAAAAGGCTTTAATGTATTCCGAAATTGCTTTTGTAATTCCTCATTACCGATGGCTTGCAACATGGGTTTATCATATTCATCGACAAGAATAACCACACGTTGCCCCGCCAACTTACAGGCGCGCTCTATAATACCGGCAAAACGCAAAGAAAACGAACGTTCGGACGGCTCGGCACCATATAGTTTTTCCCATGCTGTCAGCGATTTATCAAGTATATTATCCAGACTTTCGGATGTATCATATTTCTCGATATTAAGGTCCAGATGCAGTATAGGATATTTTATCCAGTCCTTTTCCAGTTTTTCCACAGCCAGCCCTTCAAACAGTTCTTTCTTTCCTTGAAAATAGGCCTCTAAGGTGGAGACGAGCAGACTCTTTCCGAAACGGCGCGGACGACTCAAGAAGTAATAACTTCCGGTCTTGACCATTTGATACATTAATGCCGTTTTATCAATATAGAAATAACCGTCATTACGAATCTTTTCAAAATTCTGAATGCCGATAGGATAAATTTTATTGCTCATAATCTCTGCTTTTATAAATTAACGCCAGTCACCTGTCTTGCAAAGATATATATTTTTAATAGAACTCCTTCTCACGCAAGGTTAAAAGATTCTTTTCCTCAAGCCACTATTACCTCTAATTTTCCCTACAATAAAGTTTGAAAAATAAAAAAACATCTGCCACCTGCAACAAAATCGAAATAATAAACTGACTGATAAACAATTATAGCGTTGCAGATACCGTTGCAGATACGTTGCAGATAAAGTATCTGCAACACAGCGGTAAGAAGAAATATTGCACACCAAGCATCAAAGTTTATTTTCCTATCATTGAAGCGCTCGTTTCCAGCGTCAGAACTCCGGTTCCCAGGCGGGAAACTACAGTTTCCGCGCATGGAAACGAGCGTTTCCAGCCAGAGATACTAGCGTTTCCCGCTAGAGACACTGGAGTTTCCATATAGAGAAACGACAGCGAAACCGTAGCTAATGTACTGTACTGGATTTAGTTGACAACTTCGCTTGTTATACCTAAGTTCGTTTACTCAATATTTTTTAAAACCTAAATAAGTTTACTTGTCCCTTTGTAATTCCTGTATAAGTTGTCATTTTAGATATTTTGCAAAATTATGTATCTTCTCTTATAAGTGCAAGACTTCGGGCTGTAAACTTTCATTAAATAACAAAAACTCTTCGCTCGGGGATCGCCCTAGCGGCAAGGGGCGGGACCACCCGTCCCGACGAGCGGGACTTCAGCTACCTTTCCACTGCATTTACGAATATATTCCATCGGAGTTCTCATTTGTATGCCTTGATGCGGTCTAACATAATTGTATGCATATATGGCATCGGCTATACGTTTATCCAATTGTTCAAAGCTGTCATCTGTACAGTCAAAAAGCCACCCATTCTTGATCGTGTTATTCATCCGTTCAGCCAGAGCATTATGTAGCGGATCCCCACACTGAGTCATACTGATATTAATATGATGTTTCTTGAGCATACCTACATACAGGTTTGAGCAGTATTGCACTCCCCGGTCAGAATGGTGTATCAGATTATTCAAATCAACATTGTATCTGTTGTAAAAGTCCATAGCCATCCTCAGTGCCTTTAAAGGACCTTCCGCTTCGAGTGTTTTGCACAGGGCATATCCGACTATGGCCCGACTGCCCGCATCGGTAAGAAGGGACAGGTAAGCCCATCCCTGGCACGTGGCAACATAGGTTATGTCCGCTACAACCATTGAACCGAATGTGTCAGCTACAAATTTAGGCGTGACATTCAGCAGGTCTGGATAAATGTAATAATTATGATTGGAATTTGTTGTCTTTGGCCTCACACGTCTGACACGTTGACAAAGGCCATTGGCACGAAAAATATTATAGCATTGATCACGTCCAATGACCATCCTGACACCAAACTTGCGAAGGCAGCATGCATAGAGTTCACGCATACCAGCCTTGGGCATAAGTTTACGTAACTCATTACAATACAACACAATGCTTGATGTGAGGATGTCTATTTCCTTTTTTCTGTTGACATGCTTATAATAACCTTGTCTGGTTATGCCGAAGTAATCACAGAGGAACTGCAGACTGCCGCGCATATGACGGGCACAGTTCCCCTGTGACAAGGTGTCGATTACTTGGCATCGGAGTTTTTTCGAACCTTGATGTGATAGGTTGACTCCGCAAGATTAATCAATTCCTCACAAGCTTCATGACGAAGACTTTCTTCCTGAAGAGCACGTTGAAGCTTGCGATTTTCGGCACGCAATGCAGCGAGTTCTTTCTCCAGTTCATTGAGAGACTCATCAGAGTCTTTTCTTAAAGAGGGTTGTTCTGTACTCATAACTTTATCATTTATATGATACTTATCAAGCCAAAGAATCAGCAAACGACGGCAAATACCCGTACGCTTGGCAAACTGATACTTCGTTTCGGAAGTCGATAAATACTCACGAATATACGACATTCGTTCAGATTCTGTGTAAGGAGTGTACTTCTTTTTTAATTCTTCCATGTGAATTTCGAATTTAAGAAGTGTCAACTTATTCAGTACACTACAAGCCGAAAGTATAAGGAACGATGGAATAATCGAATGGTTCTTTCATTGCTGTTTATCGGTTTTATTGTTATTAAATTCTACAAATGTACGGATAAAAAGGATAAACAGATAAAATATCCATGTTTATTTGCAAGAGCGGACAAATATGACTAACTTAGCAGAATATTATTAACAAAACAAAAGATGAAAATTACTCAATTAAGAGACAAGGACAAAACTACTGCGCTGACTACAATGGATATGGAAACGTGGATAGGAAAAACACGGACAGAAACAAAGACACGGCCTGTGTCCGCCTTCAGAGAAGTGTTGCGATATTCCCTGCCCGACTCACGCTGCTACGAAGCAGACAAGCTACCGAAGATTCTTCCGGCTGCGGAATTCCGCAGGGCCGAAGGTGGAAAACAAATGAAAAGTTATAACGGAATAGTAGAACTGACCGTCGGACCGTTGTCAGGCGGCCCGGAGATTACATTGGTAAAACAATTGGCATGGGAACAGCCGCAGACTCACTGTGTTTTTACCGGTTCGAGCGGACGGACAGTAAAAATATGGGCGAAATTTACCCGCCCAGACAATTCGCTTCCACAGAAAAGAGAAGAAGCGGAGATATTTCACGCGCATGCCTATCGTTTGGCCGTTAAATGCTATCAGCCGCAAATCCCGTTCAGCATTTTACCCAAAGAGCCTAGTCTGGAACAGTACTCACGGCTGTCATACGACCCGGAACTTATGTACAGGCCGGATTCCGTTCCGTTTTATCTGTCACAACCATCAGGGATGCCCGAAGAACTGACCTATCGGGAAGCAGTACGCTCGGAAAAGTCACCGTTGACACGGGCCGTACCGGGATATGACACGGAGCGCGCTGTATTTATGCTTTTCGAAGCAGCTTTGAGAAAGACCCATGAAGAAATCTACGAAGCGGAAGATGAAGGTGCACCCGAAAGAGGGGAAGACTTTCAGGCTATGGTGACACAACTGGCTGTCAACTGCTTCCATTCGGGCATTCCCGAAGAGGAAACGGTGAAACGTACTATTTTCCACTATTACCTGCGCCGGCAAGAGGTGCTCATCCGCCAGCTGATTAAGAATGTATATGAAGAACAAAAAGGGTTCGGAAAGAAGAGCAGCTTAGGGAAAGAACAGTACCTGTCACTCCAGACAGAGGAGTTTATGAACAGGCGCTACGAATTCCGTTACAACACCCAAGTGGGAGAAGTGGAATACCGCGAACGGAACTCATTCCATTTCTACTTCAATCCTATCAACAAACGGGTGCTGAACAGTATCGCACTAGATGCGCAGGCCGAAGGGATTCCGCTATGGGACAGGGACATAAGCCGATACATCTACTCCAACCGCATCCCGGTATTCAATCCGCTGGAAGATTATCTGTACGACCTTCCGCACTGGGACGGGAAAGACCGTATCCTGGCACTCGCCCGGACAGTACCCTGCAACAACCCGTACTGGGCCGAACTGTTCCACCGCTGGTTTCTCAACATGGTGGCACACTGGCGCGGCAATACCGACAAGAAATATGCCAACAGCGTCTCCCCCTTATTGGTAGGTGCACAAGGCACCCGCAAAAGCACCTTTTGCCGAAGCATCGTCCCGCCCGAGCTGCGTGCCTATTATACGGACAGCATCGACTTCTCGCGCAAGCGCGACGCCGAACTTTACCTCAACCGTTTTGCGCTCATCAACATCGATGAATTCGACCAGATAAGCAGCACCCAGCAAGGATTCCTGAAACATATCCTCCAGAAGCCGGTGGTCAACGTGCGCAAGCCATACGCCAATGCCGTGCTCGAGATGCGCCGATATGCCTCGTTCATCGCCACCAGCAACCAGAAGGACTTGCTGACCGACCCCAGCGGCAGTCGCCGGTTCATCTGCATAGAAGTGACGGAAGCAATAGACACCAACCGCCCGATAGACTACAACCAGCTTTATGCCCAGGCCATGCACGAACTGGACCACGGCGAACGCTATTGGTTCGACCAGTCGGACGAACGGATTATGACGGAAAACAACCACGATTTCGAACAGATACCGCCCGAAGAGCAACTGTTCTACCACTATTTCCGCGTTGCCGGAAATGACGAGGAGGGAGAATGGCTGTCGTCTGCCGAAATACTGAACCGCCTGCGCCGGTACAGCGCCATCCCGCTGTCCACCAAGAGAGTGAATGTATTCGGAAGGATACTGCAGAAACATGAAGTGCCGTCCCGCAGAACACGGTTCGGCACGCTGTATCATGTGGTGGAGTGCAAGAGACAAGAAGATTAGTCTTTAAAATATTCAGACACCGGCAATGCTTCTATCGTTTTATCTCCTACGGAAAATTTGTCATGTTGGTTATAAGTGAGTATCAGTCCATGCCCCATCTTGAAGAAAGACAAGGCATCCAGTAAGCCATCTACTTCCCTTTTCCGGTTTTCTGCGGTCAAGGCATAGCATACCTGGATGGCAAGCTGGGGCACAGAATTGCGTACAACTATAAAGTCGCATTCCTTCCGGTTCTCATTATAATAGAATATCTCAGAATAACGGCGACGCAATTCCGCAAAAACCATGTTCTCCAGCCTCCGACCCTCATCACGGGTGAAAGATGGAGAGGTGACAAATACAACACCATTGTCCACACAATACACTTTCTTCGGGTTCAACAGTTGCGCTTTATATGAATATGAAAATTTCGGAACAAAGTTTATCAAGTAAGTCTGTTCGAAATAAGAGAAATAATCAGACACAGTAGAAGTACTTTTCATTCCCAGTATCTGTTTCAGTTTTGTAGCAGACACCAGATTGCCCACATTCCCCATCAAATAGGCCAAGAGACTTTTCAAAGAGTGGTCATCACGTATATTATATCTCACGGCAATATCACGATATACTATATCATTGACTAAATCCGTCAGAACATCCTGATCATCCAGTTGCAAGTATTGAGGGAAGCCACCCTGATGCAGATAGTCGTACAAGGAACTGTCACCGATAGTCTTACCCGTAAAACCGCAATATTCAGCATACGAAAAAGGGAACAGTTCTTTCGTAATATGTCTTCCTGTCAACTTCGTGCCCAATTCACGACTCAACATCGAAGCATTGGAGCCGGTGATTCCCACATAAAACCCTTCATCCAACTTGCCCCGAATATACACCTCCCAACCATCAACAATCTGTATTTCGTCAAAAAGAAGAGCGATACACCCTTCATGTTCCTTAATAACTTCATCCACTATACGGAAATCACTGAATTCAAATCCATACAGTAAAGGGGTATCAAAATTCAAGGAGAGCACCTCTTCCGGCTTGTATCTATCCACCGATAATTGTGCCAGCAATGTACTCTTACCACAACGGCGAATACCAGATATAATCAGTGCATAGTCTGCTACCAAGGGAGGTAAAGACAACAATAGGTCACGTCGGAAACTTTGAAATTTCCTCAACCGTTCACGTTGCACACGTATGGCTTCTACTATATCCGATTTGCTTATCATAGGGCTATGTCATTTATATTCAGATACAAATATAAACATTCCATTCTGAATAAACAAATCTATCCATTTAGAATAGATAGATTTGTTTATTCGGAATGAAAGCACTACCTTAGCACCTCATTACAAAAATAACGCTTATGCAAGACATTATAAACGGACGTTGCGGCTGGTGCGGAACCGACGAGCTGTATGTGAAATACCACGATGAAGAGTGGGGAAAAACGGTAACAGACGACAAGACACTATTCGAGTTTCTTGTATTGGAAAGTGCCCAGGCGGGACTGAGCTGGATAACCATCCTCAAAAAGAGGGAAGGCTACCGCAAAGCCTTTTGCAATTTCGATACCGCGCAAGTGGCGCAAATGACCGATGAAGACGTGGAACGGCTGATGCACTTTGACGGCATCGTGAAAAACCGTCTGAAAATCAAGTCGACCATCACCAATGCAAAGCAGTTTCTTGTCATACAGAAAGAATTCGGCAGCTTTTACAACTATACGCTATCCTTCTTCCCCGACCGGAACCCCATTATCAATCATTTTCAGTCATTGAGTGAGATTCCGGTATCATCTCCCGAATCAGATGCCATGAGCAAAGACATGAAAAAACGGGGATTCAAGTTCTTCGGCTCTACCATTTGCTATGCCCATCTGCAAGCTTCGGGGTTTATCAACGACCATCTGACGGATTGCATTTGCCGAAATCAGAAACAATAAAACAAAGAAATATACAGAAGCAAGCAAAACATCAACACAAAGCGGTCACCCTCCCCCATCGGAAAGGCGACCGCTTCAGTGTTATAAAATCTGTTTCTCAGTATGTAATACACTGAGAAGAAATATTATTCTATTCCGATACTATGGCATACGGGAAAAAGGATGAACGTAAACTCATAATCAGCGTATGGCACCAGGTATTCCGGACGGGCTATACGTCCCCAACTGTCTTCGCAACCCAGACCAGCTTGCACCTTGTCGATACAGAGATTAGTCAAATCAGCTTCATCCACCTCTTGCGAGTGTCCTTGCTCTTTGCTCCAGCCTTCATCTAAAGACTCGATGGTATAGTGCAAGGCAGATGCGGAGAAGGGAGCGGCCGCCACAATCTTGATGCCATTACCAGACTGATCCAACATCTTCCACCAACGAATATCGGTCTTTGTTCCATTTTCCTGCGGACGGATGTAGGGATAGAACTGCTCAGCCACACTTTGGCGATAAATGCCTAAGTCGGCGCAATGATTACGGTCAATATAGTTTTCAACCGGACCGCGTCCATAGTATTCAACGGTTTCAAAGCTGCGCGGCATAGGCATCTGCAGACCGAAACGGAACATGTTCGATACTTTGGCATTCTTGTCGGCAGTCAGCTTCTGGGTCACCTTGACGGCACCGGCATTGTTGATGACATAAACAAGGTTCAGCTTAGCTGAAACACCCGGCATGTCGTAAGCAGATTCTACAATCACCTGATTGTTCTCCGTGCGCTGTTTGAAAGAGGTCAGTTTGATTTCCGGATTCTTCCAAGCGATATATTTGCGTTGCAGATTGGCACCGTAGTCGTTGTCAACAGGCGCACGCCAGAAGTTTGGTTTTAAAGCCTCGCCGTCTTTAATCATATCCCGGCCATTCACTTCGTACTTAGTCAGATAACCGTTGTGCTTGTTGATTTCTACGCGGAAAGCATCACCGGAGACGATGAGGTAGTTCCAATCGTTATCCTGTACTTGGGGAGCCGTCATCTCGATATTGCTCTGTTCGCAGTTCTTCAATTCCATGGAAGGAGCTTGGTAAGGATTGAGCGTCAACTGGTCTTTTGCCACTACATGTCCGGCGGAAAGCAATCCTTCACGGTTCTTCAGCTTATAGGAAACATTCAGCAACCACTCGGTGCATTGGCAAGTCTTGCCCAAGTCCAACTTGATTTTGGCTGTCTGTTGGGGAGCTACATTCAGATTATCCACACGACCGGTCCGTATCACCTTACCGCCTTTCAGTACCTCCCACTCCATATAATAGGCAGAAAGATCACGGAAGAAGTATTCATTGAACACATTGATTTCGCCGTTCTTCAAGTCGGCCGGAGTAGTCCAGATGTCCTGATAGATACGGCCTACCTCATACATGTGGGGATTGGGCACACGGTCGGGGCTGATAAGACCGTTATCGCAGAAGTTACCGTCGCTGGCATCAAAACGGTTAAAGTCACCGCCGTAGGCATAAATCATCTTACCGTTTTTTCCTGTCCAACGTACAGACTGATCAACAAAATCCCAAATAAAACCACCTTGGAATTTGGAATATTTACGCACCAAATCCCAATATTCTTTAAAACCTCCTTGCGAGTTTCCCATCGCATGAGCATATTCGCACTGAATCAGGGGCTTTGTCATAGAATCATCCTCACTGTATTTCTTACATCCGTCATAGCCATAATACATCGGGCAATAGATGTCTGTCTTGCCTGTTTTACCGGCTTGTTCATATTGTACGGCACGGCTCGGGTCTTCAGCCTTTATCCAATCGTAGGCAGCTTCGAAATTAGCGCCATAGCCGGCTTCGTTGCCCAAAGACCAGAAAATGATGCTGGGATGATTGAAGCTACGCTGCACATTGCGCTGGTTACGCTCCATATGTGCTTTCCTATAGTCCTCACGTTTGGCAAGTGTCTCTTCCCCATAACCCATTCCGTGGGATTCGATATTGGCTTCGGCCACTACGTAAATACCATATTGGTCGCAGAGGTCGTACCAGAGATTATTGTCGGGATAGTGGCAGGTGCGCACGGCATTCAGGTTGAACTGCTTCATCACCTGAATATCCTGAATCATGCGTTCGCGAGAAATGACGTAACCACCGTCCGGATCCATCTCGTGGCGGTTGGCTCCCTTGAAGAGAACGGGCTGGCCGTTGACAAGTATCTGACTTCCTTTCAGCTCTATCTTTCGGAAGCCCACCTTTACGGGAATCACTTCACTGCTGCCTTGCAAAGTGGCACGCAGGGTATACAAGTAGGGCGTTTCTGCCGTCCACTTATGAGGATTCTCCACATTTATCAAGGCAGTAGCGTTACCTTTGGCGACAGCTGTAGCCACCTGTTTTCCGGCAGCGTCCAGCAGTTCAAGACTGACATTGCCGCCACCCTTCACATCAAGTTGTACTTTCAGGGAACCGTTCTTATAAGCAGTATCCAAATCGGGAGTGACACGGATGTCCTGAATGCGCTTCTTGTCACGGGCATACAAGTAGCAATCGCGCCCTACACCGCTATAACGGAAGAAGTCCTGGTCTTCCAGATACGTCCCGTCACACCAGCGGAATACCTGAAAGGCTATCAGATTCTTTTGTCCCGGCTTCAAGTAGGGTGTCAGGTTGAATTCAGCCTCCAGTTTGCTGTCCTCACTATAACCTACGTACTTGCCGTTTACCCACAAATACATATTGGAAGTCACGGAACCGAAATGAGCAATGATGTCCTTACTCTTCCAGTCGGCAGGTATTACAATCTCACGACGGTAGGAACCTACATTGTTATTCTCCGTTGGCACCTGCGGTGGATTGTTCTTGAACTGATTGCGCCAGGCATATCCGGTATTCACGTAGATAGGGTCGCCGAAACCGTTCAGTTCCCACATACCGGGAACGGCCATATCGCTCCATCCCTTGTCGTTGAACCCCACTTTCCAGAAATCCGTGGGACGGGCATCGGCATTCTTCACCCAGAAGAATTTCCAGATACCGTTCAGAGTCATGTAATTGGAAGAATGTTCTTTTGCTCCACGAGCCGCAGCATCTACCGACTCATAGGCAAAATAGTTGGTGTGCATCGGAGCACGGTTCACGGCATTCACTTCAGGGTTTTGCCATTCAGTGAAGGACTGTGCGCTTGCGGCAATGGCAAAAGTCGCAAGCAGTCCGGTAATGAAATGTTTCTTCATGGTAAATAGTTTATAAAAATTAGCAACGGCATACAAGCAGAACCGGTATGCCGTCACAAAGATACGCCTATCCTATAATTAAAAGGAAGAATAATCGTTCAAAAAAGGCTGAATTTAATTCTTTAAATAAGTATTCATAACTAGTTCACATAATTAAATAGGTGACTAAATGGGAATTTATTTTGATTGAGTACTTATCCGCAAACGATAGACTCCGAACGAACGGGGCTGAAGCTCCAGGCTCAGAGAACGGGAAGCCACCTCCACCGGACGAATACGTGGAACAATAGCCTCCTGCTCCAGTGTATTCTTGGCTTTCCAGTCATCACTTTGCAAATAGGTGCAGGAACCCGAGACAAGCTGCCGCTTCTTCAATCCGCTGAACTCTATCTGCACCTTCTCCGATCTGCTGCCCGCATTGACAAGCTTCAGAATTACTTCTCCCGTAGGAGCATCCAGCACTGCCGATGCATAAAGGCTGTCCTGCCCCGTCACGGGTTTTCCGTCCATTTGCAGGTTCAGCACATCTGTTCCGGCATTCATACCGTACATCTGCTGTACGTAATAGTTGGGAGTCCGCATCATACGGAGATTGTCGAACCAAATCAAATCGGGATTCCACTGCCAGGCATCCACATGGGCAAACAACGGAGCATAGGTAGCCAGGCGCACCACATCGGCATTACGTTCCAGTCCCGTCATAAAAGCTGCTTCGGACAGTGCCGCCAAGAAATTATTGGCTTTCCCGGTGGGGTGGTCATGCGATGCATATTCACCGGCAAAGACTTTCGGTCCTTTACGGTCATAGTCATCATAGCGGGCAGCATTGGCAAAGAACCAGTCGGGAGCCATATAATAATGCTCGTCCACCAAATCCACCCCGATGCGTTTCATTTCGGGCCAGAGGTAATCGAACTTGTCCCCATCTGCACTCGGACCGGAAGAACCTACAATCTGCATATCGGGATATTCCGCACGGATGGCTTTCGTGAACACTTCCAGACGCTCGGGATAGACTTCCCCCCACTGTTCATTGCCGATGGCAATCATTTTCAGACCGAACGGTTCGGGATGTCCCATATCGGCACGCACCTTTCCCCACTTGGAGGTTGCAGCACCGTTGGCAAACTCGATGAGGTCGAGGGCATCCTGCACGTACGGGCCGAGTTCTCCAAGGGGAACCACTTCGTTGCTTTCGTATTGGCAGGACAGCCCGCAGCTCAGTACCGGCAGAGGCTCTGCACCGAGGTCTTCACTCAGCAGGAAATATTCGTAAAAGCCAAGTCCGTAACTCTGGAAATAATCCGGGAAAGCTTTATGCTTGAATGTATAGTTCCAGCGATTTTCGTTCAAAGGACGGTTCTCTACCGGACCCACGGAATTCTTCCATTGATAACGGGTGGCAAGGCTGTTGCCTTCGATGATACAACCGCCGGGAAAACGGAATACTCCGGGATTGAGGTCATAGAGGGCTTGTACCAAGTCGGCACGCAATCCATTCTCACGCTTCTTCCAAGTGTTCACCGGGAAGAGAGAGATGTGGTCCATATCTACCGTACCCTCCGTCTGCAACACAACACGCAGACGCGAGCGAACATCGGTAAAAGGAGCTTTCAGCACAGCCGTCAGCTTCTGCCATTCACTGCCTTTCACTTCCAGTTCCTTCTTCAGGAGATTCTCTCCGTTGGAATTCACCAGTTCGACGGAAAGCTTCATTGGTTTGGTATCCGGCGTACGGACATAGGCGGAGAAACGGTAATCTTCTCCTTTTTTCAGGCCGATGCCACGATAACCTTCATTATCCAGTCCGGCACGCAAAAGACAGCCGTCATTGGTAATGCGCACATAATGCGGATTGCGGTCGAAGCAGGGCCGCTCGTCCTGTACCGTCACCTCGCCAAAAGGTATCCACCCCACCAGCGGCTGCGGGAACTCAAAAGAGCGGTTCTTTACCAGTTCGGCATACAAACCACCGTCCGCACCGAAATTAATGTCTTCGAAGAAGATTCCATACATGGCAGGATTTATCCGAGCCGTCGGTTTTGATACATCAACAGTCATCACATGCTGTTGCGCCTGCATGCCAAGAACAACGAACAATGTCAATAGAAATAAAAGTCTTTTCATGGTTTTAATCTGTTTATAACGATAGCATAAGCTAAATTATGACGACATACTTACCTATTCTACATCAATCCTATTTACCGGCAACCATACATCCATCTTGCCCTCACCCCGGTGTGCCCATGCATAATAAGGTATCAGGGTCAGCGTCACATCTCTGGTTGCCAACTTTCCGGCAGCATCAAAACCAAGAGCCTGCACTTCTGTGGTAATTTCGTTGATGCCATACAGCAGTTCGGGCTTCTCCGTCACCTGGAATTTCGGATGACGGTTCAGGATGATATTCTGTATATTAAAATCATTATCGGCCCACTCGGCACAATAAACGATAGGACCACGCTCAACGGCCACCCGTCCACGGTCGGCAACCACTTTTTCATTGGCTTTCACCACACGGGGGTGCATGTCGAAATGCACCTCTACCACATCCCCTTTCTTCCACTTCCGGTCTATCCGGAGATAGCCTTTACGAAGTTCACCGGTCACCTCCTCGCCATTCACCAATACACGATAGCCCAACTTCAGGTCGTCGGCATACGAATAAAGGTCACTCGGAAGTACACTGCCGCGCACCCAACCCGGAATACGGATATTCATCGTAAACGGCAGGTTGCCCTGAGCCACCTTCACACGAATATCTCCGTTCCAGGGGTATCCGGTTTCCTGCTCCAGCACCACTTTCTTTTCATTCAACTTCAGCTCGGCACGGTTGGACAAGAAAAGGTTGACGTACACCTGATTGTCTTTCACGGCATACACATATCCCGGCAAAGAAGGAATGAACCGGCTGATGTTGCTAGGACAGCAGGCACAACCAAACCACGGCTGGCGTGTAATCGTATGGTCGGCATTAAAGTGATACTTACCATCGCAAGACAACGGATTGGGATAGAAGAACTTGCCTCCGTCCAATGAAACGCCGGAGATTAATCCGTTGTAAAGCGTACGTTCCAGCACGTCGAAATACTTGGAATCGCCATGCAGCAGAAAGAGGCGGTAATTCATGTAAACATTGCCGATGGCGGCACAGGTCTCATTGTAGGCAGTCAGATTCGGCAATTCATAGTTATCACCGAAAGCTTCGCCCGCATGACGCGCACCGATACCGCCGGTAATATATATCTTCTTGCCGACGATATTCTCCCATATCTTGTCGATAGCCTTGATGTAGGAGCTGTCACCCGTAATGGCAGCCACATCAGCCATACCGGAATACATGTAACCGGCACGTACGGCATGTCCCACTGCCTCTTCCTGCTCCAGTACAGGCTTGTGCGACTGCAAATAGATGTCCTTGCGTGCCGTAGTGCCGCGCGCGTCGAGGAAGAACTTGGCCTGGTCGAGATATTTCTTATCTCCTGTCACGGTATAGAGGCGTACCAATGCCATTTCGGCAATCTGATGTCCGGGAATCACACGCTTCTGTCCGGGGCCTTCACCGATATTCTTGCATACGCAGTCGGCATAACGGATAGCTATATCCAGGAAGTTCCGCTTGCCTGTAGCTTGATAATAAGCCACAGCCCCTTCCACCATGTGACCCAGATTATAGAACTCGTGGCTCAAATTCTCCACCTCCGACCAGCGTTCCGGCCCCGACCAATCGTGCGGATGCTTGGGGTTCATGGTACGTGCGGTGTAAAGATACCCGTCCGGTTCTTGGGCGGCGGCCACTATGACCAATACGCTGTCGATATATTCTTCCAGTTTCTTGTCCGGGTAAGTCTGCAAGGAGTAACTTGCACCTTCAATCGTCTTATAGACATCCGTATCGTCAAAGGAGAAGCCTCCCACCTTATACTCATCACTGGGATGAGTAGCTTTCACAAAGTTTTCATAACGTCCCGTTTCCTCACACTTACTGAAAGCCAACGGGATGGTTACCTCGCGGCTTGCCTTCAAGCGTTGTCCCCAGAAACTGTCCGTCACCTTCACTGAAGTGAAAGGAACCGGGTCGATGGGATAACCGGAATGCAAAGTCTGTTGCTTTTGTGCCGACACACTGCCGGTCATGGCTGCAACAAGTGCCAAAGTCAATAATCGTATCATATCTTTTAAGTTTTTAAGTTCTTAAGTTCCCACGCACGGAATTACACGGATTTATCCTTATTTCCCCTTATTCTCATGGATACGTATCACCGTAAACGAATAGGCAGGCAAGGTATAAGGAAACTCCGTACCGCCGATGTCGACGAAGGCGGAAGTCACGGAACGTGCCTGCTTGTCTTTCGGGTCACCCGTCAGGAGCGTCTTCACTGCCGAGGGATTCTGCAAGTCGATGCCCTTCAGCTTCACTGTAGAGGAAACCTCCACCGGAAGCAGGTTCACCAGCTTTACAATATGGTCACCCGTGGCCTCATCCTTTACCACCGAAACACCGACGCGCTTACGGACAGCCTCTTGCCCATTATTCAGTGTGACGTGCGAGGTGATGTACTGCGTACCCGCATTCTGTCCGTACATCTGCTGTGTGTAGTAGCCCACGGTAGGCTTCACTTCCGTGTTATTGAAATAAATCAAGTCGGGATTCCACTGCGTATGGCCTTCCTTCGCCAGCAACGGGGCGTACGAGGTCATCTCCACCACATCGGCATTACGTTCCACCGAAGTCAGATAGAGAGCTTCTGCCAACGCTGTCTCTATGTTGTTGGGACGTCCGGGCAGGTGGGCGGCATATTCGCCCAGATAGACCTTGGACTTGGTGCGGTCATAACGGTCGTAGTAGTCCTGGTTGTGAATCATCCAGCCCGGATCCACGTAATAGTGTTCGTCCACCATGGGCACGCCCAGTTCCGTGGCAAGGCGCCAGCCCTCCGCATAGTCCGTGCCTTCGTAGAAGGGACCTACAGTGCCGACAACCGTAATTTCGGGATGCTTCTCCCTGACAGCCTTGTATATCATGGCAAAGCGCTCCTCAAACACTTCGGTAATCATATCCTCGTTGCCGATGCCGATATACTTCAGATTGAAAGGCTTGGGATGGCCTGCCTCAGCACGCTTCCTGCCCCACACGGTGCGGCGTGCATCGCCGTTGGCATACTCTATCAGGTCGAGCACATCCTGGATATAGGCAGGCATCTCTTCCATCGGGATGCCACCCTGCTGGCCGTAGCGCATCAGTTCCTTGTTGGCCCCCTGCGGACAGTTGTCGGCATAGTGCGAGTGTGTGCCCGAATTCTGGCACGGCACGCCCGCTGCCAATACCGGCAGAGGTTCGGCACCTATATCTTCGCAGAAGCGGAAGTACTCGAAGTAGCCCAGTCCGCGTGTCTGATGATACCCCCACAGATTGCGCAACGGCTTACGCGCTTCGAGCGGTCCGATAGAGCCTTTCCAGTCATAGATATTATCAATGCCGTCGCCATGAGCCACGCAGCCGCCGGGGAAGCGGACGAAGCGTGGATGCAGGTCGGCAAGCGTCTGCGCCAGGTCGGCACGCAAGCCGTTCTTATGGCCCTTGAATGTATTTTGCGGAAAAAGGGAAATCATATCGAGATGCAGTGTCCCCACCGTCTGCGGCTGAAGCGAGAGCACGGCGGCACGCACATCGGCGTTTGCCGTCAGCACCGTCTGCTGTTTCTTCCACTCTTTGGAGGACACATTGACGGAAGAGCGGGCAATCTCACG
>OJMN01000963.1_pt1 | contig 17377 bp, 10 predicted proteins | sample 1597261 | NCBI WGS metagenome assembly OJMN01 (sample SAMEA2452130, study PRJEB22498) | human gut metagenome | biome: human feces; feature: human gut; material: feces | place: Australia | collected 2012 | reverse complement strand
AACCAAGGTATCGAGATGACTCTCGGCTGGCAGGACCAAATTGGAGATTTCTCCTACGGTGTCAACGGCAACTTTACATTCGTAAAAAACAAAGTCAATAAGTTCAAGGGAACAGATAAAGGCGGTATCTCTTATGACGGGGCTAATATTATCTGGGAAGGTCATTCCATCAATTCTCAATATTTATTGCGTGCAGACCGCATAATCCAAACAGATGCTGATCTAGCACTTGTACAACAAATGATCGACAACGCACCGATTGACGAGAAGACTGGTAAAAAGGTGAATCCGTTTGCCGCATTCGGTACGCCTCAAAAAGGAGATTTACTGTACAAAGACATCAATGGAGACGGTATTATTGACATGGATGACCGCGAAATCGTCAGCGACGGCCCGAACCCGAAATTCCAATTCGGTTTAAACCTAAATGCCGCCTACAAAGGATTCGACTTTTCCGTTCTGTTCCAAGGACAGGCTGGTGTGAAAGTTTACTGGCAAAATGCATTGGCAAATACTTCAACCGTACGTTTCGGCTACCAGTTGAACAAAGATGTTGCAGAAGGAAGATGGGTTGAAGGCCGTACAGACGCTATTTACCCGCGCTTGTTACAATCCCAGAATCAGATCAACACTCAAATGAGTGATTTCTACTTGGAGAACAAAGCCTTCTTGAAGATTCGTAACATTCAATTAGGCTATTCACTGCCTAAATCTATTACGAAAAAGATGCAATTGGAAAGACTTCGTTTCTATGGCAGTTTGGAAAATTTCTTCACATTTACATCTTACAGAGGATTTGATCCTGAAATCAGCGGGCTGGCTTATCCGGCAATGAAATCAGCGGTTTTAGGTATTAATGTAACCTTTTAATTGAAAAAGCATTATGAATAAGTATAAATTATTTTTCACTTGTGCAGCATCACTTCTGTTAATGAGTAGCTGCTACGACTTGGACCGTTATCCGGAAGATCAGTTAAGTGCCGGAACATTCTTCCAGACACAAGACCATGCCGATCAGGCAATGATGGGGGTTTACAGTCAAATGACACACAACGATGTGTTCGGCCGTCAATTCGGTTTTGACTGTTTAGGTGGCGTAGGTGCCGGATATGACGCACCTTCGTATCCAAACATCGGCCGTGGTACTTATACCACTACGGAAGGAGCCGTCGGCGATAAGTTCAAACAACTGTATGAAGGCGTCACACGTGCTAATATTGTATTACAGAACGTCGACCAATGTGATATGTCCGACGAACTGAAAACCCGCTACAAATCGGAAGCCCGTTTTATGCGTGCCCTTTACTATTTTACCTTACTCGATTTTTGGGGTGGAGTTCCGATTTATGATGAGACAACTATCGTTGCGGAAGACTTCTCCAATATGTTGAAACCAAGAAGCTCAGCAGAAGAAGTCCGTACATTTATCATCAAAGACCTGGATGAAGCGATTGCTCATTTACCGGCAGATTGGGATGAATCAAATAAAGGACGTGCGACATCCGGAGCTGCAATGGCATTGAAAGGAAAAGTCCTTCTCTACAACAAACAATACCAAGAAGCAGCCACATGCTTTGAGAATGTTATCAACAGCGGTAAGTATGCTTTGTATTCAGATTATGAAAACCTGTTCAAACCAGGTGGAGATGAAAGTTCAGAAATGATCTTTGCAATTCAAAATATCGGTGGTGTCGGTACTGATTTCGGTATGCCGATGACATTCTATATGGGAAGCCGTGCTTCTTATGGAAGTTGCTGGAACAATGTAATGGCAGCTACTGACTTCGTTGATTCTTACGAATGGAAAGACGGACGTGCTTTCGATTGGAATGAAGTTATTCCAGGATTCAATGAAAATGATGCAGTCAAGAAAGAAACATTCTATGCGACATTAAACGAAGGGTTAAACAAAGTGGCCACCTATCCCGCCGCAAAAGACAAGTTATTAGAAATGTACAACAAGCGTGACCCGCGTATGATGGCTTCCATCATTATGCCGTACACGACTTATAAAGGTTGGTATTCCAACGCTCCGATGGATACGGAATATGTTATCACAGAAAAATCCGGACAGACAAACGAAAAGAATGGTTTTATTCGTGTTAACGGAAACTACGAAATGTATTTGTGGCGTAAATTTGTAGCCGAATATGACATGAATGGTGCTATCAATAACCGCGAAGATACACCGATCAACTTCCCGCTGATCCGCTATGCCGATGTATTGTTAATGCTGGCTGAATGCTACAACCAGACAGACCAGCAGACAAAAGCAGTCGACTTGATCAACCAAGTCCGTGCACGCGTCGACATGCCGGGACTTAATAGCGGCCCAAGTTATTTGCAGGCAACTACCAAAGAACAAGTATTCGAACGAATCAGACATGAGCGTGCAGTCGAACTGGCTGGCGAAGGGTTAAGTTTCAGTGATATGAAACGTTGGGGATTACTGGAAACTCTGGCCGGAGAAGTCAAAGGCTTTACCGGACAATTCTATTACAACCGTGTCGTTCAGTCTCGGGACTATTTATGGCCGATTCCGAATAATGAAATTCAGAAGAACCCAAGTCTGAAAGAAGATCAGAACCCAGGATGGTAATCATTGACCATTAAACGAATACAAATAAAAGGGCAGACGGCTATGTCTGTCCTTTTTCATTATATTTGTAATCCATATGCTCCCATCTGAAAGAAGAACTCCTTTCAATATTGGCAGCAATATGAACATAGAATCTCATATCCAACTTATCAGGACTAGGAAAAATGAATTGCAAAATATCATTACGTTCTATAAATCAACAAAAATATGTATAAACAACTCAATCATTCCAGCCATGATGCGGCATATCTTTTAGGGGGTATCCTTCTTTTTTCCTTTCAAGGATGCAAAGAAAAGCCTGTTACCTCCCAAGGTTTATCGAGCACTCCTAACGTCATCTACATCTTCCCGGACCAAATGCGCAACCATGCGATGGGTTTCTGGAGAGAAGCAGGATTCCGGGAAGCGGTGAATTTCGAGGGAGATCCGGTGCATACGCCTAATCTGAACCGGTTTGCGAAAGAATCCGTTGTACTGACTTCGGCTATGAGCAACTGCCCGCTGAGCAGTCCGCACCGGGGAATATGGTTGAGGGGGATGTATCCGGAACATAGCGGAGTTCCCCTAAACTGTAATGCCAACCGTCCGATCAGTTCATTACGCGAAGATGCGACCTGCATCAGCGACGTGTTCAGCCAGGCTGGCTACAATTGTGCTTATATCGGGAAATTGCATGTCGACTGCCCCACTCCCAACGACCCGGAACGTCCCGGAAAATATGTGGAAGACCGTGTCCCGGCCTGGGACGCCTACACTTCGGCAGATCGCCGGCACGGCTTCGATTATTGGTATTCATATGGGACCTATGACGTGCACAAGCATCCGCATTATTGGGATACGGAAGGAGTAAAACATGAAATCAACGAGTGGTCTCCCGAACATGAAGCGGATAAAGCCATCTCCTATCTGCGGAACGAAGGGAACGTGCGTGACCCTGAAAAGCCGTTCTTCATGATGGTCAGCTTTAATCCGCCTCATAGCCCGTATGCTTCTCTGGAAGACTGCATGGAGGAAGATTACGACTTATACAAAGACCTTCCATTGGACAGCCTGCTCATTCGCCCGAACGCAAACCGGGAGATGAAAAAAGCAGCTTCCGTACGTTATTACTTTGCATCGGTGACAGGCGTCGACCGGGCTTTCGGACGGATACTGGACGAACTCGAAAAGCAGGGATTGGATAAGAATACCCTCGTCATTTTCTCTTCCGATCATGGAGAAACCATGTGCAGCCAAAATACGGACGACCCCAAAAACTCGCCTTATGCCGAAAGTATGAACGTCCCGTTTATGATTCGTTTTCCCGGAAAAGTAACCCCTCGGATCGACAGCGAACTTTTGTTGTCTTCTCCCGATATCATGCCGACCATACTCGGACTGTGCGGCTTGGAAAAGCAGATCCCAGCAGCAGTGGAAGGGCGGAATTATGCAGGACGTTTTACAGGAAAAGATTCTTCCGTTCCTTTACGCCAGGGAGCCTTGTACATCAAGAATATCGACGGAGAAAAGGATGCCGAAGGAAAAGTCATTTCTTATTTCCCGGTAGCGAGAGGAATCAAGACACATCAATACACCCTATCACTCACAATCGACCGGAAGACGAAAACACTAAAAGAAGCACTTCTATTCGATGATTTGAAAGACCCGTACCAAATGCATAATCTCCCCCTGCAGGAGAATCATGAAATCGTTTCCGAACTATGCAGACAAATGGTCCCTCTGCTGAAAGAGGCAGACGATCCGTGGTATAAGGAACAAATATTAAAAGAACTGATTCCTTACGAAGGCTAAAAAAGAGGTTTCAAAAAGGGATGTAGATGTTCTTTATCTTAACGACCGTCTTTATTGCCATGAAGTCAATGTTCATAGGGAGCGAACATTGACTTCATCGCGATGAAGACGGTCGTCACGGTGATGAAGGCGGTCCTCTTTTTGCCTCCCCCTTTGCAAGTACGGGCTATTCTTATTTCACCGTCCAGGTCACCTTATCATTTACAGGATTTTTCTTCTGAGTGGAACGAGCCTCTATCGTGTTCTCCCCATCCTGCAAAGCGACACCTTTCCATTCGAATGTCGCATATTCGTTCGGCTTTTGTTTGCCGATACTTTTTCCGTTTACAAACAACTCGACTTCCGGCAGATTGGAGAAGATCATAATATCCGTTACAGCCAATGAACGATCGCGATGGCGACGGTTCGTAATATAGACGAACGGCTCGTCTTCGTTCCAGTTGGCCTTATAAAAATAGAAAGCATCTTTCTTCACCTTACGGTCGAAAGTCACCAGACCTTTATCGTTGATACCGGGCCGGTCACCTTCCACACGGTGGGCCGCACCGAAGTCAAACAGGTTCCAAATGAAAGAGCCCCAAACGAACGGACGTTCCGCCAATGCTTTCCAGTTTCCAATATGATAATAGGTCTGGTAATTCTCCGGATGCCACCAACCGGAAGCGATCCCCCGTTTCACAGAATCCTGCTGGTGGTAGATGCTTGCTCCTGCCCCATATTCGCTGATGGCTATCTTATATTCCGGATGTGCCTTATGATTGGCATCCAGCCATTTTCCCATATCGGACGGAGAACCGCCATACCAACCGAAATACTGGTTCCAAGCAATCACGTCGGTTACCTTATTTATATCATCGTCGTAAGAAAGGAAGCTGGCAGATGTCGTCAGGCGAGTCGGGTCCTCCTTATGGGCCAAATCGTTCAATTCCTCGATATATTCGGTCGGATTGTCTCCGATGGTCTTTAACTCATTAAACAGCCCCCAGAAACAAATCGACGGATGGTTATAATGCTGGCGGATCAATTCTTTCAACTGCTCTTTCCCGTTCTCACGGAAAGAAGGCTGGTTGATATAGCCTCTATCCTGATATCCCCCCGGCCCGATCTGAGGAATTTCAGCCCAGGTGACAATACCGTATTTATCCATCAGGTCATAAAAGTAAGTAGCTTGCGGGTAATGAGCCAGACGAACGGCATTAGCTCCCATTTCTACCATAATGGCTGCATCTTCATCGTGGTGCATTTTATAAAGAGCATTTCCCCTTTCCTCCCGATCCTGATGGCGGCATACTCCTTTCAGCTTCAGATGTTCACCATTCAAGAAAAAGCCTTCTTCGGCATCCACATGATAATAGCGCAAGCCTAATGGCTGTACAATCCGATCTATTATTTGACCTTCGGAAAGAAGAGATATTTCGGCCTTATACATGAACGGATCTTTACGGCCATTCCAAAGACGGGGATTTCGGATTGTCAAATCCATTCCGGTTGTAGCCCAGTCATTGGCATCCACCGTAACCTTTATATCCTGCTGCTGAACGAGTTTACCGTCTTCCCAGATCTTGATGTCCACTTTTACGGGTTGCGCCGTCGCACTTCCGTTAGAGACGAGCACTTTCGCCTTTACATCGGCCTGCTCTTTCGTCACTTTATTCTGAATCAGATAGACACCGGGAGATGCATAGTCGGTCAACGAGATATTAACCGGGTCCGTTATGATCAGATTCACATCCCGGTAGATCCCTCCATAGAAATTAAAATCACCGACCAACGGCATAACATCCTGCTGCAAAGCGTTGTTGACCTTCACTAAAATCCGATTGTCGGCATCATATTTCACCTTATCTGTAATCTCGAATACAAACGCTCCATATCCGCCACGATGTTCCCCAATATGAACATCGTTAATAAAAACATTCGCAATTGTATTGACTCCTTCGAAACGCAGGAAAAGACGTTTGCCTTTCCATTCAGGCTTTACAAACAGCGTTTTGGTATAGTTGCCCATTCCACGATAGTAATCCTGTTTGCCGGAAAGGGCATCGCCACTGTTCCAGGTATGAGGCAGGTTCACCCGTTCTTCACTTTTAAACTGTACCTGATGGGAAAAACGGAACATCCAGTTTTCATTCAACAGGATTTCCTTACGTGCCGCAAAGATTGAAGTGCTGATAAAAAGGAGTATCAGACTAAAGATTGTGTGTTTCATGTTTACAAAATTCTTTATTTACGGCTCAAAATTAGGTGATTGACGGTAAAGGGACAGGCACAATTTGTCTAATTGGATGGATAGATTTGTCCAAGAGCGCTATTTTAAACAAAAGAGGTCATGTCTACATCACGACACGACCTCTTTGTTACTAATTTCGTAAATATAGGACAACTGCTTACATTCCTTGTTCTCCACCACCTGAATTGCCTTCTCCTCCGCCTTTGGAGTCATCATTACTGATACCGCGGCGTACTTTCTTGATCTGGCCTTTCATTGTACCGAAACGGTAAGAGACGCTCAGACGGAACTCACGCGAATGGCGCCAGTTGGTCGAGACATCCCGGAAACCTTCGCCGGTAGTCGTCATCTCCATCTTCATTGTTTTCCAGAACGGGTTCTGCGCCCCGAGAGAGACAGAGAGTTTCTTCTTCAAGAAATCCTTGCTAATGTTCAATCCGGCAAAATAGAAAGGAGATTGCTTGCTTTGCAACTGAATCCAGGGGCTAAAATAACCTCCATGCAGATTGATGCGGAAGTCTTTCGGTAACGTGAATTGGGAACCGGCAAACACACGACCGCTCCAGCCTTTGTTGCTCATGCCCAAATCGGAGGCCTTCATATCCGTATAATCCGCGCCACCATTCATATAAATACGGAACCAAGTTGTCGGAGACCAGTTCCCATACAGGAAAATACCGACCTGTTGTTTTTTACCGATATTATCGTATGTATTCCACAGAGCACCATTATATTGGGAACGGGGATCGGTCGATGGGAAATCGGCCGTCGTCGTATAGCGTTCGATCGCATTATTGACAAACGTATAACTTAAACTGGCATTAATACTGAACTTCTGAGTGAACTTACTGAAGTTCAAGTTCACATTATTACTTTTTTCCGAATCCAGGTTCGGATTACCTTGGGAGATATTCTGCGGGTTCACATCATTGATATATGGATTCAAGAACCAAATACCCGGACGTTGGATACGCATATTATATCCTAAACGGATTTGGGAAGACATATCCATTTGATAAGTCAATGTGGCATTCGGCACGACGTCGAAATAATCCGTACTGAAATTCAAATCCGGCTTACGGGCAAAAGAAGCCTTCAGGCTTGTTCCCTCGGCGCGCACCCCTGCTTTGATGCCGAACTTATTCAGTCGTACCAGATATCCTAAATAAGCCGAATAAATATGTTGCGTATGTTTAAACTGGCTGTTGTCTCTCGAACGATCTTCCCAGATCTTAGTAGAATCGTTATAAATCTGTTCCAGCGTATTACTTTTATTTTGCCGGTTGATATATTTCACACCGACTTCCAATGTCTGTTTCTCAAACAGAGGTGTCGTATAATCGACCTGCCCGGTGTGTTCTACGGTAGAGGCATCATTGATATTCCATTTCGGATATTCTCCGGACAAATAGTAATAACCTTCTTGCACATCGACCTCCGTACGTCCCTCATTGTCATTCGGAGACTGGCTAAAGCGATAAGACAACGTCAGCAATTCATCTTTTTTGCTGGTCGAATGCTGGAAATCGACATTGATATCCGTAGAACCGAACGTACCCTCCGAAACAGAGTTACGGTTATACCTGTAGACAGGATCGTAAGAACGCAAACGGTTGTCAATCCCATCCAACGGGTCCAAAACGGCATCCAATTCGGAAAGGCTCTTGTTCTTTCCTCTGAAAAGGTTCACACCGACACTCAGCAAATTCAGCGTGTCGATCTCATAGCTACCTTCCAGATACCCATACTGGAACGGTCCTTTGTTTTTGCTGCGTCCCTTTTCTTCCAAACGCGTCGGATTACCGTCTGCCAACATATCCTCATCTGTAAAACGTTCACTATATGAATCGTTCCAGGGGGAATTACGATAGTTATAACCATAATTAGCTGTAATACCGAATTTTCCAGCCTTCATCGAGACATAGCCGCCCCCACCGAAACTGCCCAGTGTGCTGGCATTGGCACGAACGGTTCCCGTATATCCTTGCAATGCGTTCTTGGTCGTAATGATATTGATAATACCTCCAACACCTTCAGCATCATATTTGGAACCTGGGTCGGTAATGACCTCGATGTTTTTGATCGAGCTGGCTGGCATACTTTTCAATACATCGGATGCATTGTCACCACTCAATAAATTGGAAGGTTTGCCATTCATATAAATTTTATAATTGGAAGATCCTTTCAACTGGATTTTATCCTCACCATCCACAGTGACCATCGGAACCTTACGAAACATTTCCAACGCATTATTCGTCTTTGCTTCCGGATCGTCTTCCAGATTGTACGTCAGCTTGTCAACCTCGACTTTAACCAATGGTTTCTGGGCAACGACAGTGACTTCCTTTAGTTGCTGAGTATCATCGTTCATGAACAGTTTTCCAAAATCCAGGAGCTTTTTGTTCTCCGACAATGTAAATGTTTTCTTGGCAGGGGCCTTCCCTAAAGATTCCATTGTCATCACATATTTACCCGGCTTGTTCATCGTTGCCGTGAACTTGCCATCATCATCGCAAGCCAACAATTTCACAGGATTCTGTGGTGCGGAAGCCAAAGCTATCCTCAACGTAGCATAAGGTACGGACTCATTGGATAAAGAGTCGACTACTTGGCCCTTAATTGTAAAGGCAGCCGATCCACCTCCGGTTTGCGCAAACACTGACGCAGACACAAATAGTATCAGCATTAAGTAGAGTAGTTTTTCTTTCATTAAATTTGAGAATTTAGATATTATCGATTATACATTCACATAAAAACAGTTGCAAATGTAACTCTATCTACGAGCTATTCGTAACTTTACAGTTTAAAGAATTGTAAAAGTTGTATTTTGGTGTTCGATTTTTGCAGATTTCACCTATTTTTGTAGAAACCAATCATAAAAAGGATAAGTTTATGAGAAAATTATCATTCATTTTTGCAACGCTATTACTCGTCGTCACCATGCATGCACAGGATCTGAAAGTAATCAAATTAAACTCTCCGGACAAAAACAGAGGATGTTCCGTTATGAAAGCGTTATCCGGCCGCCACTCCGATCGGGAATATGCAGACAAGGAACTCAGTTTACAGGATTTATCGGATTTGTTATGGGCTGCGAACGGGATTAACCGCCCAGACGGAAAACGAACGGCTCCTTCAGCGCTGAACAAACAGGATATCGATATTTATGTCATTATGAAAGAGGGTGCTTACCTGTATGATGCCAAAACAAACAGCCTGCAACCTCTTGCTAAAGGAGATCACCGGGCTGCTGTTGCCGGCGGTCAGGATTTTGTCAAATCGGCTCCAGTCAGTCTGGTACTCGTCTCCGATCTTTCACGCTTCGGAAACATTGCCGATCATACCAAACTGATGGCTGCTGTCGATGCCGGCATCGTTTGCCAAAACATCAATATTTTCTGTGCATCCACCGGTCTGGCAACCGTTCCCCGTGCCACTATGGATCAGGCTGCTTTAAAACGAATTTTGAAATTAACGGACAATCAATTACCAATCATGAACAATCCGGTAGGATATCCACGGAAATAAACAGAAGTGGTAAAAGCATTCAACTGTAATACAATATTTTAACAATTATAATGAAGGCCATAGTTCTAAGGGAACTATGGCCATATCTTTTCATCAATAAAAGGAAGAGAATGTTTAGAACTTTATAGTCCAGCCTATTATGTTGTAGGGATGCTTTCTTACCTAATGGCCCTTACTTTATATCAAGTGCAATTATTTAGCCTAAAATAGTTAAAATGCGCAATAAGATTAATTCTTCACAACATATTTCAACAATTTGGAAATAAATTTATAATTTTGAAGGCCATAGTTCCCTTAGGACTAAATCCCATTCGAACAACACATCATGGATGAGAAAACGGACATAAAACGATTCAATAATATTTTCGTCACCCATCGGGACCGATACATTCGGTTCGCCTATTCTTATACATATAATCAAGAAGCAGCAGAAGACCTGGTGACGGAAAGTCTGATGTATTATTGGGAAAACCGGCATCGGTTAGAAGAAGTCAAAGACATACCTTTATATATACTAGTCACCCTAAAAAACAAATGCCTGGATTACCTTCAGCGTGAACGTACTTGGAATAATATCGCTGAAAATTTGCTATCCAACAAAGAGTGGGAACTGCAAATGCGTATCTCCAGCTTGGAAGCATGTGAGCCGGAAACATTGTTCAGCAATGAAGTACAGGAGCTTGTTAACCAAGCTCTGGCAAAACTACCGGAAAAGTCCAGACATATCTTTATCATGAGCCGGTACGAAGGGAAAAATTACCAAACAATAGCCAAGGAAACCAACCTTTCAGTGAAGAGTATCGAGTTTCATATCAGTAAAGCGCTGAATTTATTACGCAAAGAGTTAAAAGACTACCTTCCTTGCCTGCTATTTTTACTGGATTTCTTTTACGTCCCCTAAATATTTTCACTTGTCCGATCGAAGTGAAAATAAATTTTCTCCTGCATGAAAATTTATTTTCCCGCGGGAGAAAATTTATTTTCACCGAAGAGGTAGAGTGTGGATAAAATTGCCAGCACTGTCTCCAAAATAGATGTGTTGTTCATATTATTGCTTCTTTGCATGCAATAAGTTCAAATCATCAGTAACCAATCCATCCAACACCTGCCGGATTTTATCTGATATAGCCCTATCTATGCCAAACTTATCACATAATGATTGAAACTTGCCTACTGCATCAAATACTTGTAATATCTTTTTTTCAGGATCTTCCACAAAATCCTCTGCAAAATTAACGAAGTCACTTGTGGTCAAGGCTGACCTTTTACCCATCACCCCCATTGAATGAATGTGAGCAGAAGAATTCTCCCATGTATTTGCAGTGAACATGACATCGTATGCAGGTGATAACCGCCACACTCCTGTCTTGTCCATGATAAACGATATATTCTTATTATGATCATCTGATACACCTGCCACATAATTAAATACCATCCTAATGAATATCTGGTCTTTGTCTTCCTGGGGAAGATTCAGAGTCTCTGCTATCCAACATAGCTTTAGATAATCATCCGCACCCGGCATAATGGCGGCGAGCGTTTGGCTAAAAATCTTGTCACCATTCTTGCGGTCAAACCTTTCTGTTACGAAATGGTTCCTTCCATCAATTTCTTTTAGGAAGCATGGCATCATGTTAATCCCTGCTTCCTTTGCCATCTCGTAATATACCATTTCTATCTCTGTGGTAGGAGAGTTCTCCTCCTCTTTGAATTTTATAATATACTGTTTAAAATCTTTAGGCAAATCCACCTGGCCGGAGCGAAACTCCTCCGTTTCAAGATCATAGGCAATCACTGCCTTGGGGCGCATACCACCTGCGGAAGTTCCAAGATATATCAACTTTTTCATCGTAAGGTTATCCTCCGGTGATATGACAGCCGCATCCCGATCATTATATACTTTGGAAGCCAACGTTGCCAATGATGACATATCCACCAGCCCACGAGGATCATCATCCCTAACCTCCGGTTCAAATTCCAAAGCCCCCATAGCCCTCTTGCCTATATAAGAGAGCTTCAACAGCGGCAATGACTCCGTAACCTTTATATTACTATCCGTGAGCCACTTGTCAAACAAAGAAGCTCCCCATTGGTCAGGAAGTGCGTCTGCAAGGAATTCCGGAAGTCCTTGATACAATTTATCCGTATTCCCATAAAAAGAAGCAGTCAAAGGGGTTCTCTTAGGATGTGTGGAAGGGCATATATCATAATCTTGCTTCCTATATTCATCCGTAAATTGGAATACGGAACAATGCTTTTCAAAGTTCCAGCTCAATTTACCTATGCAGGTTCCCCATAGATATACATTCACTATGATTGGCTCTTTCTTCATACCGTCTTGCGTTTACTGCTAAATCGTTGTACTCTCTTACCTGTTTTTTCATTGATAAGGAAAGGAGAATCAGGAAGTTCCGGTACCAAATCGGCAACCCCTTCAAGGGTCCCACTTATACGCAGGATCTTAAGCAGCGTACTCAGGGCAATATCATTTACCTTGCAGGACTCTATTCTCTTAATAGTAACAAGGGATACCCCGGCTTTGTCTGCAAATTCTTGCTGAGAAAAACAACAGCTAAGCCGTAAAGACCTAACTCTCTTGCAGATTTCCTCTACAATACCTTTATCTGAATATTCATATATTGTATATTTATCATATAACTTTTTCATAGAAGAACAATATAAAGAATCATTTTTGATACAAAAATATCAATAAATATGGAATAAACCGAATTTGCTGTCATTTCTTGGGCACCAAAAACATATATTCTCTAGGTTCCATAGGAATAATCGTCCAGTTATAGCCTCCGGACGCAAGCATGACGTTCAAAATGAACCGTCCCATTCTTCCGTTCCCAAATTCATATTTAGAGCAGGTTAGTAATCGCTGTTACAGGAATATTCAGTTTTGAGCAAGCGAACATTTTTTTCCCTAAATCCTTTAACGAAGCTCCAATATGATACACGTCCATTTCATCAACAACCAGAAAACGATCGTGACTGTCCCGATATGTTCGGATGTCAATAGGTACGTACTGGCCGTTGTAAAAAATACCTTCAATCGGGGGTAGGGAAGTACGCACGAAGAAGCCAATTTTCTTATCATGTTCCGCAATGGTTCTCTCAATCTGAAAAAATCTGTTATCCATTCTTTGTTCAATATCATTCAAGCGCTGATTAATCGAATAGCCCTTTAATAAATAGTCCTTTAAGACCTTACGCCCATCGGCGAAATAAAGATGCTTAAAAACCGATCTCGTTAGTCAAACAATATCCGACACCAAAAAAATAAAAAAATATTTCATTTTTCCTTTAGGGTATTTTTCCTCTTGTTCGCCCTTAATAATAGAAACAGGAAAAATGGAACAGAAGCTACTATATAAAATGTTTAACGGAGAAGCCACAGATAGCGAAGTGACTCAAATCCGTCAATGGGTAAATGCCGATAAAGCGAACAGAGAAACTTTCTATCATGAACGTGCCCTGTTCGACGCACTCCAATTAAATGCTTTTCAAAAAGAAAATCATGTTCGCAAGCAGTCCATACCACTCTGGAAATGGATTGGAAGTGCTGCCGCTGCTGTCATCGCCTTATTTCTATTATATAACATTCCGGTATTTACCACAAAAAATATCCAGCCTGAAATAGCGCTCAACACAATTAAGGTTCCTGCCGGACAGCGAGTTGAAGTAACGCTTTCAGACGGGACTCATATCTGGCTGAATGCCCGGTCAGAATTTTCTTATCCGGTTTCGTTTAACGGAGACACAAGAGAAGTCCTTTTAAAAGGAGAAGCATTTTTCGATGTAGCCAAGAATAAAAATAAAAAGTTTATTGTCAATACAGGCCGCTGCGAAGTGGAAGTTTTAGGGACACAGTTTAATGTGGAGGCCTATAACGAAAATGAATTTTCCACAGCCCTCATACGAGGCAGCGTAAAAGTTACCGACAAGTCACAGCCAGACGAATCAGTTGTGTTAGAACCCAATAATACTGTCAGCCTCAACAACGGAAAGCTGACAGTCACTCCCATCACCGATTTCAATCCATACAGTTGGAAAGATGGACTTATCACTTTTAAGGACATCAATTTCAAGGATTTGATGAAGAAGCTCGAGAAAAATTTCGGTATCCGGATAATTGTCGACAATCATACGCTCGACAATTACGCATGTAGTGGAAAGTTCCGTACCTCCGACGGGATTGAACAGGTGCTGAGAGCTTTACAACAAGACGCTCACTTCACCTTCGAGCGAGAGAGCGGAACTGAAATCCGTATTCAATAAACAATTAAATATATAGCCTATGAAGAGGAGATAATTAGAATGAAGGACAAACTATGTCCAATGTAAAAATGAAGTTTCAATCTAATATCATTTATTTAACTATCACAAAGATGAAGAAAAGAAAAATTTGTGTATCTCGTATTTTAAAGATGACATCTCTGTTTTTCCTTTCTTGTGCCATGTTCGCACAAGCAGAAACGGAAAGTTCACAGAGCATACGCATCACACTTAACAAAAACAATGTCCGGCTGGAAAATATCTTAAACGACATTGAAAGCCAGACCAATTTACTGTTCATTTACAATAAGAACGTAAATGTTAACCGAAAAGTCTCAGTAAACGCCGAAAATACTTCTTTGCAGGAAGTATTGCAAAACCTGTTCGACAACAATGTATCCTTCAAAATCGAAGGTTCTTACATCGTTCTCTCACCAGCAGGAGCAACAGGCAGCCCACAACAAGCAAAACACACAGTTAAAGGTGTGGTAGAAGATGCATTAGGTCCTATCGCCGGTGCCAATGTTGTAGAAAAAGGCACTACCAACGGTACGATTACCGATATGGATGGTAATTTCACATTAAATGTATCCCCGAACGCCGTACTGGTTATTTCGTATATCGGTTACAAAGATCAGGAAATGCCGGTAAACAACAAGACAAACATCCAAGTTAAATTGGCCGAGGACTCACAAGCATTGGATGAAGTAGTCGTTGTCGGTTACGGTGTCCAGAAACGTGCATCCGTAACAGGATCGGTCGCTTCACTTCAAGCCAAGGATATTGCCACTGTCAAAACTCCGAATGTCAGTAATGCGTTAGCAGGTAAGTTACCCGGTTTACGTGCCGTACAAAGAAGCGGTGCTCCGGGTGACGACGATGCAAGCATCGATATTCGTGGTTATGGGGATGCCTTAGTCATTGTCGATGGCGTAGAACGTGATTTCAAGCAAATCGATGCCAACGACATCGAATCAATCAGTATCTTGAAAGATGCTTCCGCTGCCGTTTACGGTTTTAAAGGAGCAAATGGTGTGATCCTCGTTACAACCAAAAAAGGACAGGTTGGCAAACCGAAAATCAATTATAACGGATACGTCGGAATACAGAACATTACCCGTTATCCGGAATATTACAACGGATACGAGTATGCGACTTTGTACAACGAAGCCCAGCAGAATATCGGAGTTACAGCCCCCTATTCAGCTGAAGATCTGGAACGTTTCAAACAAGGAATCGGGACGACAGACTGGTATGATGAAGTCATTCGCAAAACAGCTCCTGCCACTTATCACAATCTAAGCGTATCGGGAGGTGCAGAAAAAGTAAAATACTTCTTTTCACTTGGTTTGACAGATCAGGAAGGTATCTACAAATCCAAAGCGTTCAATTATAAAAAATATAATGTACGTTCCAATATCAGTGCAGAAATCGTCAAAGGCTTTACCGTAGACTTACAGTTAAGCGGTCGTCTGGATACTCGAATGAAACCATACGAAGCAGAGCCGTTAAGCCGTAGCATCCAAATGGCAAAACCCGTATTCCCGATTTACGCTAACAACAATCCGGATTATTGGTCCAATCCGGGTGATAAAGGGAACCCTGTACATCTGTCCGATATCGACAATGTCGGCTACGACAGAAGAGATCGCCGTGAATTTAACGGATCAATCGGTCTGAATTGGGAAGTGCCCTGGGTGAAAGGTTTATCCGCAAAAGCGTTGTTCTCTTACGACTACAACAACAAATACAGCAGAAAATGGTATAAAGAATATTATGAATATACCTACGACGCGGTCAATGATGTTTATAATGCTTCCGGCAGCCACACCATTTCAGAGTTGACAACTCAGAATGACAACTATTTCAGACCGAACGGACAAATCTCGCTGAATTATAAGAATACATTCGGCAAGCATGATATCGGAGCGTTGGTGTTGTGGGAATTCTACAACGACCGTACCGACATCTTGAAAGCATACCGCCAGTTTACAGTCGGAGCACTCGATCAGATAGACGCAGGTGACAAAACAAACATGGACAATGGTGGAACAGCTCGTGTTTCCGCTCATGCCGGTTTGGTCGGACGTCTCAATTATGCCTACGACAACAAATATTTGGCAGAGCTTAGCTTCCGTTATGACGGTTCCTACAAGTTTGCCCCGGACAATCGTTGGGGATTCTTTCCTGCCGTATCTTTGGGTTGGCGTGTCTCTGAAGAAGCATTCTTCAAAGAAGCATTACCGATGGTCGACAACTTCAAGATCAGAGGCTCTTTCGGAAAAGTGGGAGATGAAGGTGTAACCGGTTATACCGATAAAGACGAAGAGGATGGCAAATACAGAGCTTATCAGTATTTAATGGGATATCGGTATCCCTCAGGAAACTATGTTTTAGGAACAGGCGGTCTGACGAACGGAGCAAAGGACAGAGGTATGCCCAACTTAGCTCTGACTTGGTATGAATCTAAAACAACCAATGTCGGATTCGAAGCATCCGTATTATCCGGTTTAATCAATGTCGAATTCGATTATTTCGTTCGTAAAAGAAGTGGTTTGCTGACAAAGCGCCAGCTTACATTACCGACGACATTCGGCCAGGAACTTCCGGTAGAAAACCTGAACTCCGACAGAAACCAGGGATTTGAAATCGTTCTCGGACACCGTCATAAAATCGGAGATTTCACCTACGATGTAAAAGGAAACTTCTCTACTACCCGTATCTACAATGAGCATGTTGAACGTGCAGCTTCAGCCAATATGTACGATGACTGGAGAAACAACAACAATGATCGTTATAAAGATATCCAGTGGGGTAAAGTCTGCATCGGACAGTTCCAAAGCTACGAAGAAATCCTCAATTCACCGATCCAGGATAACAACGGTAACAAATCATTGATGCCGGGCGACTTGAAATTCCAGGACTGGAACAATGATGGTATCATCGAC
>OJMN01000957.1_pt1 | contig 17400 bp, 9 predicted proteins | sample 1597261 | NCBI WGS metagenome assembly OJMN01 (sample SAMEA2452130, study PRJEB22498) | human gut metagenome | biome: human feces; feature: human gut; material: feces | place: Australia | collected 2012 | reverse complement strand
CAGATACCGATAAGTCCTCCGGCAGCTATTTCAACTGGACTGCGGATTTAATTACCGTGACCGCCTATACCTATGCTCATACGTGGATAAACGAAAGTGCGCTTGAAAAGGAAGTACGTCTGGTTGTGAATATTCCCATGAAGTATGAGGGGGATGGAGACGATGCACAGCTTCGTGAGAGCAACTGGTACCAGATCCCTGTCAGCGAAAAGAAAGCACTGGAACGTAATACCTGCTACGAGGTGGTAGTCAGTGTGAATGCTCCCGGAGCCAACGACCCGTCAAAACCGGTTGAATTGACTGATATGACTTATTCCGTGCAGGACTGGAATGAACAAACGATTCTGGTTGGCGGTGAGGATGATCGTCCGGTCTACCTGACGCTGAATGAAAACGAGATAGAGATGCATAATATGGCGGATGACAATACTACACTGCGATTTGCATCGTCATCGGAAGTACATGCTGAAGTTGTAAGCGCTTATTATTACGACAAGTTCGGAGTGCAACGTTCTGTAGATGCTCAGACTCTCAGGCAAATCACCATAACCCCCGAGCCTGATGTAACAGGAAATATCGGCATTCATAGCCCGGTACCGACCAACAACACGATCCGCTATATCAAAGTGAAAGTCTTTAATGATGATCAGGTAGAACGTGAGGTCGAAATTATCCAGTACCCGTTGGAGTACATCATAAACATACAGAGTTGGTATTCTTATCGTGACGATTTTAAAACAAATAACGCCCGGCCTACCACGTATGAGTATATGGGAGACCGTATATACGGAATCAGCCTTGCCACGGGAAATATATCCAGCTGGAACGGACAATATGATTACGAAGCATCAGAAAGAAGTGGTTGGTGGGGTGAAACTAATACATCCAGCGGTTTTTTCCGATCTAAGTTTGTTTCCAGTGTAACGAACGGAAAATCAACCATTCTGCACTATTATTGGAATAGTAGGGAGCAGAGAGAGACAAGCAGCACAGGAGAATACAATGGACGTTTGTACCATATTCGATTAACAGCAACATCGAATAAATATACAGTGGGACGTCCTCGATTGATTGAAGACGAAAGTAATCCCGGACTGATGGTTACAGATCCCGGAAAAGATAATGCTCAACTGGTCTCCCCATCTTTTATGATTGCATCTTCATTAGGTGGCTTTATGTTGGGGGCTGGAAATTTGACATTGGATGACAGCGACAATAGTTTGAGGGTTGCACGGGAGCATTGTGCTAATTATGTGGAGGTTGCAGAGGATGGAACGGTGTATGACGATTGGCGTTTGCCAACCGAGGCCGAATTGAAGATTATCATGGATTTTCAAGGAACAGAAAATGCAGATGCAGATGCTATAGATTATCTGTTAAATGCTGCATATTATTATAGTGCAAGCGGCAGGGTATCCAATTCTAAAAACAATATGAATGGAACCGGTGTTCGTTGTGTCCGCGACGTTTACAATGGCAAATAGACCGGTAATTAGTACGAAGAACAGATAAAGGATAAGACTATGATAACATTTGACGAAAAGAAATATCCGCAGATCACAGATGCGGAGATCAAAGACGCTCTGCAGTTTTCCACGGAGCAGGTAATCCGGGATCTGTCGGAATTTACAGAGAAGTTCCAGAAAGCATACAGCGAGAACGGTTTCTATCAGCCGATTCCGAACAATTACTGGACCTGTGGGTTCTGGACTGGAGAGATCTGGCTGGCTTATGAATATTCTCAGGATGAAAGGCTGAAAAAAGCCGGGGAAGTTCAGGTAAAGAGCTTTTTGGATCGTATAGACAAGAAAATCGAAGTGGATCATCACGATATGGGATTTCTGTATTCCCCTTCCTGCGTGGCAGCTTATAAGCTGACCGGCAGCAAAGAGGGCAGAGAAGCAGCCATCAAGGCAGCAGACCAGCTCATCACCAGATATCATCCGGTAGGGGAGTTTATTCAGGCATGGGGACCCATGGATGCACCGGAGAATTACCACCTGATCATTGACTGTTTACTGAATCTGCCTCTGTTGTACTGGGCATCCGATGAGACTGGAGATCCGAAATACCGTGACATTGCGGAGAAACATATTCATACCGCTGTTGCCAATGTGATCCGTGAGGATTATTCTACCTGGCATACCTTCTTTTTTGATATGAAGACGGGAGCACCGGATCATGGTGCCACCTGTCAGGGATACCGTGACGGTTCCGCCTGGGCGAGAGGTCAGGCCTGGGGCGTCTACGGTATGGCACTGGCTTACCGTTATACCGGAAGAAAAGAATATATTGATCTGTTCCGGCATGTAACAGAGTATTTTCTGGCACATCTGCCCAAAGATCTGGTACCTTACTGGGATCTGGAATTCACCGACGGGGATGACCAGCCGAGAGATTCTTCTTCCGCTTCCATCGCGGCTTGTGGTATGCTGGAAATGGCGAAATATCTGGAGCCGGAAGAAGCAGAGCATTACATTACACTGGCAAAACAGATCATGCGGTCTGTCTATGTGGGCTATGCCGTAAAGGATCCGAAGGAATCCAACGGACTGGTGCTGCACAGCACCTACTCAAACCATTCTCCTTACAATACCTGCAATCATTACGGCGTAGACGAGTGCAACTCCTGGGGAGACTACTTCTACATGGAGGCACTGACCCGGTTATTGAAGGATTGGAGAGAGTACTGGTAGATTATATTAAATTGATATCATACGAAGCCCATACAGATACGCATGCCTTGATGTAAGGTCTCCGAGTGTGGATTTTCTAAAGAAAAGTGGCTTAGTTTTTCTCATTATGACGGGCCCGCCTACAGTCGACATCCATGTCGACGATCGGCTGACGCGAACATCGTGTTCGCTTTCGCCCTGTTGCCAGACCACTTTTCAAGAAAATCTCACACTCTACGACAAACATCTTCGGCATGGCATCCTGTCTGGGCTTCTGTAAGAAGTATTTCTAATATAGGAATATAGTTACTACGTTTGTTATTTTGGAGGGACTAACTGCATGAACTTACATAGCAAAAAAGATTTTCAGGACTGTATGTTATCTATCCTGGAGCCGTTAAAACCCTATTACAGTGAAGAAAAGGCGAGATTGACGTTGGGCGTTACCATGGCACATTATGACATCGGTGCCACATGGATGGAAGCCTTTTCCCGTCCCTTATGGGGACTGGTGCCCTTTTGGGCAGGCGGTGGAAAAGAGCCGGAATTCGAAGAGATCTATCGCAAGGGCCTGACGGCCGGAACCGATGAGAAGAACCCGGAATATTGGGGAGAATGCACCTCTTTTGATCAGAGATTCGTGGAGATGGCAGCCATTTCCTATGGCATTATGTTTGCCCCCGAAGTGGTATGGGATCCTCTCACGGAAGCACAGAAGGAGAATCTCTGCAACTATTTAAATAAGATCAATGAGCATCCTCTGCCGGTGTGTAACTGGATCCTGTTCGCCGTACTGGTGAACATTGCAATGAAAAAGGTGGGACGCCGGTATAGCCCCGAGATGCTGGAAGAATATCTGGAAGGGCTGGAGACCTTCTATCTGGGTGAAGGCTGGTATCAGGACGGAGATTCCGGTCAGAAGGATTACTATATTTCCTTTGCCATCCATTTTTACAGCCTGATCTATGCCGTGATTATGGAGAAAGATGACCCGGAGCGGGCAACAAAATACAAGGCGAGAGCCATGGAATTCGCAAAGCAGTTCATTTACTGGTTCGATGAAGAGGGCGAGGCCATTCCTTTCGGCAGATCCCTGACCTATCGTTTCTCTCAGGTAAGCTTTTTCAGTGTCTGCCTGCTGGCAGGACTGGAGCCGTTCCCGGTTCCCGTGATGAAAGGTCTGATCGCAAGGCATCTGCGCACCTGGCTGAAGCGTCCGATCTTCGACAGAGATCATGTGCTGACCATCGGCTATGGATATCCGAATCTGACCATGGCGGAGCGGTACAATGCCCCCGGTTCTCCTTACTGGGGCATGAAGGTGTTTGCCTTTTTGTTGCTTCCCGATGATCATCCCTTCTGGAGTGTGGAAGAGGCACCATTGCCGAAGCTGGCACCGGCCTGTCCCCAGAAGTATGCCGATCTGTTTGTCTACCATTACGGCAATCACACCACAGCATTTGCACCAGGCGTCTACAGCCCTAACGGACACGGCCAGATCGTGGCAAAATACGGAAAGTTTGCTTATGATACCCGGTTCAGTATCAGCGTGGCAAAGTCCTGCTACGAGCTGCATGAGAATGCCCCGGACAATATGCTGGCGTTCTGGATCGATGGTTATGTCTATGTGCGCCGGATCTGCGAGGAGTCAAAGATCACGGAGAACGGAGTATGGTCGAAGTGGAGTCCCTATCCCGGCATTACGGTAGAGACCACGATCACCCCGGATGCCGGTGGACATACCAGAGTACATAAGATCACCAGCGAGATTGACTGCGTGGCCTACGACTGTGGATTTGCAGTCAGCAGAGGTGATTTTGAAGAGGTCGGCTTTGCGGAAAAGGTGGACGGTATGTCCGCCCAGGCCAGCAACGAATTCTGCAGTTGTACTGTCAGTGCGGTATTGGATGAAAATACACAGGTTAACGAAGTGGCAGACAAGCCGCCCGTAGGCTACATGATCACCGTAGATCCCAACACTAACCTGCTCTACACCAAGACCAAGATCCCCGCAGTGAAATACCACATCCGCAAGGGATCCCAGGAAATCGTCACCAGAGTGGATGCGGAAGTAATCTGAATATATAGAAATTGCAGTGGAGTTTTGCTATTTGCAGGCTCCATTGTTTTTATATGAAATAAAAGTATTATGTATACTGTAAATTGTTGAAACATAAATATTAAAAAAGTATATAGTTGCATAATTTTTTACATTATATGTAAACACTTACAAAAATAATCATAAAAATCATAGAGAAAAAAGGAAGTAAAAAGTAATTTATTGCATTTTGTACAATCTGTCTCATTTTTTATAATAAAGATGTATTGTTATAAATAATTATGGGAGGATTGTATGAAGCAAAAAACATGTAAAGTAGCGAAAACAGTATTGACTCTGTTGCTTTGTGCAGGTCTGACGGCAGGTTCGGTGCCGATAGATGCATTGGCAGCGGATGTACAGTCAGAACAGCCTGTTGGGGGCACAGAGACTGATACAGAAGCCGGAACAGAAGGCAATACGCAATCCACAGGTTCTGTATCTGATGGAAACGTAGTTATAAAGGAGAGAGAAGAAACAGGAACGGAGAGTGGTGCCCCACAGGCGGATTCCGTATCAGAAGGAGACGGAATCGCATTAATAAGCCTGGAAGCTTCCAATACACATATTGCAACTTATACAGGAAAAATTCCGGAAGGAATCACATGGGCTGCAGATGTGACGGTAGATACTTTCAGCAAGTCGTACAGCGTGGTTACGGCAAAGGCGGCGGACGGAACCAGCTATACGGTTGAGGTTGTACCGGAAGGAATTGTATACTTTATTGACAATGTAACATCAGACTTTTCGGAAACTACAACAGAGCCTTATGAAGCAGTAAAGACATTAGCAGGTGACCAGCTGATAAATAAAGTCTATGATCAGCAAAAGACGGCGGATACTGCATGGGGTCTGGTAGATACGGATGCGACAACCAAAAAATATAACAATACGACTACTGATAAAACAACCACCGGTATTTATGGAAATAATGCCATAGGAGAAACGTTGTCTTATGATCTGTATCTGGAGGCAGGCACCTATACTATTACTTCAGGACATAGAGAATGGTGGGACAAAACCCGTCCTATGGATGTGCTGTTAAAAACAGACGCAGGAGAAACAACCATTGGAAGTGTATCTGTTAGCAAAAGTGTAAAAACAGCACAATTTTCTTATACTTTTACGCTGGATACTGCCCAGACGGTTACTTATACCTTAAAGAGTACGGCAAAGCAGGCTCCTGTTTTAAGCTGGCTTGGAGTATCAAAATATATCACAAAGGAATCGGAATATTTTGGACAGGCTCTGGAAGACAATAATCAGCTCACTGTTCTTTCTGATGCTTCCTTAGAAGCAGACAGCGGCACAGGAAAGCAGCTTTCTGTGACAGGTGGCTGGACTAGTGGTGGTATCTCTAAGGCAGGCGCAACCATAAAAAATGCACCTGATTTTTTCCAGAGAAATCAGTTTACATATAATCTCAACTTAAAATACAATTACATACAAGAAGGAACGGGGAGTCGTGCTGCTGTTTTCCTTGGTAATTCCGATTCCACTGCTTTCCGTGTAATTCCGGCAAAGTCCCAGAGTCAGTCTGTGCTGAGAGTGGGTACCAATGCAGGAGCAAAGGATTATCCTCTGACAACGGCTCTTACTGCAGGGGACTGGCATGCGCTTTCTATTGTGTATACCGAGGATGAACAGCAAGGCTATGTGGCATTATACTGTGACGGAGCAAAGGTACTGAATGCCACTGGAATAGGTTTTAAATTAAGTAATACTACCAATCTGGCTGCCGGAATCGGTGCAGCTTATGGAACCAGCTATTTGTGCAACGGTACTTATGACAATATTGTTGTCATGGCAGCAGCAGCAACAGAGGAAGAAGCCATTACGGAAACACAGGCAAGACTGGATGCCATCAAAGGCGCTGTCCAGACAGACGGAAACATAGTGATATCCGGTGCAGATGTTGACAAGGCAACAGCCAATATCAATGGTCTGACTTATAAGGGCTTTGGTATGTTAAATGGTAACAGTACCAGTAACCTGCTGCTGGATTACAAGGCAGAGCATTCAGATCAATACTGGGAAATGATGCGGTATCTTTTCGGTGGAGAATATCCTTTGTTTACCCATATCAAGATGGAAATGGGAAATGACGGAAATAATTCTACCGGAGCAGAAGCCTGTACCATGCGTTATGAGAACGAAGAAGCGGATGCTTCCCGCTCTCCGGGATTTGTCATGGCAGCCGATGCGAAGAAGATCAACCCGAATGTCAAGATCAGTATTTTGCGTTGGGAGATGCCGGCATGGGTTGCTTCCAAATGGAGCAGTGACCGTACCGGTGCAGGATATGAAGCAGTTTATAAATGGTACAAGGAGACCATTTTTGATGCCTATGAAAAATATGGTTATGTCGTAGATTTCGTAGATCCTGATAAGAACGAGACAACAGACCCTAATGAGGACTTTATCAAATGGTTTTCCAACCGGGTAAAAAAAGAAACAGATTTCCCGGACTATATGGATCAGGCAGCGATTGACGCTTATCACAATATCAGAATTATTGCTTCTGACGAGAATAAGACCCTGCAAATCGTACCTTCCATGAGAAGCGACAATGATCTCTACAATGCAGTAGATATCATTGGTTTCCATTATCGTACCAGTGCCACGGAGGATTACATCAAAATGGCGGATGTGGACGACAAGGAGGTATGGTACAGCGAGGGGTGTGCAACCTTTGGTTATACAGAGTTACAGGAAAACAAGACGAGTGAATACGGTGGTGGAACGATCGGAGGATATCAGAGTCCGTTGGCTCTGGCAGACAGCTTTATCAATGCGTTTACCGGATCTCGCAGAACCCACTATATTTTCCAACCGGCTATCGGTTCCTTCTATGAAGGCATCCAGTATGGCCATAAAGAGCTGTTAAGTGCCAGAGATCCCTGGAGCGGTTATATCCATTATGATCCGGCACTGTACATGATTGCACATTTCTCTCAGTTTGCAGTCACCGGATGGGAGGATACCGACCCTTCCCAGAATGAAATCTGGCGTGTTATCACCGGTGCAACCTCCGGATCCTTCGGCTCCAGTGACAATGAGCATCAGACAGCAGGGATGGATGGGAAAGCCAGCTATATGACACTGGTATCTCCGGATAAAAAAGACTTTTCTGTAATTTTTGTAAATAACACAAGAAATCAAAAAACCTTTAAGATTACTGCAAAGGATATGGCAGTAGCCTCCGATGCAACCTTAAAAATATGGACAACCACAACAGATAGCTATTTACAAAAGAGTGATACAGATGCAGAACAGCAGAACGGTTGCTGGTATGTAACAGTTCCGGCTTATGGGATGGTAACAGCAACTACACTGAATACGTCACCTGCAAGAACACCGGAACAAGAAATCCATAACGAGGACAGAACGGTTTTGGATACTGACAGTACCGGACGCAATCAGAATACAACGGATAATGTACTTTATGCGGATGATTTCGAGTATACAGAAGAACCGGAAATGGAACAGTATAATGCCAAAACCGGGAAAACCACCAGTGTAGATTATCTGACAGCAAGAGGCAATGAGCCACGTTACATGTTGGATACGCATGGCGCTTACATTGTAGAGAACGGCAGATTAAAATCGGAACTGACGACCAGTGTGGGACAGTGGAACGGTGGAGAACCTTCAACGATCGTCGGTGATTTCCGTTGGATGGACTATGTTACCACGATAGATGTGCAGATACCGGATGCATCTGCATCGACCTATGCGAGACTGGGTATCCGTACCCAGACAGGCATGAACTGGAACCAGAGCGGCTATACGCTGGAGATTAACGGTGCCGGCTCTTGGAAGCTGTACCGCATAGGCAGTGCTGTAGCAAATGGAACGGTAACAGCCACAACAGATGGCAAATATGAATTAAAGCTGGCAGCCCTTGGCGACATGATTACCGCGTTTATCAACGGAGAACAGGTCACAAGCTATCAGGACGCATCTCCGATGCTGTCCGGTCGCGTCAAGATCAGCAACAACTGGCATCAGGTATATTATGATAACCTTCTCATTGAGAAGATTGCAGGAGGATGTGCTTATGCGTTGTCTATGGTGGATGGACAGGATGACAGCGTAAGCTATGAGGGAAGTTGGACAATCGACAATCCCGGAAGCGGCAGTGCGGACAACTGGTATCGTACCTTGTCTGTATCAGGCGGAAGCGGTGCAACAGTGAGTTTCCCTATCCATGGTGCGGGATTTGCAATTATTGGACCTAACAACGCCGGGACGAAGCTGGATGTCTATGTAGATAACAACCTTGTAGCGGAGAATGTTTCGACCACAGCAGCTGCAAGTCGTTATGAGTCTTACAGCTATAGTGGTCTGAGCCTTGCAGATCATAATATCAAAGTAGTAGTAAAGAGTGGAACCCTGAAAATAGATGCACTGTATGCGTTGGGTGAGACAACCCAGATCGGTGATGATGTGCTTGTCAGCGTAGAAACAAAATTTCCTGCAGCTTATGCAGTTGAGCAGAATCAGACCCTCAAGAATTTGCCGGCTACGGTAGAAGTAAAAACAGGAAATGGAACTGTAGTGACCAAGCCTATCGTATGGAGCAATAATACGGCGGAACATTTCTCGGAAGCTTATGCGACGACCAGTGTCACCGGTGTGGTGCAGGATGGTGTCAACAGCTTCGGAGCAAGTCTCGGAGTGACGATTCCGGTAGAAGTGGTGCCGGAGAATACGGTATATTTTATTGATATGGTAAAGGGAACTCCGGATGCAGATGCAAAAACGGAAGCCTTTGCAGCAGTGAAGGAACTCAGAGGAAGTGCGCTGTTGAACCAGACTGCGGATCAGTTAAAGACCTCCGGCAATAGCTGGGGGCTGGTAGATACTGACGCGGGAACCAAGAGTTACACCGATACTACAGATAAGACAGCAACCGGTATTTACGGGAACAATAACGAATCAGGCGAAACTCTGACCTACGCGCTGACTTTAGATCCCGGTAAATACACCATTACCTCTGCACACAGAGAGTGGTGGGGAATGACCAGACCGATGAACCTGACAGTAACAGTGGATAATATTACACTGGATGCCGGAACGATTCAGGTAGACGGCAGCAATCCGAATGCTGTAAATACTTATTCTTTTGACGTAAGAACCAAACAGACCGTAACCTATACGATCACTGCAACCGGAACACAGGCTCCTGTCATCAGCTGGCTCGTTGTCAGTCGGACCGGAGATGCCGAGGAAATTCAGCCGAATGACAGTATTCCCGGTACATCAGGCAGTGTCATCCGTGATACGAACGGAAAGGCGATGCAGGCACACGGCGGTTCCGCAGCAGCCATGAAAGAAGGAACCGGAGAGGGATGCGTCAATATTGACCTCGATGGTGACGGACAGATCACAGAGGGTAAGACCGTATATCTGTGGTATGGAGAAGATAAGACCAACAACACCAGACCGGTAGATGGTGTAAAATGTTATGTTTCTACCGATCTTTACAACTGGACCGACAAGGGAACAGTACTGTATCTTCAGAGCAGCATCCTGCCGATTGAAGAATCCGCAGAGAAAGCAATCACTTCCTCCGCAGGAGCAAATGGAACAGGAACGACCCAGAGTTATCCTGCAATGCAGCTCAGTAATACCAATTTCGAGACTCTGAAGGCATGGGGAAAGCTGTCCGCAGCACCAGAGGGTGTCACCGAAGCGGAATTCCGTGATGTCAAGCTGTTCTTAAGAGCCTATGTCACAGAGTTTGAGAAAGAGCCAACGAGCGCTGAGGATATATCCTGGATTGCAAAGAGTTATGATGAGACAAAGGTAGAGGCAGGTAGCTTCCTGTACCCTGACAGCAAGACCAATGGAACCCAGACCGTATCCAGATTACAGCTTGCTTTCGAGGGAATGTATGGTAATTATTGCATTACTGAGCGACCTAAGATGGTCTATAATGAAAAGACAAAGAAATTTGTCATTATTTTCCATGCAGATGGACCTTTGTACAACAATGAAAAGCTGTACAACTGGGTGAAGAACGGTATGCAGGGCAACTGTGAAGCCAGCAGATACAGCCGCGCTATGGTTGGTTTTGCAACAAGTGATACACCATTCGGACCTTTCGAAGTGGTAAATATGACCCGTATGAATTATGATGAGAGCCTGAATGCACAGCGGTTGGGCGAAGCCAGAGACATGACTGTGTTTGTCGATGATGTGGATGCAAATGCAGACGGAGCAAAGGATGCTTATGTAATCTACTCCAGTGAGATGAATGCAAAGCTGTATGCATCTCTATTGAACAGTGATTATACCGGGCTCGCTGCCAAGGGTAATACAGCGGACAATCAACAGATGGCAGCCCGTCTGGTATCTGACAATAGCAGAGAAGCACCCGCTGTCATGAAATACGATGGTTGGTATTACATGATTACGAGCGGAACGGATGGCTGGAACAGCACCGCACATACCTACTATCGCAGTCAGAACATTCTAAGCGGCTGGGAAAAAGTAGGAAACCCGGCAAAGAATGATACCGGAAAATGTTTTGATACACAGGTGACATATATTATTCCGATTGATGCACCTGCAGGAAAGTTCATTTATATGGGAGACCGTTGGAATGGCAACAAATTGTCCGACAGCCGTACTGTCTGGCTGCCCTTACAGGTAGATGCCACTTCCCATACTATTGCGATTCTGAATCGCACCAACTGGAAGACAGAAGAACTGGAAGATCTGATCCCGGTTGGCATACAGACTGCACTTCCCAAGATCACATGGACGGACGGCAGTAATTTGCCGGAGAAAGTCACGGTAAGCTATAAGGGACAGACTGTGGAGAGTAAGGTTGCCTGGGACAAGAGTTCTTATCAGGTCATCGGCAGAACCACTGTCACCGGTAAACTCATCGATTGCCGGAACGCGGAGATCTCAACAGAAATGCTGGTATGTCCGAAAAATGCAGTTTATTTTGCAAATGCATCGAAAGCACCGGTAAGTGCAGATTATACTTCCATCATGAAACAGCTCGGCAATACATTGTTACATACAGTGGATGTATATGATGGCGCCTACAGTACAGAAACAGGATTTGGATATGTAGGAGCAGAAGGAAAGCTGCGTAACAGCACAGATGACATTTATCAAAGTATGCGTTATGCAACAGACAAGACCCAGAGCATCAGTTATCGGTTTGATCTGGAAGCCGGAAAATATAATGTTTATGTGGGTATGTTTGACCCCTCCAGCTGGTGGGATGGAAAACGCTATGCGGATATCAGTCTGAATGATAAGGTAGTAACAGAGAAATACAATTACCAGAATAATGTAAACGATACTCTTACGTATGAAAATGTAGAGGTAGGCGAAGAAGGAACTCTGACGATAACTATTTCGCCGAATGCAGCTACATCCAGTGCCGTTCAGGTCAGCTTTATTGTAGTGGCAAAAGCGCAGAAGGATGCAGAAGTTACCCCGACTCCGGAGCCTACGGCAAGTCCAAAGCCTACGGCAAGTCCAAAGCCTACGGCAGCACCTACGGCGACGCCCTCAAACGATTCCAATCATGAGGATGACAAGGACAACAACACCTCGAATTCTCCTGTGGCAGCAACCGCAACTCCGGTTCCGGTAGCAACAGCAAGACCTGTTCGTCCTACAGTGGGTGCAACACCAAGTGATATGGTAAATGCGACACCGACCGTTCCGGCAACAACACAGAAGACAGAAAAAACAGGAGCAACCATAATCAATGCAGCCGGTGAGGCTGAGGCAATCGGATGGAAGGATATCCTTGAAAATATTCGTCAGAATGTAAGTGATAGCAGCAATAAAGAGATCTATATTGTGGCAGGCAGCGACACCGTTGTTCCTGCAGAAGTATTGCAAAGCGTAATGGGAAGCAACCTGTCTCTGAGAATCGAAATCGAGGAGGAACTGGCATGGATCATTGAAGGACGGGAGATCACAGAAAATGTAGGAGATATTGATTTCGGAATCCTTAGGTCAGCGGATCGGATTCCTGCTGAACTGATAACACAGACGACACAGGGACATGATTATATTCCTTTGTCACTGGTACACGACGGAAGCTTCGGCATGACCGCAAAACTGTCAGTCCGTCTTGGTACAGAGAATATCGGTAAATATGCAAATCTCTTCTACTATAACCCTGACAATGCAGCAATGGAGTTAGTTGCGTTCGGTCAGGTGGCAGACAGCGGATGGGTTGAACTCAACTATGAGCATGCCAGCGAATATCTGCTGGTTATGGCTGACGAGCCTATGGATGTAGAGAATCTGTCCAAGGATGCTTCGTCGGAAGCAGTTTCCGCAGAAAATGACAACACAGAGAGCCAGAACCGTAATCACAGCAAAGCAGGAAAAATTTGGATTCCTATTGTGATTGTAATAGTATTGACAGGATGTGCTGCAGGATATTTCTATCTGCGTAAGAAAAAGTAAAAGAGTATATATATTCTGTATGATCTAACATTAAAAACCGGCGAAATCTTATTTGACATGGCTGTCATTAAGATTTCGTCGGTTTTTTGTATACGGTAGGTTATGCAGGATTTTAAAATCACGAGACATCATTGATAAGATTGGGTTCAGTAGGATACAGAAAGTTGTATTACTTTGCGGAGTAAAACAAGAAAAGACAGAAAGAAGTATCTGCAAATAAGAAGTATATAAAATGTTTAGATTTGGACAGTAGAAATAAAAACGTTTTTATGCTATCATGCATATAACAGTAAGAGGTGATAGCTATGAAAATAGAACGAATTGATGACAAGACAGTAAAGTGCTTCCTGTCCAATGAAGAATTGGAAGAGTACGAGATTGATTATAAAGATTTTGTGGTCCGCAGTGAAAAAGCCAAAGAGGTTGTGCAGGAGATTATCGAGCAGGCCGAGGAAGAGGTGGGCTATAAGCCGCCGAAGTATGCTTTTGACCTACAGATCATGATGGTACCGGATGAAGGATTGATGCTGGTATTTTCCGAGAAGGAACCGCTGGAGAATAAAAACGGTGCACAGCTGTTACAGGCGTTGCAGGAGATGAAGCGTGTCTTCGAGGAGAAAAAGGCAGAGATCGGCGCTACGCTGGGAAAACAGGCGAAGGAAGAAACGGAGAACAATGCCGGGAAAAATAAGAAAGCAAAGGGAAAAGCAGAGGAAGCGGCAAAGCCCCAGTTTGCAATTTTTGCCTTCCGCAATATCGGCAGAGTGATCGAATATGCCGCCGTATTACCGGCGAACCTGCGGATCAACAGCACGTTGTACCGGATGGAAGACGGCACCTGCTATGTCTATGTGCAGAAGGGCGGTGCGTCCTACGAGCGCTACAGCAGAGCCTGCATCCAGGCTATGGAATTCGCAGCGTTGTATGCCGCAGACGAGCAGAAGATAAGATATCTGGAAGAACACGGTGAATGCCTGATCCGGGAGAAAGCACTGAAGAAACTGCGTGCATAATACTGCACCATAGGAATCTGCATGACTGCTTGTAGATTAAGCAGATTCAGGATATGCTCCATGGGGTATCTCCCGCTACCTTCGCCATATCCTCCGGCAGAGGTGCTGTGAACTGCATTTTCTCCCCGGTGATGGGATGGACAAAGGACAGCTTCCAGGCATGCAGTGCCTGACGCTGTATCAATGCCATATCGGGATTGTACAGATAATCTCCGATCAGGGGATAACCCAGGTATTTCATATGAATCCGTATCTGATGGGTGCGGCCGGTCTCTAAAATGAGAGAGACCAGGCTGTGCCCGTTTTTTTCGTCCAAAACCCGGTAATGGGTAACAGCGGATTCCCCTTTTTCAAAATCCACACAACGCTCAATGATAGAACCTTCTTTTCGCCCTAAAGGTGCGGTAATCGTACCCCCAGAAGGCAGCACAGAGCCTTTTACAATGGCAAGGTATTCCCGTGTGATACCGGAACTTGCCTTGTTGGCGATCATGGTGGACAGCATTCCGGCGCTGACATAATGCTTGGCTACGATGGTCAGTCCGGAGGTATCCCGGTCCAGACGATTAATACAGCGGAACACAAAAGGACAGTTCTGCTGTGCAAAATAATAGGCAAGACTGTTTGCCAGGGAATTGTAATAATTGTTCATGGAAGGGTGGATCGGCATGCCTGCCGGCTTATTGATCACCATGAGATCCTCGTCCTCGTAGATGATATCCAGCGGCAGCTCCACCGGTGGGATTTTTTCCGAGGAGTGTTCCTCGTGGATATGCAGCGTCAAGGTATCTCCCGGCTGCAATATATGATTCATGAAGCAGGGAATCCCGTTTGCCTGCACGGCGGTGGGGTCTTTTTTTAACTGCACCAGATTCTGGGAAGAAAACCCTTTCTGCTTCAGGAAATGGCTGACCGGCAGGGGGGATATGAAATGATCTGTTGTATAGGTTAATGTACGTTCCATAAAAATTGTGCTTTCTAAATTATTATTTATGATACATAACGATGGTATTTTTCATACTCTCTTTGCTTGGGCGGCTATCGTGATCAAATTTGCGGTACAATTTATCCACGGCGGCTGCTTTATACGGGTGAACTTATTGTATCATAACACAATTCCCACGTTGTAATAAACAGCTATTCTCAGGATCGGGCAAAATCGGACAGTCCAGGGAGCAAATAATGTCATTTCAGAAGCAGATTATGTTTTCTATAATATCGTTAAAAGCACAAGTTTGTGCTTCTGCAAGCACAGATTATGAAAAAGCTGATGCCCGAAGCAGAGGAATATTGCGACAGAGATTGGGTAACAGAGCAGATTTGCAACGAAAATAATGAGTGAGAAAGGTATGGTGGTTAGTATGGAAAAATACGCATGGCGCGGAAAAATTGTACCGGGAATGCAGGAAGAATATAAGAAGAGACATGACAATATCTGGCCGGAGATGAAGGAAGTTCTGGCAAACGCAGGGATAGTGAATTACTCCATCTGGATGCAGGGCGAGGAGCTGTTCGGCTATTATGAATGTGAAAAGGGTGTAGAGTACGCTGCAAAAGTGCAGGCGGAGAGCGATGTGGTAAAAAAATGGGATGAGTATATGAAAGACATTCTGATCATGGAGAAGGATCCTGTTACAGGAGCACAGCCGCTTCTTACACAGGTATTCAGTTTCAGATAAGGGAGGCTGTGGATATCTTATGGAAAAATATTATCTGGCCGTGGATATCGGTGCTTCCAGTGGACGACATATTTTGGGACACATGGAGAACGGCAAAATAGAGCTGGAAGAGATCTATCGTTTTGAGAATGGCATGGATCATAAGGACGGAAAGCTTCTGTGGGATGTGAACCGTCTGTTCGGCGAGATCGTTGCCGGCATGAAAAAATGCAAAGAACTGGGAAAGATCCCGGTGAGCATGGCTATTGACACCTGGGCTGTGGATTATGTTCTGTTAGACGAAAAGGATCAAATTCTGGGTGATACTTACGGTTATCGTGATCACCGCACGGATGGCATGGACGCGGAGGTGGCGAAGATCCTGCCGGAGACCGAACTGTATGGAAAAACAGGAGCAGATTTTCAATACCGTTTATCAGCTGATGGCAGTAAAGCAGCAGACTCCGGAGCTTTTACAGCAGGCAAAGACACTTCTCATGTTGCCGGATTACTTCGGTTTCCGTCTGACGGGCAATAAATTGTCGGAGTACACGAACGGTTCCACGACACAGCTGGTGAATCCCGATACCTTCCAGTGGGATAAGGAGCTGATCCGTAAGCTGGGTTACCCGGAGGATATTTTCCTGCCGCTGCAGATGCCCGGAACGAAAGTGGGCCAGCTGCTTCCGGAGATTCAGAAGGAAGTAGGATTCGATCTGGAAGTGGTACTGTGCGGAAGCCATGACACCGCATCGGCCGTAATGGCAGTTCCTCAGACAGAAGGAGACGGCATTTATATCAGCTCGGGAACCTGGTCTCTCATGGGAATCGAATCCCTGAAACCGGTCATTACAGAGGATGCCGCAGCGGCCAACTTTACCAACGAGGGCGGTTACAATCACCGGTTCCGTTTCCTGAAAAATATTATGGGACTGTGGATGATCCAGTCCGTAAGACACGAATATAACGATGCATACTCTTTTGCACAGCTGTGCGATATGGCAGAGGAAAGCAAGGAGTTCCCTTCCAGAGTGGATGTGAATGACCAGAGTTTTCTCTCTCCGGACAGCATGGTGGAAGCCATCAGACAGTACTGTCATAAGACAGGACAACCGGTACCGGAGTCCGTGGGAGAGCTGACTTCCGTAGTATACCGCAGTCTCGCACAGTCCTACGGAGAGACCGTAAGAGGTCTGGAGAAGATCGCCGGGAAGACCTATGACAGCATCCATATCATCGGGGGCGGTTCCAATGCAGCATATCTGAACCAGTTGACAGCGGATGCTACGGGCAAGACCGTATATGCGGGTCCCGGTGAGGCAACCGCTATCGGCAACCTATTGGCGCAGATGATCCATGCAGGAGATCTTGCAGATCTGAAGAGTGCCAGAAAATGTGTCCGGGAGTCTTTTGAAATTAAGACATTTGCTCCGGCAAAGTAATAAAAATGATGCCAGGGTCAAAAGGTCTAAGCCCACATGAGCTTGCTCATAAGTGGGTGA
>OJMN01000918.1_pt1 | contig 17873 bp, 14 predicted proteins | sample 1597261 | NCBI WGS metagenome assembly OJMN01 (sample SAMEA2452130, study PRJEB22498) | human gut metagenome | biome: human feces; feature: human gut; material: feces | place: Australia | collected 2012 | reverse complement strand
GTGCTTTGTTTCCCGCCGGTTCCTGAACTGCTCCGGTTTCTACCGGCATTTTCCCTGAACCCTGCTGCACGATCACCTGCTGTACCGGACGTTCATCCATCCGCTGTTCCAGCACACGCAGTCTGTCCAGAACAGAATCCAGATTAGTCTCCATTGCAGGACGGCACAGCTTGATCAGTGCAATCTCCACAAGGACCCTTTTCTGAGTTGCATATCGGATCTGGTTGGACAAATCCGAAAAAATACGGATATACCATTCCGATCAGTAAACAGCGTATGGAAGACGAAATGGGCGAAAAAATACGGATATACCGCATCAGCGTCTCCACATCCAGCATGGTGCTCTCTTCTTTCAGAAGCTTCATGTTGTCGGATGAGACATCGATCGCTTCCTCCGGATTCTCAGAAGTCTTAACGAGAAGAAGATTTCTCATATACCAGGTAAAATCTCCCACAAACTGGCTCAGTTCCCTGCCGCCTACGATCAATTCCTCAAGGATATGGATAGAACCTGTCACATCTCCCCTGATCACTTTTCTCAAGAGCTTGCTGAATACCTCTGTATCAACAGCCCCAAGCACCTCCAGGACTTTATCATAGGTAAGTTCCTGTCCAAGGTAAAATGCGATACACTGGTCAAGAAGACTCAATGCGTCTCGCATGGAACCATCACCTGCTTTTGCCACATAGCGGACTGCCTTCTCCTCTGCCGCTACGCCCTCAACCTTAAGCAGTTCATCCAGTCTTGCGGCAATGGTATCTATGGTAATCCTGTGAAAATCATATCTCTGGCATCTGGATAAAATCGTAATCGGAATCTTGTGCGCCTCTGTAGTTGCCAGGATAAACATAACATAAGACGGTGGTTCCTCCAGTGTTTTCAGCAGGGCATTGAAGGCACCTGTGGAAAGCATATGAACCTCATCAATAATATATACTTTATATTTACCCTCTGTAGGGCGGTAAGAAACCTCTTCTCTGATCTCACGTATATTATCCACACCATTGTTGGATGCAGCATCGATCTCGATCACATTCATTGCAGTTCCTGCCTGGATTGCCTTGCACATGGCACATTCATTACAGGGGCTGCCATTTACGGGATGCTCACAGTTGACTGCCTTCGCCAGAATTTTGGCTACTGTTGTTTTACCGGTTCCTCTGGTGCCGCAGAACAGATACGCATGGCCGATACGGTTATGCTTAATCTGATTTGTCAGAGTAGTCACTATGTGATCCTGACCTTTGACATCCGCGAAATTATCCGGTCTGAATTTTCTGTAAAGAGCAGTGTAACTCATGAGTAAACTCCTATCGTAACTATTCAGCGCCTCCACTGTCAGCAGCATACCAAATAGTTATCTCCATCTTATCATCACAGCCGCCGCGGAAAAAATTCCCGCGGCGGTCTTTTTTACATCCATATCTTATATGAAAAGGTATCTGTCAGTCAAGTACTGTTTCACTTAATCAGTCACCAAAGCTGATACCGATCTGTTTGGCAGCAACTACAAGCTGATCTTTCGGTGATACCATCTTAAGCTTACCTGCGCATTCTTCCAGGGGTACACGTTTAATTTTACCATTTACCACGCCGATCATGATGCCATATTCACCATCCATGATCGCCTGCGCTGCACCGGCACCGATCCTTGTGGAAAGAACGCGGTCATACGGACATGGTTCTCCGCCTCTCTGTGTATGTCCCGGAACTGTAACACGGACTTCGCTTCCGATCTCTTTGTAGATCTGGTCAGCAATCTCATAGGAAACGGACGGATATTTCTTTGCTCGGGCTTCCAGTTTCTCTTTGTATTTCTTTTTAGGAAGTTCTGCGTCTTCTTTGGAAATCGCACCTTCTGCAACTGCAAGGATTGTGAAACGCTTGCCTGCTTTGGCACGTTTCTGGATCGCTGCGGTAACTTTTTTGATATCATATGGGATCTCAGGAATCAGGATGATATCCGCACCGCCTGCAACACCTGCATGAAGTGTCAGACTTCCTACCTTGTGTCCCATGATCTCTACGATAAATACACGTCCATGTGAAGATGCTGTCGTATGGATACAGTCAATGGCATTTGTGGCAATGTTTACCGCACTCTGGAAACCAAAAGTCATGTCTGTGCCATAGATGTCATTATCAATAGTCTTTGGAAGATGGATAATGTTCAGTCCTTCTTCTCTCAGAAGGTTTGCTGTCTTCTGTGTACCATTTCCGCCAAGGATCACAAGGCAGTCCAGGCAGAGTTTGTAATAAGTCTGCTTCATTGCCTCAACCTTATCCAGGCCCTTCTCATCCGGAACACGCATCAGTTTGAATGGCTGTCTGGATGTTCCGAGGATTGTGCCGCCCTGTGTAAGGATTCCGGAAAAATCTTTGGATGTGAGCATACGGTATTTACCATAGATCAGTCCTTTATATCCATCATCAAATCCATAAACTTCCAGTTCATCCAAATTGTTGCTCAGTCCCTTTACTACTCCTCGCATGGTAGCGTTAAGTGCCTGACAGTCACCGCCGCTGGTAAGCATACCTATTCTTTTAATCATGATAGTATCCTCCATTTCTGTGTTTTAAGAATTATCCATATCCATACATACAAGACATGTTGTGTACTTTGGCATATCCATTTCCAGAATAAAGATAGTTTATTTCTGTTTATTATATAATATTTATCGTTTTCATACAATAGTGTTGGAAAAGTTTTAGATACTATTCAAAATTCCATGTTACTGAGAACGAAGTGAACGGCAACAAGTTTTACTATAATGATTCACTATTGACAAAACAGCCTCCTGCCTATATAATCAGAAATGCGCAGCCGGGGAGATAGCGGTGCCCTGTACCTGCAATCCGCTACAGCAGGGGTGATGCCAATCCGAGGCTTGTATCCTGTGGAGCTGCCCTCTATAAGTGGCGTTGACGTTTGGGTCTTACGCAACAGGAATCTGTGAACCGTGTCAGGACAGGAATGTAGCAGCACTAAGCAGAAGCTCTTGTGTGCCGTAAGGGTGCCTGGGCTGAGTTAACTGTAGAGGTAACGTCTGTGGGACCATTCCGAAGTGCGGCGCGCAAAAAAGAATATTCATGATGCAGCTCATCATATAAAAAAGCATTCAGAATTTTATCTGTTGATAATTTTCTGAATGCTTTTCTTATTTTTGTGATTTGCAAAAAGTCCATATATGAACAGAAGCAGGAAAGAGCCTTATACGATTTCCATCAGATAAAAAATAATTAATCTTCCACTGCCTGTACCTGACTTTTGTTCTTATATTTCTTCATCACATGAAAATAATAAGGAATCAGCGGGATCAGTGCAGCAATCCATGCGGCCGGATCAGCCATACAGACACCGGCAAAGGAAGTATGTCCCGCAATCAATACGACAATTCCGGTTCTCGCCACCAGTTCAAATACCCCGCCAAGCATTGGTACAAGCCCATATCCCATTCCCTGCAGAGTATTTCGATAGAGGAAAATACTTCCGAGAAACGGATATGCCCAGAATACTGTCCGGAAATAAGTAACAGACACATTTACTACGTCCTGTTCCGATGGATCTACGAAAAGATATGTCAGATATTTTCCGAAGAAAAACATCAGGAACATAACAAAAACGCTCCATCCCAGAATCATCATCTGCGTGTAACGGACTCCCTGTTTCACACGATCCATTTTTCCTGCGCCCCTGTTCTGACCTACATAAGTTGCAATGGTTGCACCGAAAGCTGTAAATACTGTGGCAAAAATATTCTGAATCTTACCGGCAGCAGAGAATCCGGCCATATGTACAGGTCCGTAAATATTGACCGCACTCTGTACAATAATGGTTCCGATTGCTGTAATCGAAAACTGCAGTCCCATAGGAATTCCAAGCTTCAGAAGTCTGCCGAAACTGTCCCAACATATCTCAAAATCCTTCCGCTCCAGATGAAGGATCGGAAATCTTTTTACAATATAAATCAGACAGCACACTGCCGAAATTCCCTGTGCGATCACTGTGGCATATCCGCATCCTTCTACACCCATTCCAAAGACTACAATAAAAACTACATCCAGAATAACATTGATCACAGCCGAAATGATCAGGAAATACAGTGGAGACCTGGAGTCACCCAGCGCACGCAGGAAAGCCGCAAGTGCATTGTATGCACCTGTGATAATAAGACCTGCATAAATAATTCCCATATATGCAGTTACATCACTAAATACCTCTTCCGGTGAATTCATCAGATGCAGAATTGGTTTGTTCGCAAGACTGAAACCTATTGTCATGACAATGGAAAATGCAGCCATAAGGTAAATGGACATGGCAACATAATGGCGCATCCTGTCAAACTTTTTTGCTCCGAACATCTGGGCTACGATAATCGCAAATCCACTGCTAAGTCCGTTCAGCCAGCCGGTCACAAAAAACATCAGTGAACCGGTGCTTCCGATAGCTGCAAGGGCATTTACTCCGATAAATTGTCCGGCAACGATGGAATCTGCAATATTATAAAACTGCTGAAAAAGATTTCCCAGGCACATTGGGATCATAAATTTTATTATCAGGCTCACCGGACTGCCGACGGTCATGTCGTTTGTTGTATCTTTTTTCATTTTTTTATTCGCCTCTTTTTATTTCTGCCTGTAACATTAATCCTGTTACTTCTATTACTTTTATTATTCTTATTGCCTTTAAGATTTTTCCTGTATTTCTGTTTTTTACTTTTATTGTTCCGGTTCGCTCTCCGGATTCTCCTGTGCAGCTTTAAGGGCTGCCTTTTTCCGCTTCTTTTTCTCACGAAGCTTTCTGAAAAACTCAGACAACATAGAAGAACATTCCTCTTCCAGAACTCCCTGTATAATCTTTACCTGATGATTAAATCCATCCACCTGCAAAAGATTCATCACAGAACCTGCGCAGCCCGCTTTGGCATTCATACAGCCGATCACTACTTCATCTATTCTGGACTGGACAAGTGCCCCGGAACACATCTGACATGGTTCCAGCGTCACATACATAGTGCATCCCTCCAGTCTCCAGTCACCAAGTTTTTTACTGGCTTTGCGGATTGCATTCAGTTCTGCATGGGAGAGTGTATTTTTATCTGTGTTTCTTCTGTTATATCCACGTGCGATGATCTTACCCTCATGCACGATCACACAACCGATTGGCACTTCTTCCAGAGCTTCTGCCTTCTTCGCCTGACGGATAGCTTCTTTCATAAAACGTTCCTGATCTGTCAACTTTTCTTTTCCTTTCTGCTGTTGCATCACTACCAGAATAGCAAAAAGAAAGCCTGAAAACCAATTGGTTTCAGACTTCCTATGCGTAGTCGAAGCGACGGGATTCGAACCCACGACCTCTGCGTCCCGAACGCAGCGCTCTACCAAACTGAGCCACGCTTCGTCAATGCAAGTGCTATTATATTAATAAAATCGCAGTTTGTCAATAGATTTTTTCAAATTTTTTTAATTTTTTCGAATATTTTCTTCTGATGGTCATATACATTATTGAATCTGGTTTTACGGAGGAAGGATTTTGGCTGGATATCGGCGTTTTATCGCATATGTATATGACTATGAAAGCGGAAAGAAAGGCAGCAATTGCGGATTTATTAAAGTTGAAGTAAAAGATCAGCAATGTTCTGTTGAGATTCATCTGCATTGTCCGGGGCTGCCTGAAAATGTAAAATGCAATATTTATGGATTTACACGAAAGGATGGCCTGATCAACGGAATTCTTCTGGATACCTGCGAGACCGAAAAAGAAACTGTAGAATGCCTGATCATAACAGATGCAATAGATATGAATGACTCCGGTGTTGCAATGGGTAAGTTGGGCGGAATGATCATTACTTCAGATACCGGCGGATTCTTTGGTACTGAATGGGACGATCAGCCTATACGTCCGGAGAATTTCCATGAAATAAAAGCTATGCCTGACGCAGATATTCCTGACTCTGCAAAAATCACTTCACAGAAACCCAAAGTTCCGGCAGGTATAGTATTGCAGGAAATTCTGCCCTCTCAGGGGGCGCCCGAAGAACCAAAAGATATTTCAGAAAAACCTGAAGACATCTCACTTACAAAAGTTCCTGACGATGCTTTATCAGTTGAACCGTCTGCCAACATTCCGGCTCAGAGAACATCTGATAACAATCCAGAAACAGAGTCATCCGATATCTCAGATAATACTGTTGAAGATACCAATAGTTCTGAAAATGCCGGCACTCCTGTCCCGGAAAGAAATATAGAAAACAGAAAAACCTCTGCCGAATTTTCCCCCTTCTCCGACGGCGAACTGATCGCTGCATGGAAGATACACCTTGATGACCTGAAGCATTTTCCGCGGCATTACTGTGCTCTGCGCAATAACCGTTTTCTCCAGTACGGGCATTATAATTTCGGATATTTGCTTTTAGGACAAAGAAATAACGGACAGTATATCCTCGGCGTTCCCGGCGTTTATAATCAGCAGGAACGCTTTATGGCAAATATGTTTGGCTTTCCTTACTTCAAAGAAAGCAGCTATATAGAGATTCCAAAAATGCGCGGCGGTTACTGGTATCGTTTAATCGATGCCCCGGATTCCCACAGATAAAATCGTCTTTTGAAGAATCTTCTGAAAATTCTGAAGTTCTTCAAAAGTATAGCTTCCATATCCAGGCCTGAGGACTCCATCTGAGTCCTTATAAGCCTGCAGATAATATTCTTTCGCTCCTGCCAGCCACACGGCGATTTCTTCAAAATCCTTCTGCGTATGCAGTTCCCGTACTACTGTTGTTCTGAATTCATAGTCCAGATTCCCATGCAGCAGAAAATCTGCTGTCTCAAAAATACTGTCCATATCAGGCTTTTCTATTCCGGTCAGATTTCCATAGTTATCCGGACAGGCTTTGATATCCATAGCTACTTTATCGATCAGTCCGGCTTCTGCCAGATGTTTTACAATCTTCGGACGTGAGCCATTGGTGTCCAGTTTAACAGCATAGCCCAGCTCTTTGATTTTTCCCAGAAATTCCTCCAGACCATCTGACAGTGTAGGTTCCCCTCCTGAAATGCAGACCCCGTCCAGAATCCCCTTTCTTTTTTTCAAAAAAGTCAAAAGTTCCTCCTGACTGTAATCCGGCTGTTCTCCGGGAGCCACAACCAATATACCATTCTGACAGAACGGACAGCGGAAATTGCATCCACCCAGAAATATAGTACTGGCTACCTTTCCCGGATAGTCCAGCAATGTCGTTTTATTAAAGCCACAGATTCTCATTGTTTATCTCCATTCCAATTATATTTTACCGTATATAAATCTGATATATCATTTTATCATCAGGCATCTGAATCCTCAAGTTAAACCACCTATGTTATAGCAATCCGGGCAAAAATCCGAAAAAAAGAACCCTGTTTTACCAGAGTTCTTAATCACATTATTGTTTTGTTATCAGTTCAACTGATAAACCTCAGCAGACTGAAGTCCGAAGCTTAATGCTTCTGAATGGCTGTCACAATAAATATCAACATGTCCATAAGGTGTTCCCAGATCCTCTACTGTGTATACATTTCCGTTGATCAGAAGCTGTGTTCCAAAGGGTACTCCCGCCATAGCTACAGTACGTCCTGCTGTCGGAACTGTTCCGCTGGCTGTCAGGTTACCTGCTGTACCGCAGCACTGTGCACAGTTGCAATATGCAGTCAGTGTAAAGTTGCCAAGGTATTTTCCCTGACCGGAAGAACTGTCTGAGGATGCCTGGCTGTCAGATGTATCTTCTGATTCATTGCTGTCAGAGTCTCCCTCATAGAAATCTGCATCGTTCTCTTCGTATGTATCTTCATCAGCAGAATCCCCTGAATCTTCAGAAGTATCCTCAGATTCTTCAGTCTCCGAAGAATCCTGACTGTCCGAAGAGTCTTCCTCATAGGAATCTGTATCTTCTTCATAATCATCAGAACTCTCTTCTGCATCCTGTTCCTGTGCCGCTGCCGCCTCTGCTTCGGCCTGTGCCTGCGCTGCCTCTCTGGCTGCTTTTTCCTCTTCTGCCTGCTGTACAAGCTGAGCAATGCTGTTATCTGCATTGTTGATTTCTGCAGTCAGTGCTGCTGCTTCTTCCTGGCTTGCGCTGATCTGGCTTACATAGGAAGAGATGTTATCACTTGTGCTTGCTGCAAGATTCTGAACCTCCTGCTGTTTGGCCGCTCTCTCTTCAAGAAGCTGATCAATAGCAGCCTTCTCTTCCTCAGCAGTTGTTTCCTGATCTTTGATAGTGTTCTGAAGGTTCTCGCATTTCTCCAGCATAGTCCTGTCATACTGGGAAATCTTCGCAACACTCTCTGCATTGTTGAGGAACTCAGAAAGATCCTTAGATGACAGCAAAGTCTCTAATGCAGATGTACCGCCATTCTCATACATATACTGGATGCGGAGCTTCATATCATCATATTGTTTATTTAATGCCTTCTTGGCTTTCTTTAATTCTGTGTGAAGCTGTTTCAGCTCATTCTCTTTCTCTCCGGCCTGTATGCTAAGTTCAGAAATTGCATTAGTCAGGTCTTCATACTGTGTATTCAAATCAGACAGATAGTTCTCCAGCTCCTGCTTCTTGCTCTGAAGGCTGTCAATATTCGCCTGTGTCTGGGCAAGTCCGGCTTCTGCCTGCTGTTTCTGAGCCTGCATATCAGCGATCGCATCTTCTGTTGCATATGCAGTTGTTCCCATGGAAAAAGTAAGCATTCCGGCCAGCAGTAATGAAAAAACTTTTTTCTTCATAAATTAATCACCTTTCTCGTTAATCTGAAACCCAGTATATCATATTTCGTAAAAAAATCAACACTTTTTATTAACTTATGTAATAACTATGTAATATTTTCGTTACTGTTCACTGGTCAATGGTATTTAGATAATCTATACCCTTAGTTAGTCTTAAGGGTCTAACAAAAAGATTACAAAAGCCTTGACTTTTAAGCTGGAATCTGCGGCCGCTCTCATTACTGATATTATTGTGAGGTAATGAGAGCGGCCTTTGAATTAGAAATTAAAATTTTTCTAATTCAGGAGGCACATACCTATGTTCCATTTAAAACTTAAAGATACTCTTAAGCATTCTATAGCAACGGTTACATCGCATATGGATTCCTTTGTTTATAATCCGGGACGCGATTATTCTCGTATACGAAAACTTTCTCCAGATCATGTTATTTCGTTCCTTATTTCTCAAGGCGCTTCATCCACGAAATGCGAATTTCTGGATTTCTTTCAAATGTCAGAGGATCTCCCTTCTATATCTGCCCTAAATCAAAGGCGTTCCCAAATGATGCCAGAGGCTCTGGAAGCTGTATTCCATGAGTTTACTTCTTCTTCCGAAAAGCTTGAACTTTCAAAGCAGGAACAGCAGTATCAATACATTGCTGCTGATGGTTCTACTACTTCTTTTTTCAGCTTTTCAAAGTATTCGTCTGATGATTATTTTATCTCAGAAGGACATTCTGCCTCCGGCTTTTACAGCATACACATTAATGCCTTTTATGACATAAATAAACGGATCTATACCGATGCCATCCTTCAGTCTGCACACAAAAAAGATGAGTTCCTTGCTTTTTGCCAGCTTGTAGACAGACATATCCCTCCCCCGGATCAAAGAACTATTTTTATCGGGGACAGAGGGTATTGCTCTTATAACAACATGGCTCACGTGATCGAAAAAGAACAGTATTTTGTTTTTCGTACAAAAGACATTACAAGCAAAGGGTTGATTGGGAACTTTGTTTTTCCGGATTCTGATACATTTGATATAACTGTTGACGTAACTCTTACGAGATCCCATCGTAAATCTATAAAAATCAAAGATGGTTTTTACCGAAGATATGTTGACCAGGCAGCTTCTTTTGACTACATAAAATATGGCTCAGAAGATACTTATGATCTGACTTTTCGAATCGTACGGTTTCCAATATCAGAAGATACTTATGAATGCCTTGTGACAAATCTCCCGGAAAAAAACTTTCCTGTTGAAAAGCTTAAAGAAATCTATAATTCCAGATGGGGGATCGAATCCTCTTTTCGAAAATTGAAATATACGATTGGATTAAGTCATTATCACAGCTATAAACCTGATTTTATAAAACAGGAAATATGGGCGAAGTTTATCGCTTATAATGCCACGGAACTTCTTGTTGCTCATACTGTAGTCGTTCATGGGAAACGTAAATATTCCTATAAAGTAAACTTTACGCTTGCTGCACATATATGCAGAATCTATCTCCGTCTCCACACGGAGACAGATTCCATAAATGTGATGGCACTGTTACAAAAGGAATTAGTCCCGATCCGCTGCGATCGACAATTCCCAAGACTTAAAACGGCTCATTTCAGAAAACCCAAATATCTGATATACCGTGTTTCCTAAACAGTATCATCAACTGATAGTATATCACTTTTTCAAGCAGATGAAAATCTGCTTATTTGTCGTTGGCAAAACGAACAAGAATTTAACCATTTTCATATTTCATAAATTTTTCAAGGCATTTCTTTTTAAATGTCAAGTAATCTCCGGAATATGCTTTATTTATCTAAATACCATTGGTTCACTGGTAATATCCCGCGAAGCGTGTTGCTGTGAACAGTAACAACATTTTACTTTTTCACCAATGCTAACAAAAAACAGGCACTGCCCTTTTTCAGAGACAGTGCCTGTGCTTCTTCTTATCTGTTTACAGTTCTTTATTCACCGGTTATTCCGCAGCTGCAGCTTCTTCCGGTTCCGCATCCATAACTTCCTGGAACTTGTCCAGAATGATCGTCTGGATCCTGTCACGTGTTGCAGAATTGATCGGATGTGCAATATCACGATATTCTCCGTCTGTTGCCTTACGGCTTGGCATAGCGATAAATAACCCTTTTTCTCCTTCAATCACCTTGATATCATGTACTACAAATTCATCATCGATCGTTATGGAAACAACCGCTTTCATCTTTCCTTCTTTTGCTACCTTCCTCACACGCACGTCAGTAATATTCATGATACAAATTTACTCCTTTCGATTTACCGAATCTATCCGGCTGTTTTATTTACAGTATATATCTGTCATTTTTCTCCACGACGATCTTCACTTCACCGTCGCCGCAGTAATACGAATTTGCACGAATAGTATCCCGGCTTTCAACAATGCAGTTCTCAATATGAGTATTATCTCCCAGATATACATTGTTTAAAATCACAGAGTTCTTGATCACGCAGTTATTTCCTACAAATACGTCTTTAAAAAGAACGGAATTCTCCACCGTACCATTGATAATACATCCGCTGGCAACCAGGCTGTTCTTCACCTGTGCTCCCGGATTGTATTTTGCAGGAGGCAGATCATCAATCTTTGTCTTAATTGTCGGTTCCTGTTTGAAGAAATAGTTTCTGATCTCCGGTTTCAGGAAATCCATATTTGTCTTATAATATGCTTCTGCTGTGGAGATATTGCTCCAGTATGTGTCAATCTTATATCCATAGATTCTCTTAAGATTCTTGTAGCGGATCAGAATATCCTTTACAAAATCATGTCTGCCTTCCAGCGCAGCTCTCTCGATCAGTTCGATCAACTGTCTTCTTCGGATAACATAGATACCTGTTGAAATTGTATTATAAGAAGAAACCATTGGCTCTGGCACAGGACAGACTTTCAGCAGGATGCAGCAGAAGAAAGACAAGAAGAAAACAAATACCACCGGTGAGTATGGTGTTTTTGGACATACAACAACCTCTTTGCAATTGTTTGCCATTCTTTATAAAATTTATATGGCGCAGAATGAAAATAAATGCTATAGTATTTGGGTAAAATATATCTAGAAAATTTGTCGTATATCGGGAAAACAATGGTATATTATAAGACAAATGTGTGATTTTTGGAGGTAATATAATTATGGCAGTTTTAGAGAATTGTGAACCCAAAAGAGTGTTCCATTATTTTGAGGAGATATGCAAAATTCCTCATGGCTCAGGAAATACAAAGCAGATCAGCGACTATCTGGTTCAGTTTGCAAAGGATCATGATCTGAAATATGTTCAGGATGAGATGAATAATGTGGTTATTTATAAACCGGGCACAGCGGGATACGAGAATGCTCCTGTAGTGATCATTCAGGGACATATGGATATGGTATGTGAGAAACGTCCGGATGTAGAGCATGATTTTACAAAAGACGGATTAAATCTTTCTGTAGAAGGTGACTATGTATCTGCAAACGGAACAACCCTTGGTGGTGATGACGGAATTGCTGTTGCTTATGGTCTTGCACTTCTGGAAAGTGATACAATTGCTCATCCGCCGCTTGAAGTGTTTATTACTGTAGATGAGGAAATCGGTCTTTTGGGTGCAGTTGGATTTGACTGCAGTGTATTAAAAGGAAGAAGATTTATCAATCTGGATTCTGAAGCAGAAGGAAGCCTCTGGATCAGCTGTGCAGGCGGACTTTCCGGAGTCAGCCATATTCCAGTGACAAGACTGGATGCAGAGGGAGAGAAGCTGACAGTTAAGATCAGCGGACTGATGGGCGGTCATTCCGGAGCTGAGATTGACAAGAATCGTGCAAACGCAAATTCTCTTCTCGGAAAATTTCTCCATGGTCTGGATGAGAAAACAGATTTTGAACTGATCAGTGTGCAGGGCGGACAGAAAGATAATGCCATTACAAGGGAGGCTACAGCAGAAATCCTTGTTCTTGAAGAAAATGCAGATGCTGTCAGAGAATATGCGGCTTCTGTGCAGGGAGCATGGAGAGAAGAGTATGCAGGAACTGATGAGGGTATCACAGTAACTGTTGAAGATGAGGGAAAACAGGAAGTAAGGGTTCTTCATCCCACAAGTAAAGAAAAAGTAATTTTCTTCCTTGTAAATGTACCTTATGGTGTTCAGAAAATGAGCGGAACGATCAAAGGACTGGTAGAGACTTCTACGAATATCGGTATTCTGAAGACTTCTGAGAATGAGGTAATGGGAAGTTCCAGTATCAGAAGTTCTGTGGAGACAGCCAGAGATTCCCTTTCTGACAAGATTGCCTATCTGACGGAGTTCCTTGGCGGAGAGTATGAGAGACAGGGCGTTTATCCTGCGTGGGAGTATCGCAAGGATTCACCGCTTCGTGATAAGATGGTGGAAGTATATGAGGAAATGTATGGACAGAAACCGAATGTGGTGGCAATCCATGCAGGACTTGAGTGTGGACTTTTCTATAAGAAGATGGAAGGACTTGACTGTGTGTCTCTGGGACCTGATATGAAGGATATTCATACGTCTGAAGAGGTGCTTAGTATTTCTTCTACAGAGAGAGTCTGGAAGTATCTGGTGAAAGTTCTGGAGGCTCTTAAAGAGTGATGTTGGAAGCATCCCTGTTGCGCTTTGGCGGCAGGGGTGCTTTTTTGAATGTTCTATATGTCCGGTGCTTTGCATATACTGTATCAGAATGCGGAACTAGGCATTTCTAAAAAAAACAGAAACTATTCATATTAGCGAGATATTTTTCAAAATCTATGCTATAATAACAAAATGTATGAAATGCAAGGAGCGAGTGAAAATGGAAATACAGTTATGGAGAAGCATTTTGTGCCCGTATGAACTGGCTGTGAGAGAGCTGGAAGTGAAATTCAATCACATTATTGATGAATGTAAAGAGAATGATGTTTACTGCCCGATTGAGCAGGTGGAGGGCAGGGTTAAGAGCGTGAGCAGTATTCTTGAGAAAATGCAGCGCAAGCATATTCCTATGGAGAGAATGGAAGAAGAACTGGAGGATATTGCCGGTGTTCGTATTATCTGCCAGTTTGAGGAGGATATAGAGACGGTTGCTTCCCTGATTCAGAAGAGAAGCGATATGGTTATAAAGAGTGAGAAGAATTATCTGAAGCATATTAAACAGAGTGGTTACAGAAGTTATCATCTGATTATTTATTATACAGTGGATACGATCAAAGGGCCAAAGAAGCTGCAGGCGGAGATACAGATCCGTACAATGGCTATGAACTTCTGGGCGACGATTGAGCATTCCCTGCAGTATAAATATAAAGGGGATATGCCGGAGCATGTGGCAGAACGTCTGAGCAAGGCAGCAGATGCCATTAATGCTCTTGACCATGAGATGTCTTCTGTGCGGAATGAGATTATGGATGCACAGAATTCGTCACAGATGCAGTCTAATCTGGTGAAGGATATTCTGATCAACATTGAAAATCTGTACAAGATTGCAAATAAGCGGGAGATTATGAAGATTCAGGATGAGTTCCTGAGAGTATTTAAAACAAAAGATCTTCAGCAGCTGAAGCGGTTCCACAGACAGCTTGATATTATATCCGAAGGATACCGGGCACAGGCAGTGTATCATCATGTCTGATTATTATCCGGAAATGATAATTTGAAAGGTTTGCTGCAGATGTAGAACTGTGTGGCGGATGATCGTATCCGCATGACTATAATACATACGAGGAAAATATAAATGCAGGATTTTTTACCGGTAACAAAGAAAGAAATGAAACAGAGAGGGTGGGAGCAGGTAGATTTTGCCTATATTACAGGTGATGCCTACGTGGACCATCCTTCCTTTGGTACTGCGATCATCAGCAGACTGTTGGAGAGTCGTGGGTATAAAGTGGGGATCATTCCTCAACCTGACTGGAGAAAGAAGGAGAGTATTCAGGTATTTGGAGAGCCTCGACTGGGATTTCTGGTGTCTGCGGGAAATATGGACTCTATGGTAAATCACTATACAGTCTCTAAAAAGCACAGGCAGAAAGATTCCTATTCACCGGGAGGCCAGATGGGACTTCGTCCTGACCGCGCGGTGATCGTGTACAGCAATCTGATCCGTCAGACTTATAAAAAGACACCCATTATCCTGGGTGGGATTGAAGCCAGCCTGAGACGACTGGCACATTATGATTATTGGGAGAATAAAGTAAAACACAGTGTACTCCTTGATTCTGGGGCAGATATGATTTCCTATGGAATGGGTGAGCATTCGATCATAGAGATTGCAGATGCGCTGGCGAGTGGACTGCCGGTAGAGGAACTTACCTATATTGCAGGAACTGTATTTAAGTGCAGGGATCTGTCGAGAGTTTATGATCCGATTATTCTTCCTTCTTATGAGGAAGTAAAAGAAAATAAGAAGGTTTATGCAGACAGCTTTGCCATTCAGTATCAGAATACAGATCCATTCAGCGCCAGACCAATGGCAGAATCTTATGGGACAAAGGGATATATTATACAGAATCCTCCTGCTCTGCCCTTGACGCAGGAGGAAATGGATGATGTATATGCCCTGCCTTATACGGAGAAAGTTCATCCCATGTATGAGAAGCTGGGCGGAATTCCGGCACTGGAAGAAATCAAGTTCAGCCTGACAAGCAACAGAGGGTGCTTTGGCGGCTGTAATTTCTGCGCCCTGACTTTTCATCAGGGAAGAATTCTTCAGACCAGAAGTCATGAGTCTCTGATCGAAGAAGCTACCAGAATGACAAATGATCCTGAGTTCAAGGGTTATATTCACGATGTGGGTGGTCCCACAGCAGATTTCAGACAACCATCTTGTCAGAAACAGCTCACGAAAGGGGTCTGCAAGAATAAGCAGTGCCTGTTTCCCACGCCATGCAAAAACCTGACTGTAGATCATTCGGATTACGTTTCTCTGCTTCGGAAGCTGCGGAAGATCCCGGGAGTGAAGAAGGTATTCATCCGCTCCGGTGTACGCTTTGATTATGTGGTGGCAGACAGGGACAAGACTTTTTTGCGTGAACTGGTGGAACATCACGTAAGTGGGCAGTTGCGTGTGGCACCGGAACATGTGTCTGATCAGGTTCTGAAGTATATGGGAAAACCAAGTCACAGCGTCTATCAGCAGTTTCTTAAGGAATATGATGCGGCAAACAGGCAAACAGGAAAGCAGCAGTATGCTGTCCCGTATTTCATGTCCTCCCATCCGGGATGTACCATGAAAGAGGCAGTAAAACTTGCGGAATATGTCCGGGATCTTGGCTTTACCCCGGAACAGGTACAGGATTTCTATCCAACCCCGTCTACTCTTTCTACCTGTATGTACTATACGGGAATCCATCCTCTTACAGGTGAGAAGGTATATGTGCCGAAGAACCCCCATGAAAAAGCAATACAGAGAGCTTTGATGCAGTACAAGAATCCTGCAAACAGAGAACTGGTGCTGGAAGGCCTCAAAATGACCGGAAGAATGGACTTGGTAGGTTACGGCCCTAAATGTTTGATCCGGCCGCTTCGAGAGAATCATGGAGGCCAACAGCATACTCAGGGCAGCAGTCGGAATGCGAAAAACAGCAGAAACAGCAAAAATAACAAAAACAGTTCAGCATCTGCAAAGAAGAACACTATCAGAAATATACATAAGAAAAATTCCGGAGGAGGACGTAAGTGACAGAAAAGAAGAACAGAAATAAAAAACAAAGTAAAGCGAAAACATCTTCAAGAGTATCCAAAGGGAATTTCGGATATTTCAGAAGTGAAAAGAGACGCCGCCTGATCATCACTGCAATTCTTTTTGCAGTACCATTATTCATCTTTTTCACATCCTGGTTCTATTTTAAGACAAGAATGACTGTCTGGACAGTTGTAACTGTAGTTGGCTGTCTTCCGGCATGTAAATCCATGGTGAATCTGATCATGATTCTGAAATGCAGACCAATGGATGCCGGATTATATCAGAAAATCCATGAGCATCAGGGCAGTCTGGATATGGCATATGAACTTTACATGACTTTTTATGAAAAAAGTGCCTATATTGATGCAGCAGCAGTATGTGGAAATACAGTAGTGGCTTACAGCAGTGATCCAAAAATCGATGCATCTTTCATGGAAACCAATTCCCAGAAGATCATCCGTAAAAACGGTTATAAAGTGACGGTGAAAATTTTTACAGATCTCCGTCCGTTCCTGGAACGTCTTGATTCCATGAACGATCACAGAGAAAGTCTGGAAGAAGGAATCAAATTTACCCCGGACGAAAAATATCCGGATCTTTCCAGAAACGAACTGATCCGACAGACCATTCTGGCATTGTGTCTGTAGTCGCCGGAATTCAATTACAAAATATATCTATAGCAATGTGTTATTTCGGAGTTTGGTATAATTATACAGGAACAATTAAATATGAAAGAATTTATTATAGAAGAAAATGAAGCGGGCCAGCGCTTTGATAAATATCTGGCCAAGCTTCTCAGAGAAGCACCTAAAAGTTTTTTTTACAAAATGCTCCGCAAAAAGAACATCACTCTAAATGGAAAGAAAGCCACAGGAAACGAAAAACTTCTCAAAGGCGACACCATCAAACTGTTTCTGAGTGATGAAACTTTCGATAAATTTGCAGGAAGCAGTCAGGCAGCAAGAGCATACTGCGAACTGGATATTGTTTACGAGGATCCTGATATTATTATCATCAATAAACCGGCAGGGATGCTTTCACAGCCGGCAGATGACGGGGAACCGTCCCTTGTAGAATATCTGACTGGCTACCTTTTAAAGAAAGGTGACCTTACAGAAGAACAGCTCAAAACCTTCAGACCTTCTGTATGTAACCGACTTGACCGTAATACCAGCGGAATGGTCTGTGCAGGTAAAAGCCTTGCCGGTCTGCAGTTTCTGTCCAGGATATTCCACGACAGAACACTTCACAAATACTACATCTGCCTCACAAAAGGCAAAATAGAAAAACCGGATCATATCAGGGGTTATCTGCACAAAGATAAAAAAACAAACAAAGTTGTTCCATCGGCTTTAAAAGCATTAAAAAAACTTCAAGATAATGGACATTTTGTGGCAATTGCCACTGGCAGAGCTCATTATAAAGCTATTAATTTTATGCGTGAAATTGGTTTAAAAAATA
>OJMN01000913.1_pt1 | contig 17910 bp, 15 predicted proteins | sample 1597261 | NCBI WGS metagenome assembly OJMN01 (sample SAMEA2452130, study PRJEB22498) | human gut metagenome | biome: human feces; feature: human gut; material: feces | place: Australia | collected 2012 | reverse complement strand
GGCGCTCTCGACTTTGCAGGCGGCGATGTTGTACATATCAGTTCGGGTGTTTCGGCACTTGTACTCTGCATACTCCTCGGCAAGCGTCACGATTATGAACATTCAATTTACAGAATTCACAATATCCCGACAGTTGTACTCGGTGCGTCGCTCCTTATGTTCGGTTGGTTCGGCTTTAATGCGGGTTCTGCACTTGCCGCCGACGGTCTTGCGGCTCACGCATTTATGACAACGGGTGTTTCAGCCGCAGCCGCAATGCTCTCGTGGATGCTCTGCGATGTTATCAAGAACAAAAAGCCTACGCTTATCGGTGCAAGCACGGGTATGGTTGCAGGTCTTGTAGGTATCACGCCCGGTGCCGGCTTTGTTCCGATGTGGGCGGCAGTTATTATCGGTTTGACAACAAGCCCTGTTTGCTATATTATGATTTCATACGGCAAGAAAAAATTTGGCTTTGACGATGCGCTTGACGCATTCAGCTGTCATGGTACAGGCGGTATCTGGGGCGGACTTCTCACAGGTGTGTTCTCATGCACGGCAATCAACAGCAGTGCAGGTAACGGTCTTGTGTACGGTGAGTTTGCACAGTTTGGTGCTCAGGCGGCAGGTATCGGCATCACAATTGTAATTGCGGTTGTCGGAACACTCATCTGCTACGGCATCACAAGACTTCTTACAGGCAAAATCAGGGTTGACCTCAGAGATGAGCTTATGGGACTTGATGTTTCACAGCACGGTGAAGCTGCTTATCCGTCATTTAACGGTCTTGACAACTAACGGAGGTTTTAAAGTATGGAAAACAATAACGATATTCAGCTTATAAAAATAGAGGCCGTTGTTCGTGAAGAAATGTTTGTAGATGTCAAAAAGGCTCTCACGGATATCGGCGTAAACGGAATTACAGCGTATCAGGTTGTAGGCTGCGGAATTCAGCGAGGTATGTCGGAGTATGTAAGAGGACAGAAGGTTGATGTTCAGGTTTTGCCGAAAATCAAGTTTGAAATTGTTGTTTCTTCCGAAGAATGGGAGAAAAAAACAATTGAGGCAATCAGAAAAACAGCCTTTACGGGCAACCCGGGTGACGGTAAAATATTTACCTACTATCTTAAACAGGCGGTTAAAATCCGTACGGGAGAAACAGGCTACGATGCAATTCAGACTCCCAACTTTGATGACTGATATTTTCCTATTTTCCTATATCAAAAAAGTGCGTACCGAAATTTGGTACGCACTTTTTGCTTGTAAAATTGTTTATCTTCTTATTGTAATATCTTCCGTATCGACAATGTTGTCACGAAGTCGATTGTAATAATCGGGATTTGAATGCTTTATGCTTATCGGTTTTAGCTCGGGAGTTGCAAAACAGTGTGTTGTTCTGCCTGTTGCAGAAAGTTCTCCGTTTTTATTGTTGAAGATTTTATAGTCAAAAATCATTCTTGAACCCGTAAAAAATACAAGGCTTACTTCAACGGAAAACTCATCGCCGAATTTAAGCGGCTTTTTGTAACGGGCATATGCGTCAACATTTGGGATATACAATCCTTTTGACTGCATTTCGGCAACATCACAACCGATGTCGTGCATATACTGAATTCTTGCATCTTCAAAATATCTGATATAATTTGAGTGATGAACAATGTTCATACAGTCTGTTTCATAGTATGAAACCTTTGCTTTGTATAATTTCTCGGTCATATTTTCTCCATTACATATATACGGAAAATCCGTAATTATTTTTTAAGCAACAAACCGTTTTTAAGGTCCTCTGCTGCCTGTTTTTTTATTACAAAATGCTGTTTCTTGCCTGTTGCAGTCTGCGGAAGTTCATTGACAAAGCGGTAATATCTCGGAGCCTGATATTTTGAAATATTCGGTGAGCCGTCGCAGAAATTGATAAGCTCTGCAACCGTAAGACTTTCGTCGGCCTTGATTACATATGCCGCAACGCACTCGCCTCTTGTTGAATCGGGAACACCTGTTACGATACATTCCTGAACCTTCGGGTGTGAGTTGAGAATTTCCTCAATTCTTGCAGGATAAATATTTTCGCCCTTGCTGATAATCATATCATCTTTTCTGCCTGCAATTGTAACAAACTGCTCGCTGTTCCAAGTGCCGATGTCGCCTGTGTACATCCAACCCTTGTAGAACTTGTCTTTTGTAGCCTTTTCGTTATTTACATAGCAGTAGGTAGTTTTGTTCGGACATTTGATGATGATTTCTCCCTCTGTTTTGTTATCGCAGGGGACTGTGTCATCGGGCTCTGCTTTTCTGTCGTCATAAACATTTACAAGTCTTACCTCATCATCTGTGCATGATCTGCCTGCCGAACCTGCCATTTCAGGAAGGTCATACGGACGAAGAAATGTATTCCAGAAAGATTCCGTTGTGCCGTAGCCGTTAAAAATGTTGGGGGAGAGAAGTTCCTGATAGCGAATGCAAGCGGCTTTTTCAAGCGGACTGCCCATGGTAATAATGCCCTTGAGCGAAGAAAGGTTTTTCTGATGTTTTTCCTGACGGTTTGCAAGCATCTCAAGAGTTGACGGAACACCTGTGATGAATGTAATGCCGTATTTTTCGATAAAGTCCATGCAGCTTCTCGGGTTGAATGTTCTCATAATCACAAGACACGCACCTGCATAAAGGGTAGGTGTAGGACCGCCCGAATGAATACCGCCACGGTGAAACCACGGTGTCATATTCATCGTAATGTCAACGGGTGAGAGTGGAAAGTGCATAATTACATCGTGAGCCGAAAGAACTTCGTTGATTGCGTTAAGCGGAACGCCCTTTGGAGTGCCTGTTGTACCCGAGGTCTGAAGTCTTAAAACCTCGTCATAAATATGCGGTGCATAGTCAACAGGCGGATTTTCGTAACTGCTGTCCTTGATGTAATCGTCAAAGAAAATGTGTCCTTCGGGAAGAGTTACTTCCTTTTTGGAATTATTAACGCAGAGAATCAATTTTGGCTTATGCTCGCAGATTTCAAGAGCCTGTACGGCTGTTTGCATAATGTCTGCATCATAAACATAAACAACAGGCTTGTTGTGTCCCATAATTTCTGCGGTTTCGCCCGGTGATAGGTTAAAGTTAGCGGGATTTGAGATTGCACCGAGTTTCTGCGGCGCAATGTAACCGAACAAAAACTGCGGTGAGTTGTAAAGCTGCATAAACACGATGTCGTTTTTCTTGACGCCGTCTTTTTTCATAGCGTTTGCAAATCTGTTTGCATCGGCATTAAGTTCTTTGTAGCTCCATGTTCTGCCGCTCTGAGGATCAATTGCAGCAGGTTTATCCGAAAAGCGTCTTACATTTCTCATAAAGCCGTTAAGCCATGTAAATTCACTTTCAAATGTTTCTCTGAACATCTGTGAATCATATGTTAAATTCATAATATCCTCCTGTCCTATTATGTATGGATGTACACTATTTTATACACACATATGTGTGTTGCTTGTATGTTGTTTTGTCGGCAGATTATTTGCCGTATTTACCTACGATAATACTTGAGTTCTGACCGCCGAATCCGAATGCGTTTGACATGGCAAAGTTGATTTCGGCTTTCTTTGCGGTATTTGCAACAAAGTCAATGCCGGCACATTCGGGGTCAACCTCGTTGAGATTGATTGTAGGCGGAACTGTGCCTGTTTCAATAGCCTTGACACAGGTAATTGTTTCTGTAATACCGCCTGCGCCCATCATATGACCTGTTGCGCCCTTTGTTGAGCTTACATAGGGGAGAGTGCTGCCGAAAACCTTCTTGATTGAAGATGTTTCAACTGTGTCACCCTTGTTTGTTGCAGTACCGTGGGCATTGATGTAGCCGATGTCGGAAGGATTGATTCCTGCCTCTGCAATTGCCTGTTTCATACAAGCGATTGCACCTCGTCCTTCGGGATGCGGAGCAGTTACATGGTAAGCGTCATCCGTGTTGCCGCAACCTCTGATTTCTGCATAAATCTTTGCACCTCTTGCAAGAGCGTGTTCCTCTGTTTCAAGAACGAGCGCACCGCCGCCTTCACCTATTACGGGTAACATCAAACGGACGGCTTGCAGTGCTTGGCGAATCGTTTCTTCTTGAAAGAGCTTTTGCGTTGGCAAGCGAATAAATTACAAGAGGACAGAGAACGGACTCTGCTCCTACTGCGAGCATAATATCAGCCTTGCCGCTCTGCATACACATACAAGCTGTGTTGATTGCGTCACCGCCTGACGAACAAGCTGTGCTTACCGTAAAGCTCGGTCCCTGAATATTGTAGTCGATTGCGATATTTGCGGCGGCAATGTTTCCGAGAATTTTGGGAATAAAACGAGGACCTACCTTTTTGTGTGATGCGCCTGTGAGTGCCTCCTGAGTATATGCGATTGTTGCAATACCTGCCATTGCAGTACCCATAACAATACCCGTTCTTTCGGGTTCAATCTTGATTCCGCTCTGTTTCATGGCTTCCTCAGCCGCAATATAAGCGTATTGCATAAACGGATCTGTTTTTCTGATTAAATCCTTTGGAAGATAGTCGGACGGATTAAAGTTCTTTACTTCGCCGGCAATCTGAACAGCGAGTTCAGACGGATCAAAAGTCTTAATTGTGTCAATGCCCGATGCACCTGCCGTGATATTATTCCAGTAGTTTTCAACACCGATGCCGACAGGTGTTACCGCACCCATACCGGTTACAACTATTTTCTTCATTCGTTAAGCTCCTTGTTTTAAAATAAGTTATTTACATTTTGCATATTATTATGCTATACTTGAATTGTACCAAATATGGAAAAATTATTCAATACCGTTGATTATGCAAAAATGACGATTTGGCAGTCTTAAATTTACAGTTTTGCATAATATTGAAAAAAACCGACAAAATACTGCGGGAAATTGTCAAAACGGAGGTTATTATGGATATAAATCAGCTCAATTGCTTTATAACTGTGGCTCAGACGCTCAACTTTTCAGAGGCGGCAAGGCGGAACTATGTTTCTCAGTCAACCGTCAGCAGATATGTAAGCGACCTTGAAAAGGAGTTTGGGGTTCAGCTTTTTACACGCTCTCACCGTGATGTTATCATAACAAGCGAGGGCAAGGCACTTTTGCCCTATGCGATTGAAATTGTTGAAACTTTAAAGAAAGCAAAAACCGTTATCAAGCAGATGCATGACGGAGGTCAGGGTAAAATTACGCTCGGCTGTGATGTTACCTCGCTTTCGTTCCCGACAAAATGTATTGCCGACTTTGCGGAAAAATATCCGGGAATCACAATTGATGTGCGACAGCTTGACGAGGCTGACCGCACGCTTGCAATCACAGGCGGTGAATACGACTTCTGCTTTATGCCGAGAGATATGGTTCCCGAAAGCTCAGGTATTGAATCAATCATTACACATAATGAAACTTTGTCCGTTGTAACAGCGAAAAATTCAAAATTCAGCGGAAGAAAAAGCGTTAAGCTTTCCGAATTGGCTGATGAAAGTATTCTGGTACTTTCGGAATCGGTTGCACCGATTGTGTATATGGAAATTATGGACTTGTTCCGCACATTCCATATAACTCCTAAAATCAGTAATTCATTTGACGATCTTGTTTCCATATATGTGTCATCGTCATCGGGAATCGGCGTGTCTGTCATACCAACCTCGGTCGCTGCATATACTTCTGACGAATACACCGATTCATACCTTATTGATGATGCGGACACAAGCATAGCCTATGTTATGGCATGGGGAAAGAATATTTCAAATCCTGCTGCAAAGCTTTTTATGGAGGCTGTTAAGAAATATGCCAAGGGAGATGACAACATTTACGGGCTGTAACTGAGCATATTTCTCAATATAAATTCCAATAAAGAACTATAGTGAAAATTTCACAAAATAAACACACATTATTTTCAAAAAAGGTATTTACTTTATAAATCTTCGGTGTTATAATTACGGTAGTCAAGGAGAAGTTGACAAAATATCCTTTCAGGAGGTAATTAAAATGTACAGATTTACTTTACCGAGAGATCTCTATCATGGTAAGGATGCTCTCTCAAGTCTTAAAAATTTATCCGGCAAAAAGGCTGTTGTAGTTGTCGGCGGCGGTTCAATGAAGCGTTTCGGTTTTCTTGACAAGGCTGTTGATTATCTTAAAGAAGCAGGTATGGAGGTTAAGCTTATCGAGGGCGTAGAGCCTGACCCATCTGTTGAAACAGTTATGAAGGGCGCCGCTGTTATGCGTGAATTTGAACCCGATTGGATTGTTGCAATGGGCGGCGGTTCTCCGATTGATGCCGCAAAGGCTATGTGGGTATTCTATGAGTATCCAGACACAACCTTTGAGGAAATCATCACTCCGTTCAGTTTCCCGACACTTCGTACAAAGGCTAAATTCTGCGCTATCCCGTCAACATCGGGTACTGCAACAGAAGTTACGGCTTTCTCAGTTATCACAGACTATGCAAAGGGTATCAAATATCCGCTTGCTGACTTTAATATCACACCTGATGTTGCTATCGTTGATCCTGCACTTGCCGAAACAATGCCGGCTAAACTTACTGCTCACACAGGTATGGACGCTATGACTCACGCAATTGAAGCTTATGTTTCAACTCTCAACTGTGAGTACACAGATCCGCTTGCACTCCATGCAATTGAGATGATTCACGACAACCTCAAGAAGTCTTATGAGGGCGACATGGCTTGCCGTGACAAGATGCACGATGCACAGTGCCTTGCAGGTATGGCATTCTCAAATGCTCTGCTCGGTATCGTTCACTCAATGGCTCACAAGACAGGTGCGGCTTTCACAGGCGGTCACATTATTCACGGCTGTGCAAACGCTATGTATCTTCCTAAGGTTATCAAGTATAACTCAAAAGATCCTGTTGCAGCTGAGCGTTATGCTAAGATTGCTAAGTTCATCAACCTCAAGGGCGAAACAACAGAAGAACTTGTTGACGCACTCATCGCTGAACTCCGTTCAATGAACGATCAGCTCAACATTCCGCAGGGCATTAAGAACTACGGTCCGGGCGGTGTTAAGGCTGACGAGAGCATTATCGACGAAAAAGAATTCCTCGAAAAGCTCCCCGAAGTTGCCAAGAACGCAATTGCCGATGCTTGCACAGGTTCTAACCCACGCCAGCCAAATCAGGAAGAAATGGAAAAACTTCTCAAGGCTTGCTACTACGATACAGAAATCGACTTCTGATTTGTTTGACAAATCTATTTGTACTTATCACAGCTCTCCGTTTTCGGGGAGCTGTTTTTTTAATAAAAAATCCGCATAAAAATGCTCTTAAAAGGCATAAAAATCATATGGACAATATTGCTTTGTTGTGCTAAAATTGACTTGAAATTGATGAATTTGGTGACATAAAATGAAAATTGCAGTAATAAACGGTCAGAACCATAAAGGCTCAACCTATCATATTGGTAAGCAGGTTGCCGATAAATTAGGCGGCGAGGTTACGGAGTTTTTTCTTCCGAGAGATTTCGGTGATTTTTGCGTAGGTTGTACGCAGTGTTTTCTAAAATCCGAAACACTTTGTCCGCATTATGAGCGACTGAAAAAGATTACCGAGGCTATGGACGAGGCTGATGTACTCATCTTCACAACGCCCGTGTATGTTTATCATTGCACAGGCTCAATGAAAGCATTTCTTGATCATTACGGTTATCGTTGGATGGTTCACCGTCCCGAACAGAAAATGTTCACAAAGCAGGCGGTTGTAATTTCGACAGCCGCAGGTTCGGGTACAAAATCTGCCAACAAGGATATCGCCGACAGTATGTTCTTTTGGGGCGTTCCAAAAACTTATCGTTACGGTGTCAATGTTCGTGCAACAAATTATTCAGGCGTCACCGATGAACTCAAAAAGAAAATTGACAAAAAGACTACCTCAATTGCCAATAAGGTAAAGAAAAATAACGGCAAAGTTAAGGCAAGTTTAAAAACAAAAGGCTTTTTCTTTATTATGAGAATGATTCAGAAAAGCGGCTGGAATGAAGCCGATAAAAATTACTGGGCAGAACGAGGTTGGAACGGTAAAAACAGACCGTGGAAAAATACATAAGGAGATGTTTTAAATGGCAAAAAATACTGAAATCAGCTTGAGAAACAAGGTTATTTATTCGATTTATGTCCGCAACCACACAAATGACGGCACATTTAATGCCGTTGCAGAGGATCTTGACAGAATAAAGTCACTCGGTACTGACATCATTTGGTTTATGCCGATTCATCCGATTGGCGTCAAGAATAAAAAAGGCTCTCTCGGTTGTCCTTATGCAAACAAGGACTATCGCACAACAAATCCCGAATATGGCACAATGGACGATTTCAAGAGCCTTGTTGAAAAAATTCACGCAAAGGGCATGAAGTGCATCATTGATGTTGTCTATAACCACACTTCGCCCGATTCAAATCTTTCGGTTGAACATCCCGAATTTTTCTACAGAAAGCTGGACGGCAATTTTGGCAACAAAGTCGGCGATTGGAGCGACATAATCGACCTTGATTATTCTAACAAAGAATTATGGCGGTATCAGATTGATTCACTCGTTATGTGGGCGAGAATTGTTGACGGCTTCCGTTGTGATGTTGCATCATTCGTTCCCGTTGAATTTTGGAAACAGGCGAGAGAGGCTGTTTCAAAGGTAAATCCCGACTGCATTTGGCTTGCCGAAAGCGTACACAGCTCTTTCAATGTGTTCTCTCGCAAGAGCGGAATTTATACCGCAAGCGACTATGAGCTTTTTGACGCTTTTGATATGGAATATGACTACGATATCCGTGAGGTTTTCGACAAATATTTGAAGGGCGAAACCTCACTTTCAAATTATATGGATATGTTCAATTATCAGGAGGCAATTTATCCGCAGAATTACGATAAAATGCGTTGCCTTGAAAACCACGATCAGCCCCGAATCTGCCATTATGTAAAGAACAGGAGCGACCTTGAAAATTATACAGCTTTTCTGTATTTCTTGAAGGGTTCAACCCTCATCTATGCAGGCCAGGAGTTTGGTTGTGATGAAACTCCAAGCCTTTTTGACAAGGATGTTTTCCCACGCAACACAGGCATTGATTTAAGTAACCTTCTTGCAAAGCTTGATACAATCAAGAAAACCGTTCTTGATGATGACGATTATTTCAGGGCTGATGCAGACGATGAAAACGATATTGCAATTCTTGAGCGTGACAACAACAAGAGCAAAAAAGTCGGCATTTTCAGCCTTAAATCAAAGTCGGCTGATGTAAAAGTTGACCTCCCCGACGGCGACTATAAAAACGAAATCAGCGGTGAAACAGTTGCGGTTTCAAACGGAAAGGTTCATTGCAACGGCAAAGCAATAATTATCCGCAAGTAAAATAAAATTCTATATAAGAATAATACAACCTCCCTGCAAAGCATTTCAGCTTACGGGGAGGTTGTTTTTTATATAAAAATCCGTGTTGCATGGTTACAACACGGATTTCTTGGTTTTATTTAATTGAACCGTCGCCACCCATAAGAGCGGTCATTTCTTCAATGCGTTCCAAAGGAAACGGTGGTTCGCAAAGCAGTTTTTTATATGCTCACTTAGCTTTCTTTTTATTATTGCCGAAAATTTTAGTCGGAATAATGCTTCCGAGGAATGCAGCGAGCAAAATCCACGGAATAACTCTTGCGTCAAAGCAGAGCAAAAGGAGCATTGTTACGGCAAGCGGTTTTTTCATTGTGACACCGAGAAGTCCTGCCGTTACGACTGCCGCACAGAATGCCGTGTCAAGTCCGCCGAGCATTGCAACACCGTAGCCGATGCTTACTCCGCAGAAGATGACGGGGAAGAAGTGACCGCCTTTCCAACCCGACTTTATGCAGATGTTTGTGAGAACAAGTTTAAGCACACCGCTGATAATGAGAATCCACGGTGCAAATTCGGCAAAGCTTTCCTTGACAACGGTAATGCTTTCTTCGCCCGAAAACATTGTGAGGGGGAGGTATGTACCCATAACACCGAGGATAATTCCGCCGAGAGTTGTGCTGATAATAATGCCGAGTTTACCCTGAATGAGTGCGAAAAATTTTCCGAAAATCTTTGAAGATACGATAAACAGAAAACCGCATACAGCACCCAAAAGTGCGAGAGGAATTCCCCACAAACGCTCAAAATTTGTAATGTTATAACCACCAAGTCGTGGAAGTCCCATACTTCCGCCGAAAATCGAGTTAAGCAAAAACAGAGTTCCCGCCGCAAAAAGTACGGCAATGATGTTTGAAATAAGCTTTGTTGAACGGATATCGGTAGGCTTTTCTTCGCTGTCAAGCCTTTCTTCATTGACCGATGCAAGACCGAAAAGCGGTGCGTAGAATACCGCACTCAGGGTTGCGCTTATGCCGATTTGCATTAGTTCGGGAATTTTACTTTTAGCGTCTTTCATATGACTTCCCGCCCAGTAGCAAAGTCCGACGATAACGCCTGTCAAGCCTGCCTCGGGGCCAAGACTTCCGCCGAAAACAAGGGGCAAAAGTGCCGAAATGCAGAGCAAAAGCACCTTGTTATACGGGTAAAATTTATCTTTTTTTACCTTTTTCATAACCTCGTCAAGTTCATCGGGAACGGCATTTGTCAGCTTTTGCCATATTCCGAGAATAAGTCCGCCCGCCGTACAGACGATAATCGGATAAAATTTGAAATCAAAATTTGACGGAATTGTATCCCACACAAGACCGATTCCCAAACCCATAAGTTTTAGAAACAGCCATACTATCAGCGAAGTAACCGCACCGCTGAATCCGCAAAAAATGTAGTATAAAAAATTGTTGGCAACAGTCCGTTTAGTCATTGTCGCACCTCCGTGTGTTTATAATTGGATTATAACATAAAACACAGCAAAAAAACAATTATTCCGCACAAAAAGTACGAAATAATTGCTTTTTATTATTTTTTTAATTTTAGAGCCTCTTCTAAACAAAAACAGCTGACACCAATGCCGATGTCAGCCATAAAAACCTATTTGATTTTAAATTTCAAAAGCGGCACTTACCTTTTTGAATTCTCTTTTTCTGATGATGAAGTAGGCAATCAAAACGGATGTGCCTGTGATAAGCCATGAAACGGGGTAAACCATAAGGAGCATATCATAGGTGTGGAATGCCTTGAATACTGTGAAGAGCCAGATGATTCTGAACACAACAGAACCGAAGATTGTGAGGATTGCAGGGAGGAGTGAATGTCCGATTCCTCTGAGCGCACCGCCGCTGATTTCGTATGAACCTGTCATAAGCTCAAGGAGCATAACAATCGCCATTCTGATGATTGCGTACTTGATAACGGTGGGGTCGGTTGTGAAGAAGGTGATGAAAAATCCGCTTCCGAGCATGAATATAACGCTCACACAGCCTGTGAAAATACAGCTGAAAAGCATACAAAGCCTAAACACCTTTTTGCATCTGTCAAACTGAAGTGCGCCGTAGTTCTGACTTGTGAATGTAACGGCTGTCTGGCTGAACGCACATACTATATAGTATGTAATGTACTCAAAATTGAGTTCAGCCGATGAGCCTGCAACCGCCTGTGAACCGAAGCCGTTTATGGCTGTCTGAATGAATACATTTGAAATTGAGAAAACCATACCCTGAATACCTGCAGGAGCACCGATTTTCAAAATCATAATGAGATGTTCTTTCTTGAATGAAAGTTTTTTTGGATTGACTCTGATTGACTCGTCTTCGTTTCTGATGAGGAACATCATAACAAGTCCGGCGCTTATGCCGTCGGCAATTACTGTTGCAATGCCGACTCCTGCAACGCTCATATCGAAGACGATTACAAAGAAGAGGTTCAAAAGAACATTTACAATACCTGAAATTACAAGACAGTAGAGCGGACGGCTTGTGTCGCCGACACTTCTCAAAATTGCCGAACCAAAGTTGTAGAGCATTACAAACGGCATGCCCATAAAGTAAATTCTCAGGTATGTTGCCGCAAGGTCAATTACATCATCCGGTGTGTTCATCAGCCTTAACAGCGGTGTTGCAATAACCTGACCGAGTATCAGAAGAAGAAATCCGCATATAAGTGAAAGTGTTATTACCGTGTGAACAGCTTCCGAAACCTTTTTACGGTCATTTTGACCGATATATCGTGCAATCAAAACATTTGCGCCGACCGAAAGTCCCGTGAATAACAGCACAAGCATATTGATGAGCGGAGCGTTGCTTCCGACTGCGGCAAGTGCCTGACTGCTTGAAAATCTGCCAACCACCGCAACATCGGTTGAGTTGAAAAGCTGTTGAAGAATACTGGATCCTGCAAGCGGAAGTGTGAAAAGAAGAATTTTTTTTACGAGCGGACCTTCCAGCATATTTATCTGGTGTGAGCGCCGTCGCTTTTCTTTTACAGTATTCTGACCTTTGTTTCTTCTAAACAGACTTGCAAACGCAAGTGAGAGCATTTTTTTGACTTTTCCCATTAATTTCTAACCTCTTCAATCACATAACCGTTGTAAACGATACTATTCTTTTCCGTTTTCCACAATTATTGTAATCCTGTTGCCCAAAATAAACAAGTAAAATACCTTATAAACATAAAGTTTACTTTGCTCACAATTTTAGTTACAATAACTACCTCGTCAAAATTCTTCTTTTTATGCCTTTATAATATGGTAAAAACTGCTTTTCTGCATATTTTCAGACCGATTTTTCTCAATAAGCAAGGCTTTGAATTTGTATGCAATTTGTGCCTTTTCAATAAAAGTAAAATTGCTGTCTTGTAAGCATTGACGAAAAATTTTTTAACCTACAAATAAATGATTTTAAAATTGTTGTATATGCCGATTAAATTATAATGATACAATTGTGATACAAGCTTAATATAATATATTTTTAAAGGGATAAGCGAAAAGGGGTGAATGTTATGAAGAAAAAGATTGCTGTAATTGTGGTTGCAGTTGTTTTATGCGTTGCCGCCGCAGTATTTGCCGTGCCGAAAATCAGTTTCTATGCGTGTGAGCCTACCGTGTATTTTGATGTTGAGTAATGCGACAAGGTTGACGCTAAGATGTCTGCCGAAGATGCCGAAACCGTGAAGAAAATGTTTGAGGGCAAATCCGCATATTTTGATTCACCGTCTTGTGGTTTTTCCGAAAAGGCATCAATAAGAATAGGCTGTAATACATATATGCCTGCGTGTGACGGTGATGAAATTGTTAAGCACGGATTTATGTATTTTAGTCTTTCAAAAAGCGAAAATAACGAACTTCGCAAGATTATGAAAAAGTACGGAGCAGATACGAGAAAAGCTATCTAAAACCGTTGACAGACGCATTTCCGTGTGTTAAACTTTTCTCGAAAAATATACGGAGGTGTTTTTATGAAAAACTACAACTGGGCAACACTCGGTTGCGGAGTTATCGCAAATGAGCTTGCAGCCGCACTCAAAAGCAGAGGACAGACACTTTATTCCGTTGCAAACCGTACCCATGAAAAGGCGGTTGCGTTTGCCGAAAAGTACGGCATTGAAAAGGTTTACAACGATATTGATGAGCTGTTTAAAGACGAAACTGTTGACATAATTTACATTTCCACACCGCACAACACGCATATAAAATATCTTCGCAAGGCTCTTGCGGCAGGAAAGCATGTTTTGTGCGAAAAGTCGATAACGCTCAATTCAGATGAACTTGACGAGGCAATCTCTCTTGCAGAGAAAAACCATGTTGTGCTTGCAGAGGCAATGACAATTTTCCATATGCCGATTTACAAGGCACTTCTTGAAAAGATAAATTCAGGTGACCTTGGCGAGCTTAGGCTTATTCAGATGAATTTCGGCAGTTACAAAGAGTACAATATGAACAACCGATTTTTCAACCGCAATCTTGCAGGCGGTGCAATGCTTGACATCGGCGTGTATGCGCTTTCGTTTGTTCGTATGTTTATGAGCTCATGCCCAAACGATGTGTTGTCGCAGGTTAAATATGCAGAAACAGGCGTTGACGAACAAGCGAGTATTCTTTTAAAGAATAAAGAGGAGGAAATGGCAACTGTCATTCTTTCACTTCACGCAAAACAGCCAAAGCGTGGCACAATCTCGTTTGACAAGGGTTATGTTGAAATCTTTGAATATCCCAGAGGCATGGAGGCAAAGATTACATACACGGCTGACGGCCATTGTGAAACAATCTCGGCAGGTCAGACAAAGGACGCTTTGCTTTATGAGGTTGAAGATATGGAAAAGGCGATAGAGGGCGACACGGCTCTTATGCACCTTGACTACACAAAGGATGTTATGAAAATCATGACCGACATCCGCAAAAGCTGGGGCATGAAATATCCCGAAGAAGAGTAAGTTTTTTGAATTTAATTTGATACTAAACACAAAACTCCACCGTGAAATGCGGTGGAGTTTCCTTTATATATTTGATTAAATCAGAATTAGTAGTTTTCTGCGTGGATTTCAAAATAGCTCTGTGGGTGGTTGCAGACGGGGCAAACCTCGGGAGCTTCTTTGCCTACAACAATGTGACCGCAGTTACGGCATTCCCAAACCTTGATTTCGCTCCTTTTAAAAACTTCTGCAGTTTCAACATTGCGGAGTAATGCACGGTATCTTTCTTCGTGGTGCTTTTCAATTGCGGCAACAAGGCGGAACTTGTGTGCAAGCTCTGTAAAGCCTTCTTCCTCGGCAGTTTTAGCGAAATCTTCGTACATATCTGTCCACTCGTAGTTTTCGCCCTCGGCAGCGGCAAGAAGATTTTCGGCTGTGTCGCCGATTCCGTTAAGCTCCTTGAACCACATTTTTGCGTGTTCTTTCTCGTTGTCTGCCGTTTTTAAGAAAAGGTTTGCAATCTGCTCAAAGCCCTGCTTTTTGGCAACAGACGCAAAATATGTGTATTTGTTACGAGCCTGCGATTCGCCTGCAAAAGCAGCCTCAAGGTTCTTTTCTGTCTGTGTTCCCGAATATTTTGTTGCTTTAGCCATAATATTTCCTCCGTTAAATTAATTTTTTGAAATTTAAAAATACTCAATACGCCTTTGTGTATTTAATTTTTGAATAAAACAATAATCATTATTGATTTAATACTACTATACCTTTTTTATATAGATTTGTCAATAGATTTACGCAAAAAAATATTTCTTTTTTAGGATAGGCATATTTCATTTGAAAATACCTATCCGTTATTTTATGCCTGTTTTTTCGATTTTATTACTATTTTTGCGAAAAATATTGCTTGTGTATTGCTGCAATTTGCTAAAGTGTTGGATGTGTAAAAATTTTACCTTGACTTTTCACCCTGTACAGTATAAAATAGTTCTCAAAGAAACGCATAGTAAATTGATAGGAATTGTAGGTTAAACAAAATAACCTCAAAAATCCAAAAGGTGACGCTTATGAAAAACATTTACAATCTGAAGAAAATACGAATGTGTACCTCATTTGTAGGCAAGCCGTACTGTTGTATGTAATTGCCTGTCAGAATCTAAAATCAAATTAATTTGAAGTGAGGTAATCAAAATGAAAAATTTAAGAACAAAAGTATTATCGGCAGTATTGGCAGTTTCAGTATTGGGTGCGTCAGCGGTTGCCTTTACAGGATGCGGTAATAAAGATACAACAAACGATTCAAAAGTAACATTAACAAATGTTTCGTATGACCCTACACGAGAGCTTTACGAATCATATAACAAAATCTTTGCAAAGCATTGGAAAGAAGAAACAGGACAGGATATTGAAGTTACCCAGTCACACGGCGGTTCGGGCAAACAGGCTCTTGAGGTTGCAAACGGTCTTGAGGCGGATGTTGTAACACTCGCACTCGAATACGATGTAAACGCAATTCGTGACGCAGGTCTGATTGAGGACGGTTGGGTAAATGAGTTTGACAATGACTCTTCACCATACACTTCAACAATTGTATTCCTTGTTCGCAAAGGTAATCCGAAAAATATCAAGGATTGGGACGATGTTGCAAAAGACGGTGTGGGCGTTATCACTCCAAACCCGAAAACTTCGGGCGGTGCAAGATGGAACTACCTTGCCGCTTGGGCATATGCAGACAAGAAATATAACGGTGATGAGGCAAAAATCGAAGATTTCATTAAAAAGCTTTATCAAAATGTGCTTGTGCTTGACTCAGGCGCAAGAGGTGCTACAACTTCATTTGTAGAAAACGGACAGGGCGATGTTCTTCTTGCTTGGGAGAATGAGGCGTATCTTTCAATCAAGGACAATCCCGATGAGTACGAAATCGTTACTCCGAGCGTCAGCATTCTTGCACAGCCGTCTGTTGCTGTTGTTGATGAAGTGGTTGACCAAAGAGGTACTCGAAAGGTTGCAACAGAGTATTTAAGTTATCTTTACAGCGATGAGGCTCAGCGTATTGCAGGCGATAACTATTACCGACCTTATAATAAGAAAATTTTGAAGGAATACTCCGATGTGTTCGACCTCAATATTAATCTTGTAACAATCAACGATTTCGGCGGTTGGGATGAGGCTCAGAAAAAGCACTTTGCAGACGGCGGTATCTTCGATAAGATTTACGAGAAAAAATAAAACCGATTAAAAATGACATCAGGCAGTTTATAGGCAATTCTGTCTGATGTCGGATGATATTTTACAGGGGAAACAGGTGTGATAATGGTTCAGGCAAAAAAGTCAAAAAAAGCAAAAAGAGTAATCCCGGGCTTCGGTCTTTCTTTGGGTGTAACAATTACATTATTAAGCCTTGTTGTGCTGATTCCTCTTGCCGCTCTCGTTATTTATACGGCACAGATGAGCCCCTCTGAATTTTGGGAGGCAATCACCCGTGAAAGAGTGCTTGCAAGCTACAAGGTTAGTTTTATAACCGCATTTATTGCATCTCTCATCAATGCCGTTATGGGTGTAATTCTTGCGTGGGTGCTTGTTCGTTACAAATTCCCCGGCAAAAGAATTCTTGACGGTATGATTGAACTTCCGTTTGCACTTCCGACAGCGGTGGCAGGTATTACGCTGTCAAAGATGTATTCGGAAACCGGAATTCTTGGAAAGCCGCTTGCATCACTTGGAATTAAAGTTTCCTATACACATTTGGGACTGATCATCGCACTTATTTTTATTGGTATTCCATTTGTTATTCGTGCGGTGCAGCCGGTACTTGAAAAGCTGGATGGACAGTATGAGGAGGCCGCATTTATGCTGGGGGCTTCCCGGATGCAGACTTTTTATAAAGTTATCATACCTGAACTTCGGCCGGCAATCCTGACTGGTTTTGGACTTGCCTTTGCACGAGGCATCGGTGAATACGGCAGTGTTATTTACATATCGGGAAACAGTGCAAGAGAACAGACGCAGGTTGTATCCTATGTCATCATGCAGAAACTTGGATATATTGATTATGCCAGTGCCACGGCGATCGCGCTGGTAATGCTGATACTTTCCTTTTTGATTCTTCTGGCGGTCAACATCGTACAGATGCAGCAGTCAGCGAGAACGAACATATTGTAAGGAAATGGAAACAAAGAGGATTTACACATGGAGCAGAAGAGAGAGGAACGAAAAAAGAAAATAACAAAGGCAGTACTCATTACCATCAGTGTGCTTTTCATTGGAGTTATGCTGATCTTACCGCTTTTTTCCATTCTATTCAGTGCGCTGAAAGAGGGAATCGGCTTTTATCTTGAAGCGATTTCCACGGAATATGTAAAAAGCGCCCTGCTGGTCACTTTACTGGCGACTGTGATTGCAGTGGTTGTGAATACGTTCTTCGGAATCGTAGCTGCGTGGCTTTTGACAAAGTTCTCCTTCCGTGGAAAGCAGATACTGGCGACTTTGATCGATATTCCGTTTTCTATCTCTCCGGTCATCGTTGGTCTGGCATTTTTGATGACCTTCGGAAGACTGGGATGGACATATCCTGGCATTCGTGCGATCAACCATCTGCTCGGAACGAATATCCGTATCACG
>OJMN01000907.1_pt1 | contig 17955 bp, 19 predicted proteins | sample 1597261 | NCBI WGS metagenome assembly OJMN01 (sample SAMEA2452130, study PRJEB22498) | human gut metagenome | biome: human feces; feature: human gut; material: feces | place: Australia | collected 2012 | reverse complement strand
CTTCGCCTCGATTTTACCTGAGTAGAAATACAGCTTCTCGCCGCTGCCGTTTCTGCCGCCGCCAATGCCGGCTCCTCCATCGCCGCCCTTGGCGATGATGGTGCCGCTCCAGAGCGATGGGTTCGTCTGAGAGCCGAAGTGCATATTTGCGCCGTGACCGTACATATCCAGGTTGAACAGACTTTCTGCGATATTGCGGGTCGCCCAGTTTCCTCCTATGCCCGCCGCTTTGTCGCCGCCCTTGCAGGTCACCGTGGTGCCGGTGCGTGCCAGCACATAAAGCTGCCCCTCGCTGCGGTTTTTCTGGATCGCCGCGCGGCCGTCAGCGCCTTGCAGGGTGCTGTCCTTGCCGATGAAATAGAGATAAGCCGAAGCCTTTTTGTTCAGCTCGATGGCCGGCCCCTTGGAGCTGGGACTCATCTTAATATTTACGCCGTCAATAAATACGTGCGGCGCGGTTTTATCTCCCTTGATGAATATCTTCTTATCCCATGCCCATGTGTCCCTGAGCTTATCGGGAACGGACGAGTAGATATAGTAGCTCCTACTGTCCTTAATGGATATGTCCGATGTCCGGTTGTACACGTCAATGCTCACGTCGTACTTTGGTATGGTATCCATCGGCCCGTCCGCTGCCAATACTGTTGTCGGCAGCAGCGTCAGCACCATGCAGCATAGAAGCAGGATGCTGAGGATTCGTTTCTTCATGTCGTTTTTCCCTCCTGTTCTTGCGGGTCAGGCTTGCCTGTCCCGTCTTTTTTCTGGTTTTCTCTGTTTCTGAGCCGGAAACACAGCGCGGTGATCGCCGCTGCCGCTGCAAAGGAGACGACGGCCACCAGCACATAGCCGCCCGCGTCCTCCCGCAGCAGCATCGCGCCGAACACGCCCCATGCGGCTGTCTGCTCCTGCACTGCAAACACATCCGCCGCCTGCATCATCACCGCGAACAGCAGCATACACGCTGCGCTCAGCCCATATATGCCGCGCCGCTGCCTCCGGCGGTTGTTTTCCCGCACCCGCTGCTTGACGAGTGCGACTCGTTTTGCGGTATCGTACATTTCGTTTGAACCTTCTCTCTGGATTTATTGAAATGCGGCTTAAAAAACCCTTCACTTATATAGGTACAAAAAATCGAAAAAACTCTCACCCAAAACGCAAATTTTTTCAAAAAAGTTGATTGCATTAGTAACTTCTACTGCCATGCTTCAGAAAAAGAATTGCACGACTAACTTCTGCTTTGCCCTGTTTCTTGCCATTTTCAGGTTGTTTTTCATCCCTTTCTGACCTATAATAATTAAAAATGAATGGATTTTAGGGTACACTAAAGGAAGCCTCCAAAAGTCTTTTGCACGAGTAACTTCTGGTTGCCATCAACTGTTTATTCTTTTCTGTATCCTCCTGCCTGTTTTATTTATTTCAATAGTTCAGGCTTCAGACAGATTTCATCGGGTGGGATGATCTCCAGTCCAAGCTTTTCCATTGCATTTTTGTCAAATGACTTCAGGGCCTTCTTCATGGGTGTCGAACCATGAAGTTTAGGCCTTGTTGTATTATTGATGTGATTTACCATACGTAACACCTGCTCCTGGTTCAATCCATCAAACGAACTTCCCTTTGGCAGTACATATCTTATGTACTCATGATTCTTTTCCAGTTCTCCCTTTTGCTCAGAATGTCTCGATTCACAATAAAACACTCTGGTACGCTTCTTTCCGTCATGTCCTTTTTCAAACAACTCCGGATCTGCAAACTCACATCCATTATCTGTCAGTATTACAGGAAACAGTTCCCGAAACATTTCACTTCCCAACGTCTCTTCCAACCAGTCAAAAGTAGCTACGGTATTCTTCATTTCTTTGGTTTCAATCAGAAATGCCAGCATCAGATTGTTTCCCGGCCATAACAGCGTATGAAGTAATTTTCCGCCTTTATTTCCTTTGACTTCTCTGGATCTGCTACTGTATATTCGATAGAAAATTCCGGAGATACAGAACAATGTGCCAGAGCATATAATATTTTTCCAAGTCTCTTATTGTCTGCCGGGAACTCCAGCTTCATACGATGCACATATTTATATCCTTTGAATCTTCTCTTCCAGCTTTTATCCCTTGCCTGATAGTTCTCGTATTCAGTATCAATGTTAAAATATAGTGTTTTCAGCTCTTTTCTCTCATATCCCATTTTTTCAATAAGATCCTTTAAGATTTCCACACAATCGGATGATTTCCGTAATGTTTCATCATATTCTTCATACATCCCCTCTATATTGATTCTGAGTCGTATCATATCCGGTTTTACAGATAGTTTTCCCTTACCAGTTACTCTGATTGTTCTTTCCATCATGCTTCGCCCTCCATATTCTGTCTGCACGCATCAAATATACATTCAATGACTTTTTTATCTACTTTAAAATATTTGCCGAAAGGATTGATCACAACTCCGGCAACCTTATCATTATGCAATCCAATTTCTAAAATCTGTCTGAACGGAATTTCCATCACAACATTCGGAACCGGCTTTTTATGGCTTTCTTCCTCATTAGTAAAGATATACAGCCATTCTATTCCATCCTCTGCTGCCACGGTATCCATGCGAAGTCTTACTTCCTGGTCCAACGTCAGCCTGTCTCCTTCCTGCAAGGTGCTCACATCAAGATTAGGAAACATTTCTCCGCTTACTGTTACAAACGGCACCCATCCCTGTCCATCGTTCATTATGCGAAAACATACTGTTGTGATCACATCTATAAAACTCTCATGATTCTGATTTTCATAAAGATTACTTATGGCATTTTCTATCAGATCATTACCACTTAATGACTCATCTGCTTCTAGGTTATTTCTTCCAATCACTTCATCAAATGCATCCAGCACCCTGTTCATTTCCGGATCTATCCTGTTCCGGCATTCAGCTTTCAGAACTGCCGGTATTCCAAAGAAAGCCTCGGCTATGCTTCCTGTTATTGCCGCAAGAGTATCTGTATCCCCGCCTAGCGAAACAGCATTTCTTACAGCATCCTCAAAATCTTCCGCCTCCAGAAAAGCGGTGATTGCTTCCGGCACTGTCTGCTGACAGCTCTCTACATGATGATAATACGGACGGATTTCATCCAATGTCCGATTCAGGTCATAATGGAATTCCTGCTTCACATAATCCCCGATTTCTTCCTTAGAAGCTCCATTTCTTGCAAGAAATATACAGCTTGCTGTTGCTTCTGCTCCTTTGATTCCTTCCGGATGGTTGTGTGTGACTGCTGCCGTCCACCTTGCGACCTCTCGCGTTCTTTCGATCGTAGAATATAACCAGCCTGCCGCTGATACTCTCATTGCGGATCCGTTGCCATAACTTCCATATGGCTGTGGATGCCTGTCTTTTAACCAATGTCTGAAACTCCCTCCATATCCTGCGTGAGGATAGTGTTTTCCCCAATCCTGCATATTGGCAATTACTGCTTCCTCTATTTCTTTTTCATCTGCATCAGGGCCTACTGCAATCAATGCCTCTGCCACAGCTATGGTCATGACCGAATCATCTGTAAAACCGCAACCTCTTGTAAAAAGTTCAAAATTCTTTGTTTTATCTCCTCTGTCAAATTCAAACGGACTTCCTATGATATCTCCTAAAATTGCTCCGTACATATCTGCCTCCAGTCTCCGGAAAGCATCCAGTATTATCTCTTTCCTTGTTACAATATGAGTATATCCCGAAGACAATTTAAGATGGTCGCTGAATGGGCGACACTTTAAGGCAAAAAAAAATGCCGGCACGAAAATGTACCGACATCCTTTAATCAATATTTGCTTGTAAACCAATCATAAAACTCAATTTCTTCTTCATCAGAAGTATCTTTATCAATGAATTCCTGTAAATCCTTTTTCATATTATTATAAGTTTCCTGATATTGTGTGCTGTTGCAGAAGGCAGTGTGCATCATTCCTCCATAAACTCCACATGTAATAGCATAATATCTTTCACATTTTTCCAAGGTTATCCGACAGGAATCCCTGTATTCTTCATCCGCTATTATCAATCCGCCTTCACTTCCAGTCTGATACGGCTGATAAATATTATCCCACATATATTCTACACTCCCAGTATTTCATTCGTATATTTGAACAATGTCACATTCAGCTGCATGATATCATACTGCTTATCAATAATTGCTTTCTGCACAATCAGGTCAAACTTACTGCTCGGACTGAACGCCCAGTCTGCCCTTGCCATCAGATCCTTTGACTGCTCCAGATCAAGATGAAGTGCGATACACAAAGCCATTACCGTCTTTTTCTTTGGATGATAATGCTCATCACACTGAATCTTTGAAAAATGTTTTCTATCGAGGTTTGCATTTTTCCAAACATCCTTGTTGTCGATTCCAGCTACCGCTATCAGGTCAAACAGCTTTTCGTGAAAAGATGCCCCCATATTTGCAAGCTGATCTTCTAAGGATATGTCAGCTGACAGCATACAGGATTCTGCATTGAAGGGGTAACTTTCCTCAGCATCCTCACTGCGAAGCATTTGCTCGTATAGTTCTTCTTCCGGAATGCGTCTGCTTATGGCTCGTCCTCTGTTTCCTGCCGGATATTCCTTCTTATGACTTTCCCTGATATAATTGGCATCTATATAGGAATCTATCTCTCCAACTATCTGGCCGGATAACTGAAATGACTTCTTGTCAAACACCACAAGAATGATCTGCATTTCATTTTCTGTAAGAAACTCTCTGAATACGGATACGGCTATCTGTAATGCCTTATCCTTTGGAAAACCATACACTCCGGTTGAAATCAAAGGAAAAGCAATGCTCTCACATTTTAATTCAACAGCCTTCTGCAAAGATTTTCTATAACAGCCCTCCAACGTATCAAACTCATGATTCTTGCCATCTTCCCATACAGGACCTACAGTATGTATGATATATTTTGCCTGTAGCTGATATGCTCCGGTAACAGCAACATCTCCTCTCGCGATTTTGCCAATCTTTCGACGTTCTGCAAGGAGTTGTTTCTTTCCGGCCGTCTCATAGATTGCCAGATCCGTGCCACTTGCACATATCGGATTTGGATTAGCAGTATTGACAATAGCATCCGCCTTTACTTTTGTAATATCATTTCGGACAATCTTAAATGGCATATGGCGCCTCCTTCGTTTTACGCTTTACTCGTTCACCACACCACCTGCAATCAGTTTCTTATAAAACTCAACTGCCGCTGCAAGATCCCTATCATCCGGATGTCCTTTGGCAACACCACCAATCAGTTTAAATGGTCCAAATGTATCAAAACCCTTGCACGAAAACCTTCCCACCAGATTATCATGCTTATCATCTATAATGGATTCCATAGACTTAAAAGCCTCACTTCCACCATAGGTACACATCAGAAAAATGTTTTTATTCTCTATCAGATTGACAGATGCAAATTTAAGTACAGACTGATGAAATTTTCCGTAATAAACTCCTGACGCAAATCCTATCAGGTCATATCCAGATAAATCTTTTTCTGTTACCTGTGTAGCATCTATCAGATCAACTTCATTTGTCTTGGCAATTTCATCAATAATTTTCTTTGTATTTCCATGATGCACTGATGTATAAATAATTGCTGTCTTCATCTGTATTATGCAGAATATCCTTGCCCCAGAGGCGTATCACTGTCTATCCCATAAACAGCAGTTTTTTATTAACTTCATCATCCCGTTGTCGGTTCCTTGATATTTTGTTAATCCAAAACTCACTGTTATTACTTTTTTCCAGACGTGGTTTTAATATTTCCCAGTCCTTCCTATGAAAGAACTCGCCATCACAGAATATAGCAATCTTGCATTTTGTCAGTGCAATATCCGGCTTTCCTGGAAGTGCCTTATAATTCTTCCTGTACCGATAACCTTTCTCCCACAATGCCTTACGAAGTTGAACTTCTATTTTGGTATCATTTGCCCTGATATGCTGCATATTCTTTTTTCTTTGCTCTTTTGTCAACACATCAGCCATATATAATTACCCATCTGCTTCACGGGCGCCCACAACGCCTTCATCAGCTGCGCCGATTGCAGTGCTACGATCGAGGATAAACATATATTCAGGATTCAGATTAATGATTGTTACCCAGGATGCTTCTTCACCGTGAGTAGCTTTCTCAACTTCACCAACGGTTTCACCCAGGTTGTTTGCGCCCAGTTCCTTTACGATAATGTTCAGCTGAGACTGAGTATCCATCAGACTCAGCTTTCATAAGCGGTTTAGGTATTCTGTCTACCGACTCCTCCGGTATCCCTCTTCGTCCACATATTCCGGTCTGTATCTCATATGCCCCTCTTCAACAACAATTAAAATTTAAAATAAAACCCCATCTCCGGTTCACTGATAGTCTCTTCAATCTTCCTATCCTTCGTAGGATATTTTGTATTATATTCCTTATACAAAGCCTCAATCTTCGACGAATCACCAATGATCGTGATATTACTGCTCCGAACCAGAAGTGCTTCACTGTAATTAAAGTTAAGTTCACTCTCCCAAGCCACTGGTGTATATTCAAACATAACAATCAAGGTATCTGTATGTGGGCACACTTGAATAAATTCCGTTACATCAAATAACAGATTAAAAAAATCCGGATACTTAGGTGTCAAGGTATTCCAATCCGGCCTATTGTCCGTGCAAGGCACTTCTCTGATACAATAGGTGGCTTTCTGAAAATTTTTGGTACTGCTGCCACACTGCTTATCACAAGTTCCTCTTATGCAGACTAAAGGATATTTCTGACAGCTTTCATAATATACAGGACTGTCTATCTCCACCGTTATTTTACAGTATGGTTCTATTTTTTCATAAGGAATAAACCCTTCATCGAGATTAAGACTTTCACCTAGATTAAAAAAATTTTCTATAATCCATGAAAAATCTACTTCTTTTTTAGCATCTAAGAGGCCTCGCAGAGGTTCTTTTCTGCGTGTAAGAAACAAAAATAAATCTTCCTGATCTATAGACCAATATTCATAAGGCTGGTCATAATCCTCAAAATTTTTTGCCTTAGCAACCTTGAAAAATAAATCCAATATTGTCATACATCAATCACCATCCGATCCTGCTTCTGTATATCTATGTCATTCATGATCTTCTTAGCAGCATTATCCTTAAGAGATATTCCCAGGTCTTCCGCAACATTTTTGATCATCTCTGCCTGCGCCTTCTTATCGAGAATCGTAAATGTCTTAGGAAAGGAAAGTTTGTGAATCTCTTCTTTCAGAAACATATTGCAGTATCCGTGAAATGTTCCAGTAAAACAATTCGCCTTATCGCCAACGATTTCTCTTAACCAGTGCTTCATCTGTGCTGCTGCCTTGTTCGTGAATGTAAGCGCCACAATTGACGACGGCTCCACGAACAGCTCCGTGATAAGATATGCGATTCACTTTTTTCATTAAGCTTACGTTCGTGTGGTTCTTTTAGTAGATTGTAACACATATATGTGCATACAGCAAACATTTGTTTGGTAAAGAGTTTCAAAGAGTTTCAATCACAAAAACGAAGTCTATATAACCTTAAATGTTTTCTTTTATTATTAACCATGCATAACTTAAAGACCTTTGGGCTTCTTCGTCGCAGTCTGGCGCCTCTTTATTGGCACGAGCCACTAACCTCGAATGTTCCGCATTCTCGGTCATTGGCGTTGCCAAATAAAAAAGGGAAGACATCCATATCAGTGAGTAAACTCATATATGTCTGTCTTCCCTTTTTTACATGTCTCGTTTCTTTATGAATGTTCCCAGCGGGAATCGAACCCACAACTAGTGCTTAGGAGCACTGGTTGGTGGTGTAAATCCCAGTCAAGGAAAGTCCGTCTAAGTAAAGGAAAGTCTTGATTTTTCTAACTTTCCTGTCATTTACTGTCAAAATAAGAAAATAGAAATTCACCTGTGTAAAACGCTTTTCGGTGGCAAATGGGTGGCATTGCCACCCTGAGGGTTCAACCATTGCGTTCCATCGAGTTCATAACCATGGCTACCATTCTCGCAAAGCTTGCAGTAATGATAACACTATTTTCTTATTAGATCACCTATATTATAACGTGTCCGGAGCCGGATGTCGATGGTTTTTTGACCATCATTGACACAAGTTACTCAATATTTACAAAAGCTTACATTTCTTTGTCACGAAGAGGTTTCAAATAGTTCTTCTTTAAAGTTCTTTCGTCTCCAAAGAAATATTTCTCGGATTTTGATAACTCATGATCTTCTGCTTTCAATTCCACTAATTTTAAAGTACAAATCAGGTCTGCAACTTGAAATAATCTATAATCGGCAGGTGTTACCTTGCGAAATTCAACGTTCTCCAAAAGAGCATTAAATACAGAAGATAAAATTCTTGTAACCTCCACCTGTCCGTTATCATAATATACTTTTACAACATCATAGGAATAAAAAAATTCCATATTTTCACGAATAAATACCGCCAATTGTTTACTAAGTTTTCCGGTAGCTTCAACAGAATCATTTATATGTTTCTTTTCAATCATTATTGATTTGAACCGAATGTCCAGATGTCTCACAAAAGACATCATTCTCTTTAATATTCCTTGTCTATCCTTTATGGAATATCCCTTATACTCTTCTTCTGACCTAATAACCGGACCTGCATGTACACAGTGCTTAGACAATCCTATATGAGTCAAGCTCTCTTCCAAGATTGCTAATTCTTTATTCATATCATAATTTTGATCATGAAATACCATGGAAATTATGTAATATGGGGCTCTATAATCATATTCACCCAAATCGCCGGATTCATCGACAAAAATACTTAATTCTTTCATATACCTCCATGCAATATATTACTTCATACGAACATTATGGTCAAAAAAAGGCGGGTGTCTTACCCGCCGATGGTGGACCCGGGTCTTTCGACCAGCCCAAAGATGTGACATGTCACACCCATATTCTATGAAGATGCTATCACAAATATGCCATTTTTTCAAGCAAATTTTGAAACTATTGTTCCATGTTTCCGTGCTTTTCCGGAAAACTTTATTCCAGATATTTATTTTTCAACAGACACCTTTTTTCCTCTGTCAGCCCCATTTCTTTTTCCAGAAACGCATCTACACTGCCGATTTCAACCTCATCAACCATTTTTATGATATTGTAAACGAAAAAATCCGTTATAACGGTATTAACACCAATAAAATTAAAAAGGCAGACTTGCGACATTCTCTATGATAGTTTTACGCAATATGATTTCAAAAGGGCTTTCAGCCACGAAAAGCGGCAAAAACTGTCCTAACGCCCCACAGGGAAGAGAAAAAACAGAGAAGAAGCCTTGTCCTCTTTCCCGCCTTTCCTCTACATTCCGTATGGCAGCTACCCTTTTTCATTCGGCTTTGTTAATGCCACCGCTCAATGAACCGACCAACCTCGAAAAATGATAAACAATATCAGCCTCCTCACATCTCCAAGCCTTACTTTTCATCCACCAGTGGAGTATTATATACAAATTGTTCAAGGCAGACTCCCTGCGAAGCAAGTTTTTGCCGAAGCAAATTAGCATCCAGATCGCGTGGCGATTTATGCTTTACCACACACAACGCTGCCGCTGTTCCTGCTGCTTCACCGATTGCCATACAGGTACTAGAGATTCGAATTGCAGATTCTGCATAAAAATCTGCAGAAATGCATCGACCTGCAACAAGGAGATTTTCAATCTTTGCCGGAACAATACACCTATATGGTATTCCATATGCCTGACCAGGATACTTAATAAAACGCATATCATATCCCCGCCCCATAGGATTGTGAAGATCTATGGGATAACATCCCAGTGCAATAACATCTTCAAATTCTCTGCACTCCAGTAAATCGTCCATTGTCATTTCATATTCGCCGACAATTCTCCGGCTGTCTTGTACTCCCACTGTTCCCGCGCTGTCAATCAAGTATACATTTTCTGCTCCAGGATATTCTTTTCTAAAATATTCCACAATTTTAGGAATCTGGCGTCTACATTCAATCTCCGCCTTTGTCAAATCATCTGGATTGAGTCCGTTTTTATCCACTGAACGTGTCATTTCACATCGGTATTCGCCTTTACGCGGTGTTCCGAATATGCAAACATGTCCATATATAAATTCTGGTGCTTCCCAGAACAGGAAATATGGTTGTACCTTTCCTTTGGGGTATTTGGAGAATTTTTCAATCTGCTCTTTTCCAACTTCTGGCATTCCACCAATCCGAAACATCGTTGTAAGTGGCTGAGTTTTTCCATCCTCATCACGTCCCATCTTATACGACGCTCCTGCCAGGTAGGCTACGTCACCATCCCCAGTTGCATCAATAATCACATCAGCAAGAATTGCCTGACACCCTGCCTTATTTTCTATTACAACACCCTTGATTGTTTCTCCATCCATAATTGCCCCTGTAATCATGGTATGGTATAAAAGATTAATTCCCCACTCTTCCATAATTTCATCTGCAACACGTTTGTACACTTCTATATCAAAGGTAGCAGCATCATTTTGACCTGTCTTATTTAACTCTTCTGGACTGATTGCACCATCTTCCTGAATCAGCCGTTCAATAAACTCCCACACAACACCTTTGATTACCTGGCGACGATTCACAGCCGGATCATCATCTTCACTATCCGAAAAAATAGAACTCCCAGCAAATGTTGTCACAAGTCCAGTGGTTGCGAGTCCCCCAAGGCAATTATTTTTTTCTATTATCATTACACTAACTTCGCCCTTTGCTGCCCCAAGCGCTGCTCCAATTCCAGCCGGTCCACCTCCACATACAAGAACATCTACTTTTGCCTTGACTGGAATTTCCTGTGCATCACGGTGCACTTTAAATGTTGTTTTATTATAAAATATTCCCATCTATCATATTCTCCTTCAGTTTCTCTGATTTCATTTATTTTACAGCTCCATCTGTCAAACCTCCGACTATGTTCTTCTGCATAATGAGGAAAAAAAGCAGGCATGGAATCAGTCCCAGCACCATTCCTGCAATTGCAATGTTCCATTCAGAAGTATATTGTCCAAACAGATTCACCTGTGTCATTGGAATTGTTTTTAAGTTTGGGTTTCCTGATAAAATAAGCATTGGCATCAAAAAATCATTCCATATTGATAAGGCATCCAAAATACATACCGTTGCAACCGGCGTCCTCAACAAAGGAAACACTATTTTGAAAAATGTATGCATAGGTCTGCTTCCTTCCAGCATAGCAGCTTCCTCCAACTCAATTGGAATTGTTTTTACAAATCCATGAAGCATAAATACTGCAAAAGGAATATACATTCCCCAGTAAATCGGAATGATGCCAATCAAGCTCCTAGTTATATGTAGTTTGTTTGCCAATTGGACTAGAGGAATCATTATTGCATGAAATGGAATAGTCATAGCTAAAACAAACACCATAAAAATAAAGTTGCTCAATCTTGTTTTGGTTCTGGCCAATTTATAGGATGCCATAGATGCTAAAAGAACTGCTCCAATAGTTCCAAAAACTGTAATCACTAGCGACACAAAAAAAGACTTTTGGTAATTTGCAACCTTCCATGCTTTTACATAATTATTCAAGTCCAAACTATTCGGAAATGATACAAATGATGTCATCATTTCTGCATATGGTTTGAAGGAATTGATTACTGCAAATATAATCGGCGTAAGCATGACCAGACATACAATAACCAAAACTATTGTTGCAGCAAATTTACCAACACTGAATTTTGAGCATTCTGAATCTATCATGCTTCTACCTCCTTCCTCTTCATAGCTCGAATCTGAAAAATTGCAATGCACATTACAATCACGCATAGAACAACTGCCTTTGCAGACGCATAACCTGCGTGATTTGACAAATAAGCTTCTTTATAAATATTATATGCAATCAGATTGGTCGAATCTCCCGGGCCGCCACGTGTCATCAGATATGGAATTTCAAACGTCTTAAAAGCCCCCGAAATGGAAAGAAATATATTCACTATAATAGACGGAAGCATCAATGGAAATGTAATCTTAAAAGTACGCTGCCAGTACCCTGCCCCATCAATCAAAGCCGCCTCATAATATGTTCGATCAATAGATTCAATCCCTGCAACATAAATTACCATAAAATATCCAACACTTTGCCAAATTAATGTGATAAGAATAGTTACCATAGCTGTTGCACTATTGCTAAACCAAGTAATATCCGGAAAAAAGCCATCTCCTGCAAGCTCGCTGTATACTTTTGTAAACATAAATTGCCAAATAAACGAAACCATAATCAGGCTAATTACATTTGGCATGAAAATCACGCTACGAATGAAACTCTTCAGTTTTTTGTTTACCCTATCCAAAAGAACAGCTAATGCTAATGCGATACTATTAACTAAAATTGTATAAAGTGCAACAAAACGAAAACTGACTGCCATACTGCTTCGAAATGCCGAATCATTGGTAAATAGCCGTATGTAGTTTTTAATTCCGACAAATTCGTATATAACACTGATTCCATCCCAGTTCGTTAACGAATATAGTACTGTTCCAAGCAATGGCACTAGCATAAATAATGCATATAGAAATAACGCTGGAAGAATAAACATCCAGAAAGATGCTGTATGCACCTGACGTTTCTTTTTTTCTTTCAACTAAAACACCTCTTTTTTTTGATTAGAACGCCTCTTGTATTATGCGTGGATATGTTTCCTGCGCCTACATATCCACGCAGATATACCGAAAATAATTTACAGTGTCAGACTTTTCCACAACTCATCCCATGCATTTCTGACATCTTCCTGAGAGGATTCCCCATTAAAATATGTCTGTAATGCAATTCCTGCATCAAATCCCGACGGATAATACAGAAATGGTAGTGATGTAATGTTTCCTTCATCGATATAAGACTTAATATTTTCCCATGCGCTTGACGCTTCTAGTGGAAGGGCTGCATTCTTTGTCGGCATATATATACCGCATTTTTCTGCGTATAACTGTGCAAATTCCTCTCCAGACATCCATTCCATTAATTTCAATGTTTCTTCCTGATTCACTGACTGCGGAGGCATGATGAAGACTGCTGCATTACCTGTACAAAGCTTTGCGTCTTCAGGATTTTCACTTACTGGAACTGCAAACACACCAGTCTCAATGTCAGGGTCAATCATCAGAACGCTAGTCATGCCCCACATACCACATACCATCATTGCACATTCACCCTGTGCAAATAATGTACACATATTGCTGTAATCACTGTCTGACGGCTTATCATTGCAGTTCGCCACCATTAAATCCAGAAAATCAAATGCTCCATCCAATTCTGCATCTGTAAAGGAAGCTTCTCCTCGATTCATTGCATCTGTAAATTCATACGCATCCATAATTTCTCCATGAATTAAACTGAAAGTCTGATTCATGGTCCAACTATCTTTTAACCCCACAGCGAAAGGTGTAATTCCTGCATCTTTTAGTTTCTGGCACACCTCCTCCATCTCGCTAAGTGTAGTTGGAATTTCTAGACCGACTTCCTCAAAAATAGTCCGGTTATAAATAACGCCAACGCCATCCAGTTCGCATGGAACACCATAGATTTCTCCATCATAGGTGATAGATGGAAGAATTCCGTCTACAAAATTATCAACAAAACTATAATCTGTAATTGCCGTCGCATTTCCACCCTTTGCAAAGGATTCCATAACACTATAGGAATTTACCATACATAAATCAGGATAAACACCGGATGCCATCTGAGCTTTGATCGTTGTATCATAATCATTTCCACCCGGACGATCTACCACGATTTCAACATTCGGATTCTCCTTCATATATACTTCAAATACCTCCGGCAACGTATCTGCTATCTCCGGCTTCAATTGCCAAACTGTCAGTGTCACTTTTTCGCCACTATTTCTTACGTTATTTTCACTTTCTGCACTCTCAGTCCCATAAGAACTACTTGTTGTCGATGAACACGCCCCAAGACTCACAACCATTAATACTGCCGCCATAATTAATGCTACTTTCCTCTTCATTCTTCTTCTCCTTCACATTATTTCGTTTTCCACTTGCTATTTTTTTCAATCCTCATTTTCTCCTTTTTTCTTGTTTCAGTTAACGAATTCACAATACTTTGAGGAGCTTTTTCTTTTGTCATAACATACCATGCCTCTTCGAGATTAGCTGCTGTTACCAGTAATGGTTCCACTCCAATCACCTTCGAAACCCGCTTTCCTAGCAATACATTTGCCACTGCATATGCAAGTTCTTCTCCCTGATCGTATGGCATTTGCGCACTCATTCCTATAATCAAGTGCCCGTTTGCAACATCTTGTGCAACTTCTGTGTCCAAATCACCGGTGACTATCTTGATATCTTCTCTTCCGGCATCCATTAACGCAGAAATTGTTTGAATTGCAGGATCTTCCCATGTCACATATATTCCCTGTATATCTGGGTACTCCTTTATCATTTTCATACATGCCCCATAAGCATAATTACGAAGTGTAAATCGTTCGTGTGCAACAATATGCAAATGTGGGAATTGCTCTTGTAACACCTTCTTCGTTGCTATATCTCTATCTCTTCCTGAAATATAGCTGGAAGAGCAGGTCAACAATGCGATCTTCGCAGGCTTTTTATTAAAATAATCATCTAAGAGTTTTGCACAGTTATATCCACTTTTCTGTTCATTACTTACAACGCAACATTCATAACCATCTCGTCTCATTCCCTGAGGAACCCTTCCGATAAAAAATAACCTGATTCCACTTCTGGCAATTTCATTGTACAGCCCTTCTGTTGACTTATCATTTGCCGGAGCACATAGTATAAAATCCGGTTTTTTCTCCATCCATTCCCAAACCTTTTCAATAAAAACCTGATTATTTGAATCGGCATCAAACATTTCTAATAGTTGAATATTGAGCTTTTCAAATACAGTTCGAACCGCCTGGTCAATGAGTCGCATCCAACGTTTTCCGCTGAATTGAAAAAGCAGAACGCCTTTATAATTTCCACTTCGCACTTTCTTAATCTCTTCTTCTGTTAAGTAGAGATTTTCGCAAGAAACGATCTTTTCTCCGTAGGGTCCCCGCCCAATAATCCGCACCGACGCTGAACTAACCGCTTTATTGGAAACACGGACAAGACGTTGATTGGTCATTTGCAATGCATCACATTTCAAAAATAGTTCACTAGTAGCTTCAGCCATTTTTTTGGGATCCACTCCAATTACAGTCAACGCAGGCTGATAAACGCCACTTCTCTGGTTCCACTCCAACGATATAACTGACATATCTTCAGGACAGGTCATTTCTGCTCGTTCCAATTCTTGAAACAACCGCATTGTAATACGATCTGTTGCGCAAATTACTGCAGTATACCTATAAAATAAATCTTTGACCTTCTCTGTTTTTAAATCCGTCTCATAATAAATACTATTTTCCTTCGGATTAATCCGATAATGTCTGTGTGCGCTTTTATATCCACTGTAGTATTCTGCTGATGATGTTCTGTCAGTTTTATCTTGCAACAACAAAGCTATGGACTCATGACCTGAGAGAATCAGCTGCTGCACAGCCTTAAATGAAGCATTTTCATACTCTGGTAACACAATGTGAAACTTCTGTTTTTCCGGAATCTCGCCCACAATCAGACACTTTTTCTTTAACTTAGTTCCATTCCATGGCAAAATCTTCGAAAGTGGAATTACAATTACTGCAATCACATTGCTTTGCCAGTTCAGTGACATCAGATTTTCTGTCTCCCGACCACTGTCCCCACAACTATCAAGTAAAACCACTTTAAACTCATGTTTTTCCAGTAAATAAGTGATTTCATTTGCAAACACAGCATAAAAATCAACAGATAAATCTGGAATAATCACACCGACAATTTGATTTTTTAAAATCCTACCAGCATTTTTTCGAATCGGCTCATATCCAAGCTCTCGGATCGAAAGTTCTACCTTCTCTTCAAGCTTAGGACTAACGTACCGCGTTTTATTCAAAACATGCGATACAGTTGCCACAGAAACACCAGCATGTTTTGCAACATCTTGAATTGTAACCATAGTTTCTCCTTGATTTACGTAAATAGAAGATAAAACATTTACAATATATATTGTTCATTGATATCAACAATTTTATTTTACTTTACGCCTTTTTAACCGTCAATTAGTTCAAACTATTTTCATAATTTATGTATAATTTCTTTTTTATTTACGTAAATAATCCGCCGGCACACAGTAATTTCTCCCCGGAAGCTGCATTTTTTGAAAAAAAGTGTCTCCGACACTTCAACTCCCCTGCCCTCAATCTTGAGGGTTGGGCTTTCTTTTTTCAACTTTTTCCTTCATAATGAGTGTATGAACATATTACAAGAGATTTTCAAACAACACTATGAAGAAATGCTTTACATATTACTTCCAAATCAACATGTAATTGATACTGTTGATCGTATGATTAATTGCGGTGATCCCGCATTCGGTGGTGCCATGTATGGTTGCACAAAATGTGGTGAACTGAAATTCGTTCCTTTTCGTTGCCATACTCGTTTTTGCTCTTCTTGTGGCAATAAGTATTCCATGGACCGCACCAACTCCATGGCTTTTAAACTTATCGCCTGCCAACATCGCCATTGTGTATTTACCATTCCCAAAGAACTCAGGCACTACTTTTTGAAGACCGTTCTCTACTGAACTGTCTCTTTTCTGCTGTCCGAAGTGTCATGCTTCGCATGTTCGCTAAGATGAACAAATCTGAAAACTTTGTTCCTGGCTTTATTTGTGTACTTCATACTTTTGGCCGTAAGGTAGCTTTTGCACACCTTGAAGAACACCTCTATGTCCCATATGCCAATATCGGCATAATATCCCAATGTTTTCCATAGATCCGGATAATTTCATTCTCATCCAGATTTACGTCCGTGGAAATAAGGCAGAGATATTCCTTGCGTTTATTACGATTGCGAACATAAACTACTTTGGCAGGAATGATTTCACCATCCTTTACAACATCAACCATAACGGAGAGCAGATATCTTGATCTTCCGCGTCTCTTTTTGTTCTTGTTGTAGATGGAAGTTAGAGACATATCTTCGCCATTGTAGCGAAAGAACATCTTTGGTGTTTTCTTGACCATGCCGATTACATCGTAACCCATACTTTTTACTGCGTGAAGAGTGCTTGGTGATGAAAACCAGCTATCAAAAAGAACATATTTCGCCGGAATTGTAGCTTTCCTGGCTGCGTCCAAAAGCGTAAGCATAGCTTGTGTTCCTTTTTCCATGGAAAGCTTCCGGCGTTTGTAACCAACAGTTCTTTTATCCACTTCTGTTGCTTCATTGATGCGGTTTTTCCTGTTTTCTGTGGAAAGAAGAACGCTGTTGACCGGCAGGAAAGTGCTTCCATCTGACCAGCCTAAAGTAAGCATTCGAAAACCAAAGCGATATTTATGTTTTGCATGGTCATAGACTTTGGCAAGGAGTTCAACCTTTTTTGAGCGGTTACGCTCAAACATGGAATCATCAATGATAAGAACATTTGCACGATCCTCAGAATCTAAAGGCAGAATGGCATCCCTGATGATTCGGGTTGAAAGTATTGTTGTGAAGCGGATCCAGTTGATCTGAATCATTTTCATAAAACGATATACAGTATCCTTCGCAAAATCAGGAGTGTTCCGTCCTGTGATCAGATTCATATACATACTTCTGTTAGAAAAAATCAACAGAAACAGATACTGGAAGATCTCCATTACTGGAACGCCTTTCTTTTTGTAGGCATTGGACGCTTTCAAAGCTGAAGAAACATGAAATCTGCTTATCATTTTGAGTTGCTTGTGTTATACTTTTATTCATAGCATGAGCCTTCGGAAGTATGATTGTTTCTAGACAACTCAATTATACCAAAACTAGACGGTTTCATGCTATTTTTATGCCAGTTATTATTGAATTTTCAAGGTGCATAGGCAC
>OJMN01000904.1_pt1 | contig 17994 bp, 14 predicted proteins | sample 1597261 | NCBI WGS metagenome assembly OJMN01 (sample SAMEA2452130, study PRJEB22498) | human gut metagenome | biome: human feces; feature: human gut; material: feces | place: Australia | collected 2012 | reverse complement strand
GCCACTTCAACGTCCAATCTGCCGCTCTTTCTCACTCCTTTTGGACTTCCTCCGTGCTTCCCGCTGCTTCAACGTCCAATCTGCCGCTTCTGCAAATCCCTTTTGGACTTTCTCCGTGCTTCCCGCCGCTTCAACGTCCAATCTGCCGCTCTTTCTCACTCCTTTTGGACTTTCTCCCGCCTCCCCGCCGCTTCAACGTCCAATCTGCCGCTTCCACGCATGCATTTGTCGTTTATGAATATTTTATAAATTATCACTTGACTTTAATACTAGAATACTTTATATTCTTATTATAGCCACAACGCATTAGAAGGAGAATATTTCTTGTTTATCAATTACAACATTTCAGAGATTATCAGCCAGCTTTCATCTGCCATACATTATGATGAAAGCATTGTAAAGAATCTGCCTGATGGCAAGCTCAATTGCACACATAATGGACGTTATATTAAGTGGTTTCTAAGCGATGGGAATAATATATCTTACATACACAAGAAAGACAGACAGCTTGCTTCCAAGCTTGCCTTGAAGAAATTTTTGTTATCAAGAATTGAAGATAATAAAAGGCTTCTTTCCACATACAAGCAATGTAACAGCACCAATATCCAATCCGAATTATTATTAAAAGATAACGATTTTAGGAAACTGCTTACAGACTATCCGGAGAATTCCAAGCATATATATTGCAACCGGGATTTATTCAGAGATTTCCACAATGAACAGTTTCAGCCTGTCATTGATTCATGGCTGTCTGAAGAATATAATCACAACGAAGCATACCCCCAGGCACTTAAGCATCCGTGTCCATCCGGCAATGTCGTCAGGTCAAAGTCCGAAGCTATGATTGATTTATTACTTAACCAGTATGGAATTCCATACAGGTATGAATGTGAACTAAAGCTTGACAACATAAGCTTCTATCCTGACTTTACACTGTTTAACCCTGTATCTGGACAGCTTGTGTACTGGGAACACTTTGGTATGATGGATGACCCGCAATACTCTCTTAATGCTTCAAGAAAAATATCCAGATACATAGCCGGGAATATTATTCCCGGAATTAATTTAATAATGACATTTGAGACATCTTCCAATCCACTATCAGGAATTATTGCCGAATCAAAGATAGATGAGTACCTGCTGATGTGCAACAACCAGCAAGCCTCCTCTTAACACCATGGCGTTTTTTCAATTACAACAATATTAGAAGCTAGTTTTTTCATAATAACCATGTAACATAACTATGCATTAAAACCATGCATCAGAACAATGCATCAGAACTATGCAACATAACTATGCATCAGTCCTCCCAAGGACGAATCCTGTAAGTTGCACCTATCTCATCACATATCTTCTGGCACTCTGCCTCTTCCTCGTGAGATATGGTTGTGTCAACTGTTGTAAGAACAACATTAGGGATATACTTGGTACATTCCTTTGCGAAGCTTATCATCTCATCAAATGATTTCTCACCGAACTTACTTCTTACAAGTGCATTGTATTCATCTTTGTGTGGATTGTTAAGACTGATTGATATTGTGTCAATCAAGCCTTCCATCTCTGGCACGATGTCTCTGCCATTAACAAGATTTCCAACTCCGTTAGTGTTGATTCTTGTCTTTTTGCCAAATGTTTTCTTGACATACTCAGCAACCTTGATAAGAACATCGAATCTTTCTGTCGGTTCTCCGAATCCACAGAATACAACCTCTTCATACTCATCCATATTGAACCTGGCAAATTCAGCTATAACCTCATCATATGATGGTTCTCTCTCAAGCCAGAGTCTGCCTGACTCTCCGATTCTGTCCATTGTCTGTCTTAAACAGAAAGTGCATGAATATGGACATTTGTTAGTTAAATTAACATATAAATTATTATGAACCTTATATAATATTTCCATAGTTTAACTCCTTTCATTTTGCCGCCTTGCTTCAACGTCCAATTCTCCGCGCTTCGGCCTCCTTTTTGGACTTCCTCGTACCTTCCCGCTACTTCAACGTCCAATCCGCCGCGCCGCCAGCACCGTGATTTGCGAAAAGCTACGACGCATCAGCTCATATGGCGCATCAGCTCACACGACGTATCAGCTCACATGACACTTCAGCTCGCATGACACATATTCTCACACTCCAACCACTTACTTCAACGTAGTCAGCAGTTCCTCAAACGGCACACCGTCCGTCAGTGGAATATCCATCTCTATAGCCTTGAGTATGCATTTTTTTATAAATGTAGATGCCTTTCTTACTGACTCGTGGAAATTCACACCATTTACAGCGTCTGCAGTGATTATAGATGCAAATATATCTCCTGTTCCTGAGCGCTGTGTTCCGACTTTCATAGTCTTAATAAGATAGTCTTCCCTGTTCTTTTCGTAACAGTAATTACCAATATAATGGCCCCGCTGGATTCCTGTAATAACAATCTTGGATGGTCCCATTGCAACAAGTTTCTTTGCAATTTTCTTAAGCTCATCATTAGAATAATCTGGTCTGTATGGCTCGTCAGTTAAAATACATGCTTCTGTGAGGTTCGGTGTAAGAATATCTGCATATTTTACAAGCTTCTTCATCTCCTGGCATGTCTCATCAGTATATGTCGGATACAGATTTCCGTAATCACCCATAACCGGGTCGATAACAACAATATTATCTTCTGTCTTGAAATTCTTGAAAAATTCTTCAACAATAGCAATCTGATTATGTGAGCCTAAGAATCCTGTTACAATTCCATCAAATTTAAGGTTTAACTTCTTCCACTCTGCCATATAAGGCGGCATATTCTCTGTGAAATCTTTAAAATAAAAGCTGTCAAAGCCTGTATGATTAGAAAATATCGATGTAGGCATTGGACAGCACTGAATCTTCATTGCTGATATAACAGGCAGCTCAACCGCAATAGAACATCTTCCAAAACCAGAATAATCATTAATCGCTGCTATTTTCTTCTGGTTATTATGAGACACATTATTCTCTGGCATATTGTCTCTCCTTTCGTCTGAATGTGGCATAAAATCTTTATTCCTTAATATACAAAAAACTGGCATATGATAACATAGCCAGTTTGTGTATTATTTATATGGTCAGATTAAGCATTTCTTTCGACTTAAATTCTTTATCGAATACAATGCTTTCCAGCCTGTTTACCACAAGCCTTAATTCTTCCTGGACTTCTTTGGTAACGGTGAATGAATACAGCCTGTTAAGCTGTGTTGTAACAATATACTGGAGTGTATATACCGTTGAGCCCGAAAGTGTAATTCCATCATATACATTTGCAGCACAATTCTTACAGCATAGTCCGTTTCTTGAATACGAATATACATACAGATTATCTTCTCTGCCACATTCGTGACATGTGAAGAAATCCGGACATTCACCGTTGACCGCAATCATTCTTATCTCATATATGAATCTTATAAGTTCATGGCTGACAGCACCTCTGCCCAATGCCTTAAGAGTGATATAAAGCAGATTAATCATTTCTGATGCATCAAGATTCTCCCTGCCATAATAATCTGCAATCTCAGCAAAATAGCAGGCGTAGCATACGGCATTAAGGTCATTTACCACATTTTCAAAGTACTCCTTCGCCGATGCTTTATACATCGTATATGATTCGCGTCCACGGTACACCTCAAATGTTCCAAATATAAAGCTTCTCGTAACACCAATCAATGCGCTGTTAGGCTTTCTCGCACCTTTCGCAAATACAGTTATCTTGCCATACTCCTTAGTCAGTATAACCAGTCTTCTGTCATATTCCCCGACAGGCATGGCGGAAAGTATCATGCCTGTAACAGTAGTAACCTCCGCCATCGCACCCTCCTGTCATGTATATTATTTGTCCTTCTTCTTGTCATATCCGAAGTTCTTAAGAAGAATATCACTGTCGCGCCATTCCTTCTTAACTTTTACCCATAGCTTAAGATTAACCTTCATGTCAAGCTGCTTCTCAATCTCGTATCTTGCATTAGTTCCGATTTTCTTAAGCATTTCGCCGCCCTTGCCAATAATAATTCCTTTGTGTGAATCTCTTTCGCATATGATAGTAGCGTCGATATCTGTAATAGGACCTCTCGCATTTCTTCTTTCCTTGAAGCTGTCAATAACAACTGCGATTCCGTGTGGAATCTCGTCATTTAATGCATGAAGTGCCTTCTCTCTTATAAGTTCTGCAACAATCTGCTTCATTGGCTGGTCTGTTACTGTATCTTCATCATAGTACATCGGACCATAATCAAGATGTGAGAATATAACATCAAGCAGGTCGTCAACATTATTGCCGTTTCTTGCGCATACAGGAACAATATCAACGAAATCAAGTTCCTTTCTGTAGCAGTCGATAACCGGAAGAATCTCCTCTTTCTTGATTGTGTCAGTCTTATTGATAACAAGAACTATAGGAGTTTTACATTCTTTAAGCTTCTCAACGATATGCTCCTCGGCAGCTCCAAGATGTGTTGTAGGCTCAACAAGCCAGCATATAAGGTCAACCTCACTGATTGTCTTCTCTGCCGCACCAACCATGTATTCACCAAGCTTGTTCTTAGCCTTGTGGATACCCGGAGTATCAACGAAAACAATCTGTCCACGCTCATCAGTGTATACAGTCTGTATTCTGTTTCTTGTGGTCTGAGGCTTGTTAGAAGTAATCGCAATCTTCTGTCCGATTATCTGGTTCATAAGTGTTGACTTACCAACATTAGGTCTTCCTATAAATGTTACAAAGCCTGTCTTAGTTCTTGTGTTCTCTGCCTTAGCGCCGCCGGTAATTCCGCTGGCTGCAAGCATCTCATCTAAATTCATACATTCTTCCTTTCTATTATCCCTGTACCTTGATAAGTGGCTGTATCTTATCAAAAAGCTCACTCTCTTTATTGATTTCCTTGCTGCTTCCCACAACGCAGAAATAATTCTCATCCATTGCACATCTTACAAGTGGTGCAAGCTCTCTTATTCTTTCCACATTACAGTCAAGAACCTGTGCCCTTTCTGCCTTAAGTGATTCATAATCTGTGTTACAGATGTATGCGCCAAATGATCTTGTTCCCTTTGCTGCCGGATTCATAGGTGTATCTATATCACCGATTGTTCCGATTATGAACTTGACCATATCCCTGTCGCTTACATCAAAATGCTCAAGATAGTCTGCTGCATTTTCATATATCTCGTTAGTCTTTCTTAAATTAGGGTCTCTGTAAGAAACCATATACATGTCACCGTTTCTGTAAGAACCGCTCATGCAGCCGTATGCGCCGCCTTTAACTCTTACATTAATCCAGAGATAATCATACGAGAATATAACCTTAAGCACTCTTAACGCTCCTGTGTATTCATATCCTCCATCTCTGAAGTTACCACATCTTGCAACATACTGGACCTGTGAAGCTGAAGTATATCCTGTCTTGACATTTGCAGGTGTGTACTTTCTTTCGCATGTTGGCATGTCCGATTTTTTCAATCCTTCCACATACTTTCCGAAAGCAGGTGCAAATGCATCATATCCCTTATCATCAGCAGTAAAGCTGACAATAATATTCTCTTTGTGGAATATATAATCGACAAGCTTGCTTAACTTATCTGCGATATCTTCCTTAAGCTCATCAAACTGTGAGTCAAGCTTCTGTATAAGCTCATAGAACCCATATCCTCTCATCTCGTTAGAATAATATGCATTTCTTGAGAACTGTGCCATACCTGCAAGCATTGCTGTTGAATGTCCTGCACTTGTCATTGTGCTTTCCATTCTTGACTTAAGCTTCGCAATTATCTCCTTAAGTCTCTTATAATCTGAGAACTTTGTCTTATATATAATTTCATTCATCATATCAAGGACGAACTGGATATTGTCATAGAGAACCTTACCCTTAACCTCATACATGATAGTACATTTGTCAAAATCCTTATTATCTGTGTATATGGCAGCATCAGTTGAGATTCCACCACAGTTAATATTGATTTCATTAGTCAGCTCTGTATATGTGTACTTTTCAGTATCCATAAGTCCAAGAACCGAGCTTAAAAGTCCGATATATGGAAGCAGTTCATCAGGCACATTCTTACAGTCGTAGCACATCATTATATATGCAATTCCATTAGTGAACATATTGTGGTGGATTACATCAACACCACCAGTCTTCTTAGGGTCAATATATAACTTAGCTGGCTCTCTTGTGATATTCTTTAACTCAAGCTGTGGAATCTTCTCTAGGTCCTTCTGGCTTGAAGGAGTATCCTGATATTCCTTTAATGCCTTTGTCTGCTTAACAAGCTCTTCCAGTTCTTCCTTAGAAAGTGTTGCCTTATACTTTGCAAGCTGCTCTGCTTCCTTTGCTTCCTTCTTCTCTGCAAGTCCATGCTTTGGAACAAGGCTTAACACTACCTCATGGTTATTACCTATAATATTATCTTCAATGAATTTCTCAAAGAAGCCATTCTCTGAATTCTTCTTGATTATTTCAAATGTCTCACCTGCCTCAACATGAACAAATGGCTTGTTCTCATCATAAAGCCAGCTGTCCATCATTGTGAGATAATACATAAGTCCCTTTGGATATGGTCCAAAATCAGCTTCTCTGTATTTGAATTCGTAATAGTTGATTCCTGCCTTAACCATTCTCTTGCTAAGACCGTTCTTAACAATATCAGAAAGCGTGTCTTCAACAACCTTTATGAATCTGTCTCTGTCACTTTCATTAGCATTCTTAGTAATAATTGAATACACCGGCTGGTACACAGAAGTCTCTAACACACTGTACACATCTGTTCCAATTCCTGCGTCAATAAGTGCCTGCTTAAGCGGAGCCCCCGGTGCCATGATAAGTGCATAATCAAGAATCTGTAATGCAAGGTAGCTTACAGGGTCTGTTGATGTTCCGATAACAACATTGTAAGAAAGATAAGTGTTATCCTCCTCTGGCTCATCATCTGTAATTGCATACTCTCTTGTCTCATACTTAGGTGCATCAAATGCTTTCTGGAAAGTTACCTCAGCATCTATATTAACATCGTTCTTATCAAAAGCTGAGAGATATTCATTATCAAGATATTCAAGCCTCTCATCAACATCAATATCTCCGTACAGATAGATATAACTGTTCACAGGATGATAATATTCCTTGTGATACTTAATGAAATCCTCATACTTAAGCTGTGGTATAGCCTCAGGGTCACCACCGGATTCATTCTTGTATTCAGAATCAGGGAAGAGTGATACAAATGTATATCTTGAAAGCACATCATCTGCTGAAGAATACACACCCTTCATCTCATTAAATACAACTCCGTTATAAGCAAGCTCTCCATCTACATCTTCAAGCTCATAATGCCAGCCTTCCTGCTTGAATATCTCCTCATGCTCATACATTGCAGGATAGAATACCGCATCCATATAGACATCCATAATATTCTTAAAATCCGCCATATTGCAGCTTGCAACAGGATATACCGTCTTATCCGGATATGTCATTGCATTAAGAAATGTGTTAAGAGAACCCTTGCATAATTCTACAAATGGGTCTTTAACCGGATATTTTCTTGAACCACACAAGGTAGAATGTTCAATTATATGCTGCATTCCTGTGTCATTATCTGGTGGTGTCTTAAAACCTATAGAAAACACTTTGTTATCGTCATCATTAGAAATAATTGCAACCCTTGCACCTGATTTCTTATGCTTTAATAAAAGTCCTACAGAATTAAGGTCATTAAGCTTTTCAATGTTCACAAGCTCATATGCACCGTAATCTTTATTAAGTTCGTTATATCTTGTCTCTAAATTCATATTACTGCTTTAATCTCCAATCTTTACAATAAGGAATTATACATATAAATATAATACCCCACAATGTAGGATTTTACCACATTGTGGGGTGAGTGTAAACTTACATTACATATGTAAGCTATAGTATTTATTTGCCGAAAAGACCTTTCTTCTTACTGTGTCTTTCATTACCTGTAAGTGCCTTTTCATATGCCATAAGTGCATCCTTCTGCTCCTGATTAAGCTTTGTAGGAATATCAACTATTAAAGTGATATAATGGTCGCCTCTCTGTGCTGCATTTCTTACACTTGGCATACCCTTGCCTTTAAGTCTTACTCTTGTACCTGATGCTGTTCCCGGCTTAACTTCATACAATACTTCTCCATCAACAGTCTTAACCTTGATTTCACCGCCAAGTACTGCGGTAGGATAGCTTATTACAACATTAGAGAATATATTGTATCCATCTCTTTCAAATTCTGTGCTTGCTGTGATAATAACAGCAACTAAAAGGTCACCTCTTGGTCCACCATTAACTCCCGGCTCACCTTTGCCCTGGATACGTACGCACTGGCCATTATCAATACCGGCAGGAATATTGACTTCAATAGTCTTCTTGCTGCTTATATAGCCTGTTCCGTAACAATCCGGACACTTCTCCTTAATTATCTTACCAGTTCCATGACAGTCAGGACATGGCTGCTGGCTTCTTACCATTCCAAGGAATGACTGCTGTGTGAAAGTTACCTGTCCACGGCCACCACATTTGCTACAGGTCTCTGGTGATGTACCAGGCTTAGCTCCTGTACCGTGACAGCTTGAGCACTCATCCTTTAATGTAACATCTATCTTCTTGGTTGTTCCCCTTACTGACTCGTCAAATGTAATTCTTACATTAACTCTTACATCAGCACCTCTTCTTGGTCCATTGCTGTTTCGTCTGCTTCCGCCGCCGCCAAACATACCTCCAAAAAGATCTCCGAAAATATCTCCCATGTCACCAAAATCGAAATCGAAGCCACCTGCTCCAGCTCCACCTGCTCCGCCTTCAAATGCGGCATGGCCAAACTGGTCATACTGTCTTCTCTTTTCAGCATCGCTTAACACCGCATAAGCTTCAGAAGCCTCTTTGAATTTTATTTCAGCTTCTTTATCCCCCGGATTCATATCAGGATGATATTTCTTTGCAAGTTGTCTGTATGCTTTCTTAATAGCAGCGTCATCGGCATCCTTAGGCACGCCAAGGACTTCATAATAATCTCTCTTATCTGCCATGATTGCTTCCTCTTTCTTATTTAATCAACAGAAACTGCACGGAGTTCTCACCCCATGCAGTCCTTATTCCAGTCAGTTATTACTGACAATTAAACCTCTTTGTAATCTCCATCAACTACATCATCACCGTATGGAGCTGAACCATTAGAAGCACCTGCACCCATATCAGGACCTGCACCTGCTCCCATGTCTGGACCTGCACCACCAGCAGCCTGCTGTGACTCATATAACTTAGCGAAAAGCTTCTGAGCGCTTTCCATAAGTTTTTCCTTGGCAGCCTTGATTTCATCAACCTGTGCATCTGTCATGTTTTCTGGATCAGAACCATCAACAAGTGCCTTTAATGCGTTAAGGTCAGTCTCAACTGCAGCCTTGTCAGAAGCATCAAGCTTGTCGCCTGCCTCATCCATAGCCTTCTGTGTCTGGAATACCATTGAATCAGCTTCGTTACGTGCATCAATAGCATCCTTACGCTTCTTATCCTGAGCCTCGAACTCAGCAGCTTCCTTAACTGCCTTATCGATATCTTCATCAGACATGTTAGAACCAGCAGTAATTGTGATGTGCTGTTCCTTACCTGTTCCAAGGTCCTTAGCAGATACATTTACAATACCATTGGCATCGATATCAAATGTAACTTCAATCTGTGGAACACCTCTTCTTGCTGGAGGGATACCATCAAGTCTGAACTGTCCAAGTGACTTGTTATCCTTGGCAAACTGTCTTTCACCCTGTACTACGTTGATATCAACGGCTGTCTGGTTATCAGCAGCTGTAGAGAAGATCTGGCTCTTCTTTGTAGGAATTGTTGTATTTCTCTCGATCAGACGAGTAGCTACACCACCCATTGTCTCGATAGACAGTGACAGTGGAGTTACATCCAGAAGAAGGATGTCGCCGGCGCCTGTATCTCCTGCAAGTTTACCACCCTGAACAGATGCTCCAAGTGCTACACACTCATCCGGGTTCAGAGATTTGCTTGGCTCTTTACCTGTCAGACGTTTTACTTCTTCCTGTACTGCAGGGATACGTGTAGATCCACCAACTAACAGTACCTGACCAAGTTCAGAAGCTGTGATACCAGCATCTGATAATGCTCTCTGTACCGGCTCAGATGTCTTCAGTACAAGATCATGTGTCAGTTCATCAAATTTAGCTCTTGTAAGGTTCATATCGAAATGTTTTGGACCTTCTGCTGTAGCTGTGATGAATGGAAGGTTGATGTTTGTTGTTGTTGCTGAAGAAAGTTCTTTTTTAGCTTTCTCAGCTGCTTCTTTTAATCTCTGAAGTGCCATCTTATCTGCAGATAAGTCAACACCTTCCTGTTTCTTAAATTCAGCGATCATGTAGTCTGTAATCTTCTGGTCGAAGTCATCTCCACCAAGTCTGTTGTTACCGGCTGTAGATAATACTTCGATAACTCCGTCACCGATCTCGATAACAGATACGTCGAATGTACCACCACCAAGGTCATATACCATGATCTTCTGTTCTTTTTCATTGTCAAGTCCATATGCAAGAGCTGCTGCTGTAGGCTCGTTGATGATACGTTTTACATCAAGACCTGCAATCTTACCTGCATCTTTTGTAGCCTGACGCTGAGCATCGTTGAAGTAAGCAGGTACTGTGATAACAGCTTCTGTTACTTTTTCTCCAAGATATCCTTCTGCATCTGCTTTCAGTTTCTGAAGGATCATTGCTGAGATCTCCTGTGGAGAATATTTCTTATCTTCAATTGTTACCTTGTAGTCGGTTCCCATCTCTCTCTTGATAGAAGAGATTGTTCTCTCTGCGTTTGTTACTGCCTGACGTTTTGCAGGTTCTCCGACAAGACGCTCACCTGTCTTTGTAAATGCTACTACAGATGGTGTTGTTCTTGCGCCTTCTGTGTTGGCGATAACTGTTGGCTGTCCACCTTCCATTACGGCTACACAGCTGTTTGTTGTTCCTAAATCAATACCTATAATTTTACCCATGATAAATTTCCTCCTGTATGATTTTTTATTCTGATAATTGTGAATGCTCTTGTTTCTAGTTTGCTACTTTTACCATGCTGTGTCTTACAACTGAATCACGGTATGTGTAGCCCTTCTGAAATTCCTCGGCAACAATATTCTCACCGAAGTTTTCATCTTCCACATGCATCACTGCGTTGTGGAAATTCGGATCAAACGGCTGGCCTACTGCTTCAATAGGCTTAACCTCGATTCCTTCCAGAGTGGTAAGCAGATGTTTATACACCTTCTCCATTCCCTGAACGAACGGATCTTCTTTGTCTTCTTCCTTCACTGCATCCAGACCTCTTTCAAAGTTGTCTACAACTGGAAGAATCTTCTCTATGATATCTTTCGCTCCAACTTCGTACATCTGGGATTTTTCCTTTTCTGTACGTTTGCGGAAGTTATCAAACTCTGCCATCTGACGGGTAAGCTTATCTGTAAGCTCTTCGATCTTCTCGTCTTTTTTATCTTTTTTCTTGCCAAATAATTTTTTGCCAGATTTCTTTTCTGTATCTTTCGCTGTCTCTTCGGCTTCTTCGTTTTCCACTTTTTCAGAAGTTTCTGTTGTCTTGTCTGTATCCGTCTCTGCTTCTTTTGCTTCAGCAGCGGACTTTTTTGCCTCTTCTACAGCTTCTTTTACCATATCTTCCTGGCTTTTTTCCTGCTTATTTTCCAAGGGTTATTCCACCTTTCTATCATTCTTATGGAACATCTGATCCAGTTCTGTCTGGAGACGTTTCATAGATTTTAAAACATGTTCATAATCCATACGTTTCGGTCCGATAATTCCTATCGTTCCCTTCATACCATCACCCAGTTCGTAGGTTGCAGTTACGACACTGCAGTCTCTCATAGTCTGTACCGGAGTCTCATCTCCGATATATACCTGAATGCCGGTATTCTCATCCTGTGCCAGGGTCTGTGTAACCAGTTCGGATAACTGCTGTTTTTCTTCAAATGCACTGATGATTTCCTGTGCGCTCTGGTTATCACTCAGCTCCGGATATTTGAAAATGTTCGTCGCACCGCTTGTGTAGATCTGCATATCATCATCTACATGAATCGCATCTGCAACTGCATCCAGTACATATCCGACTACCTGACTGTGGATTCCTGCCTGCTCCTTTAATCTGGCGATCAATCCCAGGTTGATTTCTTCGATCGACATGCCGTTGAGTGTTGTATTCAGCAGCATATTCAGCTTTAACAGATTCTCATTGCTGATCGGCTCATCAATGTTAATGATCTTATTCTTGATCACATTGCCTCCCAGTACGATGACTGCGATCACCTGTTCCTCATCTACCATAGATAACTGGATGAACTTAATCTTGTTTGAATTGTTCATCGGAGTCGAAACCATCGTTGCATAGTTGGTATTCGTTGCAAGAACCTTTGCTGCCTGTTTCAAAAGCTGATCCATCTTATCTGCTTTGTCAAGCATCTGATCCTGCATCTCATTCAGCTCCTGCTCTTTCTCCTCCATCAGCATATCTACATAGAGCCTGTATCCTTTATCCGAAGGAATACGTCCTGCCGACGTATGAGGCTGGATGATATATCCCATCTCTTCCAGATCTGCCATCTCATTACGGATCGTTGCTGAACTAAGATTCAGATCCGTGTACTTGGAAATCGTTCTGGAACCAACCGGTTCACCTGTCTCCAGATAATTCTGGATGATTGCATGAAGTATTTTCAGTTTTCTTTCACTCATCTCTTCATGATTTATCACCGGTACCTCCTCCTTTCGGTTTCTGGTTATTAGCACTCTTTTTATCTGAGTGCTAACACCTTTCGACTATTAAGATAGCACTCTCACATATTTTTGTCAACACTGTTTAGATATTTTTTAGAAAATGTAAAAAACCTTCTGATTACCACTTCTTTCGAATGCACATCAACGCAAACAGGCAGACTACTTATAATATATTGTCTGCCTGTTAATCACTTTATTCTTTTTCGTTTATATTGTTTTTAACGCAATTCCAAGGATATGTTTTGCACATCTCTGGAGATCCGCTTTGGTAATCCTTCCATTTTTTACACCGTCTACAATATCCTCTACATTTTTCCTGCACCCTGGCATCTGAAGATCATTTCCTGCCTTAATGCACTGTACACCATCGGAATAGCTGTATTTTCCGCTTTCTGATACCATTCCAAGTGCCGTCGTATCCTGAGACGTATACCAGTCTGTCATAATAAAGCCTTCAAATCCCCATTCATCACGCGCTACATTCTGAAGCATGTCATAATGATTGGCGGCATGTGTTCCATTGATCAGATTATACGATGTCATGATCGCATATGGCTGTGCTGTCTTCACCGCAATTTCGAATCCTTTCAGATAGATTTCTCTTAATGCACGTTCGCTGATATGTGCGTTCGTGAACATACGGTTGTCTTCCTGATTATTTGCCGCAAAATGCTTGATCGTCGTTCCATGTCCTTTGTAAGACTGTACACCCTTTGTATCGGCTGCCGCACACAGTCCGGTAAGCAGTGGATCTTCCGAATAATATTCAAAGTTTCTTCCACACAGAGGAGTCCGTTTGATGTTGATGCCGGGTGCTAAAATGACATCTTTTCCTCGTCCGCGTGCCTCATCCCCTAACACTTCGCCAAATTTACGGGCAAGGTTAGGATTCCACGTGGTGCAAAGACACGTATTACTCGGCAGCCAGCTTACAAAATCCGTTGTATCATCAATTGGTGTCCAACTGTCATTTTCAAATTCCTGACGAACTCCGCTTGGTCCATCCGACATAACAAGCGAAGGAATATTAAGTCGTTTTACTGCACCGGAACGAAAAAGTCCGGCGGCATGAATCATCGCTATTTTTTCTTCCAGAGTGAGTTTGGAAATGATGTTTTCGTGGTTCATGAAATACCTCCTTTTTACTTGTAAAATCGTCCAAAACATCTTGAGATTAGTATAGCATAGGTGGTGGTTTTTTGGAAGTTCCGTAAAATGTCTCAAATAAATTTGCACCGCTTGTGCCGCTTTCGCTTATCAAACACGCAGGGGTATCGGCATGTAAACTACAATTTGCCGAAAGCGTTGCATTTGTTACTTTCATGAGGTTTGATGTTGTGGTAAAATGAGGGGGAATCAGGTGTAGTTTAGTTATACAGAAGGAGAGGGTATTTATGATTGAAAAATGGGATGCATACGATAAATATTTTAATAAGATTGCCGATGGTTCGCTTATAAGAGGAGAAGTTATTCCAGATGGGGTGTATCATTTGGTAGGGGAAATTATTGTGAAACATACGGATGGTACATATTTACTCATGCAGAGGGATTATAAGAAACAATTTGGTGGGAAATGGGAATTGAGCGGGTGGCTCGGCATTACAGGGAGAATCGCCGTTAGAATGTGCAATTAGAGAGTTAAGAGAAGAGACAGGAATTGTTTGTTCAGACTTAAAAGAGTTAAAAAGGGTTGTTCATGATGGTTACCATTCACTTTTTGTGGAATACTTATGTGTTACCAAATGTGATAAAAATTCTATTGTCTTGCAAGAAGGAGAAACTGTTGATTATAAGTGGGTAAATCGAGAGGATATTTTAAAAATGGGAGAAGATACATTAGCTTCATCAAGGGCGTTAGAATGCATGATGCATGATGAGGTGTAACTATGGCAGAATATAGATATAAAAATTCGGAGGATTTAGACGATGAATAGTAAAGAAAAAGATGAATATGTGAATCAGGCAATGGAGAGAATGACATCGATGGAGCCATATTATTGTAATCCATTTGATAATCCAAAGGAATTGAAGGAAAGAGCAAGTGATTTGCTGAAGCGTTTGAATTCTTTGGGGGATAATACTCAGGAAGAAAAAGAAAGTATTATGCGGCAGTTGTTTGGAACTTACAATAAGCTTGCATTTCCGGGGGATGGTTTTAAGTGCGATTATGGATTTAATATTCATTTTCATGGACTTGCAGTTATCAATTACAACGTGGTGATGTTGGATACTTCACCAATCAACATAGGAGCGGGTGCATTTATTGCTCCCGGTGTGTGTCTGGCGTGTTCCGGACATGCGATTCATCCGTCTCAGAGAAACCGCATGTTGACAAGTGCGCCGATAACGCTTGGAGAAAATGTGTGGCTCGGTGCCAACGTGACGGTTGTAGGCGGTGTTTCAATTGGTGATGGAAGTGTTATTGGAGCAGGCAGTGTAGTGACAAAAGATATTCCTGCAGGAGTGATTGCAGCAGGTTCCCCATGTAAAGTGATACGTGAGATTACTGAAGATGATTTACTTGAGGAAAAACAATAGGAAAATGCCAAAACGCCGAAAAATAAAATGCCAAAACGCCGAAAAATAAATTGCCAAAACGCCGAAAAATGATATAATTTTATTGGAGGTGGCTAATTATGAGAGAATATAAACCACGTATTGTGGATGAAATATTAAAAGATAAGCTTGAGGCGAAAGGAGCAGTTGTTATTGAAGGACCCAAATGGTGCGGAAAAACGACGACGGCAATGCAGATTGCTCGTAGTGTCTTAAGAATGGATGAGCCGAGCAAACGGGAAACGAATATTCAGATGTCTGAGATTGCTCCAGAAAGGTTATTAAAAGGTGACACTCCAAGATTGATTGATGAATGGCAAATTGCTCCAAAACTGTGGGACGCTACAAGGTACGAGGTGGATACAAGAGGTGAGGAGGGGCAATTTATTCTGACTGGCTCAGCAGTGCCGGTAGATTCAAAGGATATAACACATTCGGGGACGGGACGTTTTACATGGCTGACAATGAGACCGATGTCATTATACGAATCAGCCGATTCCACGGGACAAGTGAGTTTGAAAGATTTATTTGATAAACCAGACAGCCTAGAAGGAGAAAATAATTTAAATATAGATAAATTGGCATTTTTGATTTGCAGAGGGGGATGGCCTCATGCTGTTGGAATGAGAGAAAAGATTGCATTAGCACAAGCAGAGGATTATTATGAGGCTGTTATAAAATCAGATATTAATAGGGCAGATGGCGTGAGCAAAAATTCTGAAAGAGTAAAGAGATTGTTGAGGTCTTTGGCAAGAAATCAAGGTGCACAAATTGCAAATACAATGTTGAAAAATGATATTGTATCAAATGATACAGAATCATTAAATGAGGATACTATTGCGTCATATTTAAATGCATTGAAAAAGATTTTTGTGATTGAAGATATGCCAGCTTGGAATCCCAATTTAAGATCCAAAACATCCATTCGTTCATCGGATACAAGATATTTTGTGGATCCCTCAATTGCAGTATCTGCGTTGGGGGCTGGACCGCAGGACTTAATAAATGATTTAAATACCATGGGATTGTTATTTGAAACATTGTGTGTTAGGGATCTTCGCGTTTATGCAGAAAAAATAGGTGGCAGTGTCTTGCATTATAGAGACAAATCAGGATTGGAATGTGACACGGTAATTCATCTTAAAAATGGTCGATATGGATTGGCTGAAATAAAATTAGGTGGTCAAAAACTTATTGAGGAGGGAGCAGCTAATTTAAAGGCGTTATCTAACAAAATTGACACTTCCAAAATGCTGGCACCGTCATTTTTAATGATAATTATAGGTGTAGGCGAGTTTGCATACAAAAGAGAAGATGGTATCTTTATAGTACCAATCGGATGTTTAAAGGATTGATGCCTTATGCGAAAGGAGAGGTTATGAATATTACCGTATATCTTGGAGCCAGCAAAGGAAACGACAACACACTTGCAAATGCAGTGAGAGAACTTGGTACATGGATTGGAGAAAGTGGAAATTCGCTTGTTTACGGAGGCTCTAAATCCGGGCTGATGGGTGAGATTGCAGAAAGTGTGCTGCGTGCAGGGGGGAAGGTTACCGGTGTGGAACCACAGTTTTTTATTGATGCAGGTTTTTTGTACGAAGATGTTACAAATCTAATTGTGACAAATGACATGTCGGAACGAAAAGCGAAGATGATTGAACTGGGGGATGCTTTTATCGCATTTCCTGGTGGTACCGGTACATTGGAAGAAATCGCGGAAATTATGTCGAAAGTGTCGTTAGGACATTTGGATGCTCCGTGTATTCTTTATAATCTTAACGGTTATTATGACAGTTTAAGGGATTTACTTCGGCATATGATTGAGAAAGATTTATCAACCGAGGAAAGGCAGCAGGGAATTTATTTTGCTGAAAATCTTGAGCAGATTAAGGAGATTCTTTTGAAGGAATAATCAGTAAAAAACATTTGACAATTAAAAAAATTACAAATATAATACTTTATTGAACGAGTAGCAAAATTGCGTAAATCCAGTTTTGCTGCTCTATTTTTTTGCAGAAAAAAAGGAGGATTCACATGACTGAAAATAACAAAATGAGGGAAATGCCGGTTTATAAACTTATGATTCAAATGGGGATTCCAATGATTTTATCGATGGCATTGCAGGCGGTTTATAATATCGTGGACAGTGCTTTTGTTGGCAATATGAAGGAGGGGAGCGAGGCTGCGCTGAATGCGCTTACACTTGTGTTTCCGGTGCAAATGCTTATGGTTGCAATTGCAATTGGAACCGGAGTGGGAACGAATGCGCTTCTTGCAAGAACGCTTGGACAGGGAGATTCTAAAAAGGCGGCAATGGTTGCAGGAAACAGTTTGTTTCTGGGTTTGATTATTTATGTGATTTGTTTTTTGTTTGGAATTTTTGGTGTGAATGCATATATTTCATCACAGACAGCGAATCCGGAAGTGCTTTCTATGGGAACCAGTTACCTTAAAATCTGTTGCGTGCTTTCTTTTGGAATTGTTTTCTTTTCTTTGTTTGAAAAATTACTGCAGGCGACGGGGCGCTCACTGTATTCTACGATTGGTCAGGTGGCAGGTGCGGTAATCAATATCATTCTTGACCCGATTATGATTTATGGCATTGGACCGGTCCCGAAAATGGGTGTGGAGGG
>OJMN01000895.1_pt1 | contig 18054 bp, 12 predicted proteins | sample 1597261 | NCBI WGS metagenome assembly OJMN01 (sample SAMEA2452130, study PRJEB22498) | human gut metagenome | biome: human feces; feature: human gut; material: feces | place: Australia | collected 2012 | reverse complement strand
GAGGATGTCACGGTATTTCCGGAGGTGTATGGGATGCGGTAATATCTCAGTGTGATATTCACGATTTCGGCGGATCGCATCTGCTTTCCGATCAGCGTCTTCACGTTCGCTTTGGCAACGGAATAGAATTCTGGTCCGGCGGCGGTGATATTACAGTTGAAAGAAACCGTATATATAATATTTACGATGTCGGAGTTACAATGCAAGGGTTTCCTATTCCGGGAAAGGGATGGAAAAACATCGTTTTCGACAACAATATTTTTTGGGGAAATGAACAGACTTTTGAAATATGGACAAACAATAAGGAGGGTGGCGATGGGATTCGTGACTGTGCTTTCCGAAACAACCGATGCTTGGATGCAGGCAGAGGGTGGTCACATGAGGTTCGTCCCGATAAAGACGCAGGGGTGCATTTGCTTTTATATGCGACACTGTGTGAAAAGCATGAAGTTGTGGTGGAGAATAATATTTTTGCAGATCCGCGGACGGCGCTCTACTATAAATCATTTGAAGAACCGGACGGAAAATTTCCTGCGGATTATATAACCAGAAGAAATCGCTTGTATCTGCGAAAGGATGCATATCTTGTTAATCGCAGTTATGTATACCGCGCTGCGGATTTTGAAGTGTTTACCAAAGAATGTCAGAAAGAAATCGACTCTCGGATTTATTGGATTACGGAAAGCGATGAACCGATGCAGAGTGAGCGCTCGACTGTATCTGAAGGCTGGAATGGAGGAGTATAATGTACAACATTATTAGGACACCGGATCGGTGTCAAGTATTTGCTGAAAAAGGTGTTACGGATGATATCCATGTTGATACGGAGGTTATGGGTGGTGAATTAAAGGTTTCGGTTACTGCACTACGAAACGAACCGCGTTTTGTAGTTCTGCGCTGGTTGCATGAAACTAAAACCGAAGTAAAGATTTTGGGAGATGCTTGGGAGAGGTCGTACGGTGATCTTGCTTGGAAAGGAATAGAACCGGATCGGGTGATGCCTTGGTATTTTCTGTTGGATAGCAAGGATGTGGGGGTGTTTGGCTTTGGAGTTAAGGTACGTCCCCATGCTATGTGTCACTGGCTCTTTGACGCAGAGGGGATTTCTTTGGTTTTGGATTTGCGCTGCGGCGGCGTAGGCGTGAAGCTGAACGGCAGAAGTCTTGAGGCTGCAACAGTAGTGTATCGTTCATATGGTCGTATGGATGCTTTTAATGCTGCATGCGATTTTTGCGGGGTTATGTCCCATACCGCTTTAAAGGTAAAAGAACCGATATACGGTGCGAATAATTGGTATTACGCGTATGGTGATAGCTCATATGAGGATATTGTTTCCGATTCACAATATATAGCAAAGCTGACAAAAGGATTGAATAACCGTCCTTACATGGTGATTGACGACGGCTGGGAAGAAAATCATGTGTGCGGTCCCTGGGATAAGGGAAATAAACGGTTTCCTGATATGGAGAAGCTGATGACAGACATGAAAGGCTGCGGAGTGAAACCGGGACTTTGGTTTCGACCTTTGACGGATATTACCAACCGTCTGTGTGAGAAACATTTTTTAAGAGGGGAAAAAGGAACGTTGGATCCCACTCATCCGGATGTTCTCTCCTATATCGCCGAGAGTGTTTCACGGTTTCGTACATGGGGCTGCCAATTATTGAAGCATGATTTTTCATCCAAGGATGCTACGTCGGTTTGGGGAAAGGATACTTTTAGAAGATTCGTGCCGGAAGATGCAGCATGGAGCTTTTTTGACCGGACCGTTACCACTGCAGAAGCTCTTTTGACACTGTATGAAACAATCTATCGCGCGGCAGGTGATATGTTGATTTTGGGTTGTAACTGCGTCAATCATCTTTGCGTGGGCTATGTTCATTTAAATCGAATCGGTGATGATACGAGCGGCAGACAATGGGAAAGAAGCCGCTTTATGGGAATCAATACACTGGCATTCCGCCTTCCTCAGCATCGTCATTTTTTTGAAGCGGATGCAGACTGCGTGGGGATTACGTCGGCGATTCCATGGAATCTCAACCGTCTTTGGCTTGATCTTGTGGCTGGCAGCGGCACACCGCTTTTTGTATCCTGCAAACAGCAAGATATTACACCTGAGATGGAAGAAGATCTGGTCAGGGCAATGGAAGTCGCTTCTCAACAGAAGGATAAGCTGAGGCCGCTTGACTGGCAATTTAATAATACGCCCAAGCGATGGCTTCGGAACGGAGAAGAGCTAACTTATTCATGGTCAAATGCAATCGGAGCATTTGAACTTCCCTAAATGACATAAGAATAAAGAGTAAATAATGGAGTATAAATACCACCGCTAACCTGTTCTGTAGCCTAATCGTTATCGATTACGGGGTAAGTAATCGGAGAAATGAGGTAACTTTTTTTGCGGTAGAATAGAATCGTACATTAAAGTACCTGTGATTTTCCTTTTCTTTGTTTCTGCAAAAACGTTTCACATTTAAATTTTTGAGGAAAGATTATATGGTTATAAAATCCAATAGCACGGTATGCTTTCTCGGTGACAGCATTACCGCAAACGGTGGATGGATCGCTCGCGTTGCCGAGCGATATGCCTTTCATCATCCTAAGAAATATGTTCGTTTTTATAATTGCGGTGTTGCCGGAACTACCGCCGCAACTGCGATAAACGGATACCTTTACGAAGAATGTTTAAGCTGGAATCCAAACTATGTATATATTTGTTATGGAATAAACGATATTGATTCCAATTTGTATAAAGTCAGTGACAACAACGAAGATAAGATAAAGGCTTTGAAAAAATATCGCGAAAATCTCACATTGCTGATCAAGGAGATTACGGCATTCGGTGCTGTTCCGGTTTTGATGACGCCGCCTGCTCACAATGATAAAGCGACAGGAATGTTTTGCAATGAAGGATTGCTGAGATGTGTTGAAATACAGCACGAATTGTCTGAATTGTATTCTCTGGAGAATTTGAATCTATATACTCCTTTTGAAGCGCGAATGACGGACCCAATTACCTCGGACGGAACACATCCCAATACGCTTGGAGACAGCATTATTGCCACTGTTCTTTTAGAACATCTCGGCATTTCTGAGAATGTTGACGATCTTGCTGCTCGCAGCCTATCGGAAACCAATCAAAAACGATTTCTGTTGGAAAAGAAAATTCGGCTTTTGGCTTTTGTCCGTTGGCAAATGGGCCTGCATGATGTAGTTAAAGGACAATATTTGGTGCCTGAGCATATAAGCCGATTACTGTGTGAGGCGAATCAGCATATTGCTCCGTGGTCTGAAGATGTCTACAGAAGTTATTGTGATGTTATTTATACGGAAATGATGTCCCGCGCCGATCTGGTTAAGTTGACTGTTGCTGTCGCAGCAGGAAAATAATATTACGGAAAAGAGATAAAATTGTTATGAGTTTCATAAAAGAACGTTTATTGAAAAAATACGAAAATAACCCGGTAATGTCACCTGATAGAATGCCGATACAGGCTCTCTATACTTTTAATCCCGGCGCTGTTAAATACAAAGATGAGTATATCCTTATGATGGATGTAACGGGGACCGATGATATTCACCGTATCTGGCTGGCGCGGAGCAAGGACGGTTATCATTTTACTCCCGATCCTCAGCCGCCTCGTTGGCCTGCGCCAGATCCTACCCATCCTGAAGTAAATACCTATGATCCGCGAATTACGAAATTCGGAGATGAGTATATCATATTATATGCCTCCGATCTTGGGCAGAACGAATGCCGGATTGGCATTATTAAAACCAGAGATTTTAAAATCTTTGAGCGTGTATCCACAGCCAGCGAACTTGGAAACCGGAATGGAGCGCTGTTCCCAGAGAAGATAAACGGTTTATACTGCCGTCTTGACCGTCCATTCGGTGACGAGCAAAAGCCTTGTTCCATGTGGGTTAGTTATTCTCCCGATTTGGTGTTTTGGGGAAAGAGCCAACCGGTTACCTATCAGGGAAAGCCTTTTATGGATGGGTTTAAAATGGGTGCCGGTGCGGTTCCGATACGCGTTGAAGAAGGCTGGCTTGAACTGTATCATACCGTTTCGACCACTTGCAATGGTTTTATTTACCGTATAAAGGCATGTATTTTAGATGAAAAAGATCCATCCAAAATACTCGGTTATACCAAAGATTTCATTCTTTGGCCGGAATACGATTATGAAAACCGAGGCCGCGTGTCCAATGTTACCTTTATTTGCAACGCTTTGCCTGAGGAAGATGGCAGTCTGAAAATTTATTATGGCGCTGCCGACACCAACATCGGACTGGCTACCGGTTCTATTCGCGATATTGTAAACGCCTGCCTTGAAAATCGTGAATCATGAATCAACGGATACTTACGGAAAAGCATCTCTGGGAAAGCAGCGAGTACTTTGATGTGCAAACAAGATATGCAGCTATGAATATGACGGAAGAGAATGAAATCATTTCTTGTTTTGCCACAGATTTGACTTTCGGAACCGGCGGGCTGAGGGAAGTAATGGGAATTGGGACTGCACATATCAACCGTTATACGATTAGAAAAGCTTCGGCGGGTCTTGCGGAATATCTTATACAGAGAGTTACGAATCCCTGTGTGGTGATAGCTTATGATTCGCGTCATCATTCAGCAGAATATGCAATGGAAACAGCGTTAACGCTTGTCTCATACGGAATCAAGACAATGTTGTTTTCTGAAATTGCTCCTACACCTCAATTGTCTTTTGCTGTCAGATATCTTGGATGCAATGCCGGTGTTGTAATCACTGCCAGCCATAATCCCAAAGAATATAATGGATATAAGGTTTACGGTTCTGATGGGTGTCAGGCAACCCCTGCCATGGCAGAAGAAATAGGTCGATGTATTTCCCATATAACAAATGTAACAAAGATTCAACCTTGCGAAAAAAGCAAAGCTGTGGAGAGCGGTATGCTATCTTTTGTTGAGCAGGATGTCAGTGAGGCTTTCATCAAAGAAGTTTTGTTTCAACGTGCGGATCTGTCTCCGAAAATGAGAGAAGAATTGTCTGTTGTTTATACTCCGCTCCATGGGACAGGCAGGGTTCCGGTTCAAAGGGTATTACATAAATTAAAATATCATCCCCTTACGGTAACGGAACAAGAGGAACCTAACGGTGATTTTCCCACGGTAGTTTCTCCAAATCCGGAAAATCCCGCTGCCTTGTCAATGGGAATTCGATTGGCAGAGAAAGTAGGTGCCGACATTGTTTTGGGCACAGATCCGGATTCCGATCGAGTCGGCGTTGCGATCCGTGTTGATACAGGATATCGATTGTTAAGCGGAAACCAAATCGGGGCAATTTTAACCGATTTTTTGGTTCTTCAGGGCAGAGCGACTAACAACTCCGTTTTAATCAAAACCATCGTGACTAACGATCTCGGTGCAGAGATCGCCAAAGCAAACGGAATTTCCGTTCGAGAAACGCTTACCGGATTCAAATTTATCGGTGAGCAAATTACTTTGATGGAGCAAAATAACTCCGGAAGCTTTTTTTTCGGTTATGAGGAGAGTTACGGTTTTCTTGCCGGAACACATGTACGGGATAAAGACGCGGTTGTTTCCTCTATGCTGCTTTGTGAGGCGGCGGCATTTGCCAAATCAAAGAGAAGAACGCTTTGGGATTGGATTAATGATTTGTATCAAAAATATGGGTATTATTACGATGCGCTGGATACCTATGATATGACGGAATTGGGAGGAAGAGAAAAAATGGACCGGATTCTCACTTCTTTTCGGATGCAGGGAATACGATGCTTTGAGAATGTAGAGCGAGTATTGGACTATCAAAACGGTATTGGAGAGCTTCCGCCGTCAAATGTGCTTAAATTTGTTTTTTGCGGAGGAAGTTGGTTGGCAATCCGTCCTTCCGGTACCGAGCCTAAGATGAAAATATATTATTCAATAAAGAGCAGCGATAGAAAAGACGGAATTCGCATCCAAGAACAATGGCAGAAAAAAATTTATAAAATTATTCACAATACCTGAAATATTATGCAGATGAGTTCAATATAGATGACATGCCAAAACGATATTTGAGATGTTTGTCATTTAATATTGTATTCGTATCGCCGGCAGCTTCTCAGGAGGTTGGAATACGGTATACCTTGTTTTATATATTTACGAGGGGAATATTCATACTCTGTGAGGCGGCTTCTTTGGGCGAGTTTGCATAGTTAGTCAGATACACTTGGCATTGATTTTTTAGACACAATGAGAGCATATACAATTTACTATCAATTTTAATCATTCAGAAAGGATTATGTAATTAAATCTACGACTGTGAATTATTTAATTACAGAGTAATTTATATGAAAAATGCAATTCGCGTTCCTTATTATCACTATTTTGATGATGTTCAGTTTCATGATCATTTGTCCATGCTGAAACGCTATCAACCGGCACTTTCTGAAATTACCTTATTCGTGGATTATTCGATGCACGGATACTGGCCTATAAAGGAGCAAAGAGAATTGGCTGTTTTGCTCAGCAAGAGGATGAAAGCATACCGTGAAAACGGTTTTTCGTCGGTTGGATTAGATGCTTTGAATACAATCGGTCATTTTGATGAGGCTTGGGATGTGCTGCCTGTGCCGCCTATGCAAACAATGGTTGGAAAAAACGGATATGTGTCAAAAAGCTGTTTGTGCCCTAATACAGAAGACTATCGCAGATATATAGTTGAACGATATAAAATTTTGGCAAGCACTAAGCCGGATTTTATTTGGGTGGATGACGACTTTCGAATCGGCTCTCACGGTCAGGTCGGACCATGCTACTGTCCTACCTGTATTGCTAAATTTAACCAAAAATACAGCCGAAACGAGACATTCGAAACATTGTCACAACTTGAAAACATTAAATACGACCGGAACGAGACATTCGAAATATTATCACAAGCCGAAAACGCTGTTGACAATACAGTACAGCGAGAATGGATGTGTTTTTGGGTTAACTGTTATACCGAAATATCTCATCTGATCCATGAAGCAATACAGTCGGTAGATCCCAGCATTACTATTGGAATTATGACAATTCCGGAGTCAGCTGTTCAGCCTTGGCAGGAAGCGCTTAATGCCACAAAGGGACGTCCAGGCGGTGGATTTTATTACGACAAATCTCCCTGCGATGTCTTATATGCTTCTCTTCGTGCGGAAAGCCAACTGGTGAAATATCGGAATGAAATTGTGGATCGTCAATATGAATTTGAATGTTTTCCTTATCCCGATTATGGTAAGTCCAAAACTCTTGCCAGGCTGGAATCGGCTGTTGCATTAATGAGCGGCTGTAACGGTATAGCCTATAATGTTCTCAATAATTTTGAGGTTCTCCGAACTGCCAACAGAAAGGCTTTGGATATGATGTCTGAGCACTACGCGATGTTCTCTCTAATCACTGAGAAAGCGAATTCTACATATAATTGCGGAATTTATTGTACTGACACATTTACAGTGGGGAGACGGCTGTTTGAATTGGGTTTACCGATTACCAGTGATCCTATCCATGCTTCCGCTGTTGTGATTACCGGTCATGACGCTCAGAGATACAGTAATACCCAATTGGAGAAAATACTTTGCGGCGCGGTTCTTTTAGACGGAATTGCCTTGCAGGATATCATTGCGCGCGGCTTGGGGGAATACTGCGGTGTGGAGCCGTGTGATACCTACGACAATGGTATTCATGAAGTTTTCACTGATCACCCTATTAATGAAGATTACGTCGGTTACTGCCATGATCCGTTTGTAAATTACGCAGAGCGCACCGTTCCGATCTCTACCTTAAAGCCGAAAAGCGGGACGGTACAGGTTCTGTCTGAACTTTATACCATTACCAATCGGCTCTTAGGCCCCGCCATGACGCTGTATCATAATTCCAAGGGCGGCAGGGTAGCGGTGATGTCGTTTTTCTTTTCGGATATGCTTCATTACTACGGAAAGAAGGCACAGCTGACAAATTTGTTTAACAGCATAATACAGGGCGGTCTTCCTGTTATTTTTGATACCATGCATAAGCTGGTGCCGATTTATCGGGAACGCGAGGATGGAGCTTGGATTTTTATGGTTGCCAATATGTCCTTTGATGCTTGTGAACCATTTTCTTTCCGTGTGAAAGGGAAAAATGTTATTAAAATTAATGACAACGGATTACAGGAAGCAGTGGGGACAGAAAAAAATGGTCTAACCACTGTTCAGCTTCAGAGTTTGCAATCTTGGGATTTTGCTGTATTCTGCGGAAATTAACAGAGTGTAGACAAAATCAAGCTGAGATTTATATCACAACTATTTAGTATAATTCTCTCATTGTGTCTAAAAAATCAATACCGAGTGTGTCTAATAGCCTACGCCGCCTCACCAAAGGATCCCCTCTCGCGCGGAGTATGAATATTACTATTTATTTTTTATATTTTTTTAGTACTTTTTCAATAAAGTATAAATTATATTATCAATTTAATCATTCAGAAAGGATTATGTAACTAAATCTATGGTTGGAATTATTTAATTACATAGTAATTTTTATGAAAAATACACAATTCGTGTTTCTTATTATCACTATGAATATTGATTCATAAATTATCTGAAAAAACGAACGTAATGCTTTATATTGCGGTTAAATAACAATAAAAGGTATATTAGTATGGAAAGAAAAATATTGCGAGACGGCATCCGACGTCACACGAATACAGAACTTTTTTCACTTGAAACGGTTAATGTTTGTGATTTCGGAGCGGATCCCTTGGGTATAAAAGACAGTACAGAAGCTATTATTTCGGCTCATAAAACAGGAAAATGTGTTTATTATCCTAACGGAAATTACCGATTCAACGGAGAAAATCTATGCTTTAAAGGCGGTGTTCGCTTTGAATCGCTTGATGGCGTTTTGGTACACAATGATTTGGATAGCAGACCGGTTTTACTTTTTGATGAATTCGGAAATTTTGTCGGCCTGCGCCACAATCATCTGGAATCTGATATCGGCGTCAGCAATGAACGGATTACAATCGGAAATTTGGTTTCTCCCCCTCTTTCTGAAAGCTCTTACTCAACGAAAATAGATCTCTTAGCTCACTTTTATAATGATTTTGGAAAAGAATCCAGCCGTCGTACTATAGGGTGGAAGGGTTGGTATAGTTGGTCTTGGAATTTTCATGATGCCGGTACCGGCACTTCAGAGGAAAAGCTAAAATATCATGCTGAGCGGGATCCTTTTTTGGGATATTATCGAGGAGATGACCCCATCGTTTTGGATTGGATTTGTTATTGGTTGTCGGAATACGGCGTGAAAGGCGTTTTTATAACCGCAGGAAGTCTTGACGAATGGGAAGATGAAGCTAATCCTGATCATTGGTGCTATCAACTGTTTAATCACGCAAAAAACTTTAAAAAGCTTCAATATGGAATTATGATGCCCGGTGTAATGCTCTATGAAGGTATGGAAGAGAAAAGTCAGCCGGTAGAAAAAACAAGATTGCAGATTAGAAAATGGTGGAATGCTATTCTTCAGAAAACATATTTTTCACAGTACCACACTAATTGTTACAAGCTGAAAATCAATGATGAAATTTATCCTGTTATGTTTTTGTTTGAAGAAGAATATCTTCGGTTTATGTTGGATCGAAACGGGGGTACTGCGGAAACCGAAGCCTTTTTTGCAGAGACAGCCCAACAATTCATTGACCATGGTTTCAACGGTTTTGCCATCCTCATACGACAGCGTCGCGCTGGATATGGACATGATTTTACCGATCGCATGAGAGAAAAGCATGTTATCATTTTAACAGGGTATTATGAACAAGGTTTTATGACATGGGACGATATGGCGGCTGGCAACCCATATGATTCCATGGTGGAAGCTGTTCAATATCCATCGCGCTTTGACGGAAGAATTGCACATGTTTTCACGGGCGCCAATACGTTAGGTCCGCATCCGTCTTGTTGGAATCATCCCGGGAATACGCCTGAGGGCTTTGAGCGCTTACTGAAAAAGACTGTCGATTATGTGACAAGTACAGACGCTCCAAAGCTCGTAACCGCTTATAATGTTTCCGAATGGTCGGAAGGCGGTCCGGGACTCCAACCAAACGTTCAAGACGGTTTTGCTTATTTGGACGCTGTTTATAATACTGTGGTGGAGAAACGAGAAGATACCCCATGATTTATGTATTAACTTTTTTGGTGATAGCGGGTGTCTTTGCCCAAAACATGTCCGATAAGCTGTTTGCTGTTCGTATAGTAGGTTCGAAATCTGTACAACCTTTTTATTGCTTTTGTTCTGCATGTTTCTTTTTTCTCTCGGTTATAGTTTACGGTGTTTTAACTGGTGGCTATAGTTTTGTTCATTTACCTACGGTGGGAATGGGAACAATTTTCGGAGTGTCTTCCTGCGTTTCAATAATACTGACTGCATATTTGATTCAGACCGGTCCCATGGGGTTTGTAGCATTGATTAATTCGTTTGCACCCTTGATTCCAACTCTGTTCGGTTTTTTTATACTTTCTGAGCCGCTGCGCGAAAGCGTACTGATAGGTATAGTACTTCTGGTAGTCTCTCTCTTATTGATTAATCTGAAAAAAGAAGGAAGAATGAAGCCTCATTGGCTGATGCTGGCGCTGCTTGCATTTGTTATGGGGGGAACATGCTCTACGGTGCAAACATACCATCAGAATATCTTTCATGCCTATGGCGTACTTTTTATGACGGTAGGTACCTTTATCTCTGTGCTGATATGCGCAGGGTATTGTTGGCGATTCAGAAAAGACGTCCCCAAAACCATTTCTCCGCTTTTCTTTGCGTTGAGTTCTGTGAAGGGAATAGCCAGTGCCATGGTTAATTTTTTGGTTATCTATTTGGTACAGAAGATGCCCGCCTCTGTACTTTTTCCTGTGGTCTCTGCGGGGGGTGTTGTAGTCTCTATGCTCGCGTCACGATTTTTGTTTAAGGAAACCATGACGGGAAATCAAAAAGTCGGATTTTTTTGCGGATTATGCGCAGTGATCTTATTTAATATGTAATCGAAAGGGTACGGAATTATGAATACATATGATATTATTGTACCGTTGGGATCCAGCTATTATGAAAAAGAGGACAGACAAAGCTGTCTTGTTCTTCTCAGACAATGCAAAATCCGTCGAATTTTGCTGATTCTTAATCCTTTATCAGATGGAGTATATAATGGATTGGCTGACGATATTGCCTTTTTTACAGAAAACGGTATGGAGGTAATGGTGTGGCTGGGAGAAACCTTAGGACATGGAGTAGCACTTGCAGGACAGAAGCTATCCGAGAATAAGCTTCCTTATATGCGAATTACAGGTATTATGGACAAAAGCGAAGCCTTTGCTTTTTGTCCATTGGATCCAAAGTTTCAGGAGTTCTTTTTGGAGAATGTTCGTACCATTGTCAAAGCAGGAGCACAAGGCATTTTACTTGACGATGATTTCCGGTTATCCAATCGCGCGTACGGTGTGGGCTGTGGCTGTAAAAGGCATAAAGAACGTATCTACAGCATTATAGGCAGACAAATTGATGATGAAACGATGGAAAGGCAGGTTTTCCATGGCTGCGGTAACGCTGTTCGTGATGCATGGTATCAGGTACAGGGAGATTCAATGCGTGAGTTTTCCGCCAAAATACGTGAGACAGTAAATGAAATTAATCCTGCTGTTCGCGTCGGACTTTGCAGTGGACAGACCTCGTGGGATACTGACGGAACAAACGCTGAGGAAATTGCTGAGATATTGGCAGGGGATACAAAACCTTTTCTTAGATTGCCGGGAGCACCATATTGGGCTTGGAGAAAAAATCCTGAAATGACCGGCGTATTTGAAATTATCTCCATGTGCCTCTCGTTTTGCCACAATCCAAACGCGGAAATCGTTGCGGAAGGTGATGTGTACCCGCGTCCCCGATATCATTGTCCCGCTTCTTATTTGGAATTATTTGATGCTTTTGTTCGTGCAGACGGTCAATGTACAGGGAACATGAAATATATGCTTGATTATGTCTCGTCTCCGAACTATGAAACCGGTTATTTCAAATACCACATGCATATGCTGCCTCAGGCGGAAAATCTACAGGATTTTCTCCGAGAGGGCTCTCGCACCGGTGTCAGGGTATATGAAACCAATCAAAAATTAAGACAGGCTGATCTCCCTGGCAATGATTTTGAATCAGCTACAATTTGTTCCATGCCGTATCCTCACGGCGGATGCATGCTTGCAGCCTGCGGAGTACCGACTACATACAGCGGCAACGGTCTGTGCGGTATCGCTTTCGGTGAAAACGCCCGCTATTTAGAATCAAGCGCATGGGAGAAGGGATTGATTTTGGATGCTTCTGCCGCCCGCATTTTGAGCGAAAGGGGAATTGACGTAGGCATTTGCCGGGAGCGCAATTTTTCCAAAACACAACCGGACACGGAATACTTCGGAAAAAATGCTGTCAGAATCGAACCTTGTGATATCCGATATCTTGAGGCAGAGCTTGATTCATCGGTGACAGTGGAATCTACCGTTGATTTAGGAGAGAAACGTTTCCCTCTCAGCTACCGTTACGAAAACCAGACAGGTCAAAGATTCCTGGTTTTCTTGTTTGATTCTCTGGAACTGCCGCGGAACAGCGGATGGCTGTTCTCATATGAGCGACAAGAACAGCTTTATGGTGCTATCGAATGGCTTTCCGGCGAGGCTTTACCGGCGTTTATCCCTCATAATCCGTTCCTTTACCAACTTATGAAAAAAGAGGGAGATACCATCAGACTTGGTTTCTTCAATTGCTTTGCGGATACTGCCATTTCACCGCATTTAATTTTGGGAAAAAATTATCATGCGGATGATTATTGTATGACAGCGGGGAAGGAAGCAGATGGAGAGATTATATTGGAAGATATAGCGCCGTATAGCTTTATAGGTATTTCAATTAAGACAAATGTCGCACAATGATTGTTGTGCAGTTGCGCCGCCGGATTTTTTGTCAGACGATAAAAATTGAGGAGTCAAGAGCGACTCCTCTGTCGACGAAATTTCTGAAGTATGACGGAAAAGATGTAAGTAAATGCGCAGCAAAGGCGATAGCCGTGCACACAGCAGTATTGCATTAAGAAAAAGAAAACGGAATTGGATTTTTCTCCCGCTTGAACTATGGAACACAAGAAGCTGTTCTGAGCCATATCTGATAAACTGCAGGGCGGCAAACTAAAAAAACGCTAAGTGCGGTAAGTTTTTTCTGAAATCCAAAATCTAATCTTGAAAAAATGAAAATTTGCAAACATTGTCATACAAAATGCAAAGACATAACATTATATCTGTGGTATAATATAGTCAAAGTGAGGAGGATAAATTAACAGATTTTTATATTCTGTGTTTATTATATAAATAAAAGAAAGGAAAGATAATAATTATGAATTGTAAATCAAAGGTATTGGCACTCAGTTTGGCGCTGATAATCCTGGCAGCACTTGTTTCCTGTTCCGTCACCAACGATAAAAAAACGGGTACAAGTTCCGAGGTATTGTCAGAATCCGGAGAAACTCAATTTTTGGATAATTTGCCCGATAATCTGGATTTTAATGGGGAAACCGTTGTAATTCACACCCGTGATGACGCCGACTGTATTCGTGAGGTTTTCGTTGAGGATCAGGTTACACAACTCGATCAAGCCATCTATCGCCGAAACGAGGTCGTTCAGGAGCGTTTAAAGGTTAAAATTGAAAATTACGCTTCGCGTCCTTGGCAGAAATATACTGAAGCTCTAACCGAACTTCAGGCTTCCATTCAGTCCGCAGACGGCGCTTTTGACATCGTTGCCGGATGGTCAGCATATATTACATCCTTAGGCACTACGGAATTCTTCCTTAATCTCCATGACCAGGATTATTTAGATTTTAATCAGCCTTGGTGGAACTCCTATATTACGGAGGAGCTTACGTTCGGAAATACACTTGTTTTTGCTACAGGGGATATTGCTCTGACTTCAATCGGAGCCACTCAGTGTATTGTGTTCAACAAAAAGCTTCAAAATGATTGGGAAGTGGAGGACCTGTATCGGACGGTTCTGGACGGCGAGTGGACGCTCGACAGAATGAGTGAGCTGGTTAAAGCGCATTATTATGACGATGGCAACAGCATCCGTGATGAAGCCGACAGCTATGGTTTATCTATTGGACCTACTAACGACGCCGATGGGTTCCTTCAGGCTTCCAATATTCAGATGTTTTCGCGGGATGAAGAGGGTATGCCTTACTATAACCCCGAATCAGAAAAGCTCAGCAATTTAACGATGAAGCTCTACGACCTTCTATATAAAAACGAAGGAACCTTTATTGCTGCCGAAGACGGTTCCACTCTGCGGGATATGTTTATGCAGGATAAAGCATTGCTGCATCCCACGCAATTTGCCATGATTGAAAATTACATTTACGATATGGATTCTGATTACGGAATACTGCCTTTTCCTAAATATGATGAGCTTCAAGAAAATTATCTTACGCGTGTTCAGGACGGTGTCTCTCTTTGGTGTATACCGGTAGATGTTAAGTCCTCCGAGGCTTCTTCGGCTACAATGGAAGCAATGGCGGCGGAAAATTATAGAAGCGTCAGTGAAGTATACTATAATGTTGCTATGAAGAATCGTTATTCGCGTGATGACAGCGATGATGCATCTAAGATTATGGATATGATTGTTGACGGTCGTTACTTTAATTTCGCCTGTGTGTACAATAATCGTATCAGTCGTCCTTGGGACTGCCTCCGAATTCTTATGGAAAATCAGTTAAACAGCTGGTCCTCTTGGGATGCGCAATATTCTAATAGCATCACGGTTATGACGGAACGTTTGGTAGAAAAACTGATGGGAATCGAATCTTGATTTTAACCGAAAAGCAAAAAAATTCAATAAAAAATACTAATAAAAGGAGAAAATTATGTTTATCAAAAAAATTTTGGTGCTTGCATTGGCGTTGGCTATGATGGTTTCCTGTCTTGTATTCAATGCCTCGGCAGCTACCGAGCAAGAGGTTTTGGAAACTGTTTATGAACTGATTGAAGATGAAATGTATCAGTCTCATAACGGCTTCACATTCAAGATGTGGAAAAACGAAAGTGCTGCAATCAGTGATTTTTCTGCTATTGAAGACGCGGTTTATGTCGAATGTGACGTGTTCGGAGCTTTGGATACTTGGTATGCGCCTGATACATCTTTGGCAATTATTGGCTACGGTTATTTGCATCCATCAAATTCTTATCAGCCTGTTTTGGTTTGGACAGCACCTTATGATGGGAAAATTGAGACCTATTCTAAGTACAATTGTCCCAAAGTCGGGCAAAAGAATTGGGATGATTCCACAGAGTTTTTCATTTATGTTAAGAATGAACTTGTTCATCAGGATATAACTGCCGAGAGCTACGCGGAATATCAGGGGACATTTGAGGTCAAAGCAGGAGATCAGATCATGTGGACCATCAACTCTATCGGCGATATGGATGACGATTCAACAAACCTTAATGCAAAAATCTGGTATACTGAAGTAGATGTGAGCAGCAGTGTACAGACTACCGAAAACACTGCAGAGTCACAGACACCCGAAATTTCTGATACAGGTTCTACCACGACTGTCGATCAGAGCGAAACTACTAATTCCTCTGATGTCTCTGCGAGTACAGATACAAGCGGTGTAGTTGATACGACGGCGAATTCGGCCGGAGAGGATTCCTCCGGTTTGCCCTTAGGTGTAATCATCGGTATTATCGCTGCCGCGGCGGTTGTAGTCGTGATAGTAATTGTGGTGGTAAAAAAGAAAAAAAGGTAAGTTCTATCTATTATTCTGTATAAACGCGAAAGCAAAATATATAATAAAGGAGTTTATATTAGTATGTTCAAAAAAAGACTTATTGCAACCCTTACCCTGATTGCAACGATAGCGTCACTGGTTGTTGCATTCACAGTTCCGGTAGCCGCAGTGGATTCCTATACCGCCACGGCAGATAATTACGGACTGGAAGCCGATGATCTTTTCAAGCCTGTAAAGAAGAATCCTTTTGTAACGGATTCCATGGATCTTACCGATGCCATATTTACTGACAGCGATATGTTTGGTCCCTTTCAAATTGAGGCAAAGTATTATAGCTGTGGTGACGCCATCCAGCATTATTCTCCCAGTAAAGATGCAATTTGGGTTATGCCGGTAGGTATGGCTCATTGCGGAGTTACCTTTGTTGCACCCAAGACCGGAAAAATTGATATTAAGATAACTGCATGGAAAGCAAATGATAATGCTACAGAATCTCGTGTCGGTATCGGTATCAATAACAAACATTACGGTGAAAACGATATAACCGATGCACTTACTGTTAATCCTTCCGAGAAAACCTTCACTTATGATGTACAAAAAGATGATGTAATTGCTATAATAGGTTATCTGCCTAACGGAGGAGACAACGGAGATCTTTATTTCTCTCCTGTTATTACCTATCATGACGATGGTGGTACTCCCGACACTTCTGATTCTGTGGTTCTTTCTATTGCATTAGTGGTTGTTGTATCAGCTACTGCATTTATCGCTTCAAAGAAGCGCAGATAAATTATTACGGCAAGAAGTAGATATAGATATAAGTCTTTTGCGTTTGTAGCTGTAATGTTTTCCTGAACAGCAATAAAGCACGTGTAACAGTACACGTGCTTTATTTATATTTATAAATATCCAGAAAATATCTCGTGGTTAATAATAGTCTTGGGTTCCCGAAACTCCGTAAACCGCAAAATAGAGTTTTATCAGAACGGTAAAGTTAATAGCATAAGTTTGTGTTATGAACTTGGCACAAATGAATAGATTTCTCACGGCTTGAGAAGATAAGATACGGATATCGAATTTCGCGGTCTCCAATACTATATCAAAAGATCCGGTTACCTATTGAGTCGCTATTTCATTAAATTTTGATTTTTCAGGTATTACCGTTTCCTTTTTTGCTTTCGGATTGGGATAGATGCTTTTGTAACTTTCTTTATCTGGTAATATTATCTTTTTTTATTAAATTCCCGCAAGCATTACAATTTTTTTCGCAGTTTGAGCATCTATGCTTTCGCTTATTTTTAAAAATTCTGTATATAGCCGCTACGAAGAGGAACGCTATCAAAATAATAATTATATAATCAATACTATTCAACACTTACCTCCCAAAAGATATCATAACATGAATTTTCGCTGTTTTGTGATTTAGTCAATTCAACAGAGATTAGTATAATCTGATGCCAATTTGATATACAGCAAAAGCAACCATCCATGCTATTATACATTGGATAATAACAATTCCGAGCGTTCCGATAAAGGATTTGAGTTCTTTTTTTATCGTTGCTACGGCGGCAATACATGGTGTGTAGAGAAGGGTAAAAACAAGAAAGCTTATCGCAGCAATCGGTGAGAAAAGCGATGAAAGATTACCGGAAAGCTGTGACATGCTCGTTCCGATAAGAACCGAAAGCGTACTTACAACCGCTTCTTTTGCTGAAAATCCTGAAATAAGAGCTGTTGCCGCTCTCCAATCTCCGAAACCAAGCGGAGCGAATATAGGGGCGATCGATTTGCCGATAAGTGCCAGAAGACTATTCTCGCTTACTGACACAACGTTAAATTTGGTATCAAAGGTTTGTAAAAACCATATCACAATAGATGCAACAAATATAATGGAAAAGGCTCTTTGAATAAAATCCTTAGCTTTATCCCAAAGCAGCAGCAGCACGCTTTTAGGCGAAGGAAGGCGATAATTCGGCAACTCCATCACAAACGGTATAGGTTGACCTCTGAAAACAGTCTTTTTGAGAATAGAAGCCACGGCTATCGCGAGAAATATCCCCGTAATGTATAATCCTATCATTACAAGCGCACTGTATTTTGTAAAAAAGGCTGCACAAAACACAGCGTATATCGGGATTTTGGCAGAACAACTCATATACGGTGTCAGCATAATCGTCATTTTTCTGTCGCGGTCAGATGAGAGCGTCCTTGTAGCCATAATCGCAGGAACGGAACATCCGAATCC
>OJMN01000886.1_pt1 | contig 18170 bp, 27 predicted proteins | sample 1597261 | NCBI WGS metagenome assembly OJMN01 (sample SAMEA2452130, study PRJEB22498) | human gut metagenome | biome: human feces; feature: human gut; material: feces | place: Australia | collected 2012 | reverse complement strand
CTCTAATAACAGCCTTTGCGTGTCATGAAACGCAGTCCGCAAAGGAGTTTGAATAGTAGCCATTATCACAGGGTAAAGGCTTTTATCCAGTTTCAGGGCAAAAGTATCATCCTGTGAAAACATGAAAAATAAGTTAGAATAAAGAATGACCTTGATGGTCTGGAGTTTCCAGACTGTCAGGGTCTTTTTTCTTATCAAAAGTCTGTTTGTAGCCGATTGGCAGCAGTTTTTGAAGATTCTGAAAGTAGAGAAAAGCCTTATTTTAAGGGTTTTTAGAGGTGCTAAAAGCGACATAAAATTTGAATTTTATGAGGATACCTGAAATCAGAGAAAAACAAAATCTGAGGAAAGGAGAAGTCAAAGGGTATTGGTTTCAGGAAGTAAAGTTTCATGATTTTTGATGAAGATTTGTGCAGTCAGATATGACCGGGTAGTGCGTGTCCTTGGGGAAAATGTTGTAGAGGATGCGGTACAGCAAGATATACAAGAGCAGAAAGCATTAGAAGAAAAACGGCAAATGGAGCAAATGCCCAAAGGAAGTATTCACGAAAGACTGGCCTGGGGTGCCCGAAAGAGTGAGATGGAGAATCAACAGCGTAAGAAAAATAAAACAAAAAACAGAGGAATGGAGAGATAAGACAATGAAAAAGCATATTTATGATGAAAGCGATGGATTAAGTTACACACTGCATGGAGATTATTATCTGCCGGATTTGGCAATGAATGAGGAAGAACCAACATATGGTAAATACGGAATGTTGCGAAAACAGTTTCTGAAAATGCATAGACCGGCACGATATCAGTATTTATTGATGACGGGGGAACTGACAGGACATTTGAATCAGGTTGATCAGGATGCCAGAGAGCAGGTGGAAATTTTGGTAAAGCAGATGGCGGAAAAACAGAGTGTGACGGAGCAACTGAAAATGCAGGATCAGATGAAATGGATTGGATTGATGAATAATATAAAAGCATGTGCGGAATGAATTGTGTTGAAAGAGAGTGTATATATGTGAGTAAAAAGGGCAGTCGAAAGGCTGCCCTTAGAATAATCAAAAAAGAATATACGTTCGTAAAAACTCATTGTTTCGTGAGAAATTCTTGATAAGAACTAATGATAATGATATACTGAAATGAGCTCATAGAAATAAATACTATTGGGAGATTGGAAATGTCAGTATGTTACGATAAACTTTGGAAAATGTTGATAGATAAACGAATGAATAAAACAGATTTAAGAGATAAAGCAGGAATCAGCTTTAATGTACTTGCTAAAATGGGAAAGGGAGAGTCTGTTTCTTTAGAAAGTCTTCATAAAATTTGTAAAACATTAAAATGTGACATTGGAGATATTATAGAATTTTCTGATGAAAAAATTGATATTATGTAAGAATAGAGGAGGATATGTTTGTGCAAAAACCATTAACTTGTGTTGAAATATGTGCAGGAGTAGGTGGTCAGGCTTTGGGACTTGCTATGGCGGGTTTTGTTCATGTAGCACTTGTTGAGTATGAAGCTGATTATTGTAATACGTTAAAACAGAACCGTCCTGAATGGAATGTAATATGTGCAGACGTAAGAAATTTTGATGGAAAACCATATGAGGGAGTAGATTTATTGGCAGGAGGTGTTCCATGTCCACCATTTTCAATTGCCGGAAAACAGTTGGGAAAAGATGATGAAAGAGATTTGTTCCCTGAAGCACTTAGGTTGATTAAAGAAATAAAACCAAGGGCTGTTATGTTGGAAAATGTGAGAGGTTTTCTGGATAATGGTTTTTCAGAATATAGACAGTACATTTTAAAATCTATAGAAAAATTAGGGTATGATACACAGATTAAGTTGCTGAATGCTTCAGACTTTGGAGTTCCACAACTTCGACCAAGAGTTGTTATTGTGGGAATAAGAAGGGAAGAAAATAGGAATTTTACATATCCACAAGGAGATTCTCAAATAGCTCCAACAGTTGGAAATACCTTATATGATTTAATGGCAGAAAATAAATGGAAAGGTGCAAAAAAGTGGGCTCAAAATGCAAATAAAATTGCCCCGACTCTGGTTGGTGGCTCAAAGAAACATGGCGGACCGGATCTTGGACCGGTAAGAGCTAAAAATGCATGGGCTGAATTAGGTGTAGATGGTCGAGGTGTGGCTAATATGGCTCCAGAACCAGACTTTGAGGGAATGCCACGATTAACAAGCAGAATGTTGGCAAGAATCCAGGGATTCCCTGATACATGGACGTTTGGCAAAAAGAAAACAGCTGCGTGTCGTATGATTGGAAATGCGTTTCCTCCGCCAGTAGCAAAAGCCGTAGGAGAGAAGATAAAGGAGTGTTTAGAAGATGAATGCATTGATTGCGAAAGAGAGGTATCACTTTCACGAAAGATTGTTTGAGACTAATACATTAACATTGACTAAGGCTGGGGTGGCTTCGAATGCAGATACAAGTAGCCGGGGATCAAAAGCGATAGCAAAAAGAGTTGTAGACATTTTGGTTGAAGAACAGCAACATAAAATTAATATGGTGGAAAAAATCTCAGGGCAAACGCTTGGAAAGCAATTTGAGATGCTCACAATGGAGTTTTTACAGGCTACATTTCCAAATTTACAAAATTTATATCCGGGAAAATGGTCAATATTGCAATTAGGCAATAATAACAAACTTAAGACAAGTGATTTTGAACAATATGAACATTTAGCATATTTAAGTGCATTGACAGCAGAAAATGCACAATTAGCAGCTGCATTGGGAAATGATTATCTTGTGGCACCAGATGTGGTTGTATATCGTGAACTTTTTGAGGATGATGAAATAAATCAAAATCAATGTATTGTAGATAACGATGTGAGCAAAATGGCAGATATAAGAAAAGTCAATGGTGGAAAACCTTTGCTGCATGCCAGTGTATCAGCTAAATATACTATGAGAAGTGATAGAGCACAAAACAGTCGTACAGAGGCATTAAATCTGATTCGTAATAGAAAAGGACATCTGCCACATATAGTAGTTGTTACTGCTGAACCGATGCCAAATCGTTTAGCGTCTTTGGCTCTTGGAACGGGTGATATTGATTGTGTATATCATTTTGCACTATACGAGCTGATCAGAGCAGTAAAAGAGGTTGGCTCGGAAGATGCAATTGAATTATTGGATACACTTGTAAGTGGAAAAAGATTGAAAGATATTTCGGATTTGCCATTGGATTTGGCTGTTTAAACGTAAAATATATTATAGAACTTGGGAGGTAATATTAATGCCTTGTATGGCAATTGATTTGTTTTGTGGAATAGGAGGATTAACTAAGGGACTATCGCTTGCTGGAATAGATGTATTGGCTGGATTTGATATAGATGAAAGTTGCCAATTTGCCTATGAGGCAAATAATACGGCAGAATTTATATGCGAAGATGTAACAAATATTGAAGGCACTGAATTGAATCAAAGGTATCCAGATAATGTAGTGCGTGCATTGGTAGGATGTGCCCCATGTCAACCATTTTCAAGATATTCGTCGAGATATAGAAAAGAAGGACACACTGATAATAAATGGAGGTTGTTATATTCATTTGAGAGACTGGTGAGAGAAACTTTGCCGGATATTGTTTCTATGGAAAATGTTCCAAACTTGATTCATGAAAACGTGTTTAGGGATTTTGTGAGAACATTGAATGAGCTACACTATGAGGTTGAATATCAGGTGGTAAATTGTCCAGATTATGGAGTTCCACAACACAGAAAAAGATTGGTATTGTTAGCATCAAGGTTTGGAGAGATACACTTAATTCCACCATTATATGATGCGGAACATTATATAACAGTTAGGGATGCAATAGGTCATCTACAGCCGATTGAAGCTGGCGAGATTTGCCCTGATGATATTTTGCATCGTTCTAGTGCTCTATCTGCAATAAATATGGAAAGAATACAGCAATCTGTGCCGGGAGGAACATGGCGTGATTGGGATGAAAGTTTAAGATTAAAATGTCATAGAAAGGAATCGGGGGCAACATTTCCATCTGTTTATGGTAGAATGGAATGGGATGAGCCGTCACCTACAATGACTACACAATTTTATGGATATGGAAATGGAAGATTTGGGCATCCAGAGCAAAATAGAGCAATCTCATTAAGGGAGGGTGCAATTTTACAATCTTTTCCAGATGACTATATTTTTATTGATGACCTGCATCCAGCAAAGAAAAGAGAATTGGGAACTCATATTGGGAATGCGGTACCTGTTGAATTGGGAAGAGCTATAGGAATGAGTATCCAACAACATTTAACGGAAATGGGAGTGAATTGATGGAGGATAATGGGGTGAAAGTTAGAGAAGCAAAAGAAGAAAGTCAAGTAAAAAAATCAGCGGAGCAAATAAGGGATAAAAAGCAAGATATTAAATTTGATGTAAGGGACTATCCAATTAATTATCTTGTCAGTCAATATGAAAAACAGGAGTTTTATATACCCTTAGAATACCAACGGAATTTTGTGTGGGGAAATAAGGACAGATGCTTTTTTATTGAATCAATTTTAATGGGGTTGCCAATTCCGTTTATGTTTTTTGCAGATACAGATGACGGACGTATAGAGATTGTAGATGGAGCACAACGTACTCAAACATTAGTTCAATTTTGCCAAAATGATTTAGAATTACAAGATCTTCAGATATTAAAAAAATCAAATGGTTTTTTGTTTGAAGACTTGGATCCTGCTATCCAAAGAAAATTTTTAAACACAAACGTTAGAGTGGTATTTTTGGAAGAAGGTACCACAGAAACTGTCCGACAAGAAATATTTAAGCGTATTAATACAAGTGGCTCACCGATAAAACCGGCAGAAGCAAGGAGAGGATCTTTTGAAGGAAAATTCAAGACATTCTTGGAGGAATGTGTGAAAAATTCATTATTTAATGAGTTGGCACCGAGAACTAAAATTACAGAAGATAGATATGAAGGTTTTGAATTGGTGTCAAGATTTTTTGCGTATTATGATAATTATGAGTGTAATTTTGAAAATTATACGGGCAATGTTACAAAATATATTGACGATTATGTAGAAGAACAGAATAAAAAAGCAAAAATAGATGATAATATTATTTTGAAATGCCGGGAAAATTTTGAAAAGATGCTGTCATATGCTGAAAAAATTTTAGGAAAGAGAGGATTTAGAAAAAGTTTAACATCTAAATCGACACCACGTGCTAGATTTGAGGCTTTATCCATTGGTATTGCAGTAGCTTTAAAAGAGAATCCGGATCTTCCAGTTAGAGATGTTGCAGATTGGATTGATGGCGAGGAATTTGCTAAATGTACAAGATCAGATGCAGCTAATAATAAAAATAAACTTGTTGGAAGAATTGATTTTGTAAAGAATAAATTAATTTCGGGGGAATAAATGATTACATTTCAAGATACATATGATAGTCGGAAAAATGAAATTGAAAATTTTTTGGAACTCATGAAATTTTTAGAGCAAAAAGAAAATGAACGGGAGGATGGGAAAAGTAAATTCTCGGAATTTTTTTATCCAGAGAATGGAGGGATTCATTTAACATATCAAGCATTGATAAATATTTTAAAATCTAATGTATCATTGATGATTTACAATATTATTGAATATACCGTAACAAATTTGATTGATAGTATATATGATGAAATAAGGATAAATCATTTATCTTACATAGATGTAAATGATTCAATCAGGAGTTTGTGGAGAAAAACCATTTTGAAATCAGTCAATGACCCGAATGCAAACTTTAGTACTTTTTTGAAGAAGAATGAAGAAATTATATCAGCAATACTAAGCAACAATGAACTAAATATGTATGCTAAAAACACCTTGCCTGGTGGAAATTTAGATGGAAATTCTATAAAAGAAACTTTTGAGTCACATGGAATTCAAGTGAGAACGAATAGCAGAAATTATAGACCGGATATTTTGATTGGAATAAAAGAAAATAGGAATAATTTAGCACATGGATCCGTCTCGTTTGTTGAAGCCATGAGAGAGGACAGTATTGATGATATCAAGACAAGCGAAACATTGGTAGTGGGATTTTTAGAAGAATTGATTGAGACGGTTTCTACATATATTGAAGAACAAAAATATAAAACGTCATAAAGTCTGATAACATTTGATTGATAACAATTTGATAACACCGTTCAGTACAGTCTGTGGATTTAGGACAGTAGAACACATATAAAACCAAATAGAACCATAACACCAATACTAAAAAGTATAGTGGTGAGATTTTGTTTGCGAGTTTGAATAATTTTTAAAAGCTCGCAAAGCCTAGTAAAATGGGCATTTGCGAGCTTGTTTTTTGCTTTAGCAGATTATGAGGGATAGGTTGAATTTGATGAGTCTAAGATGTCAGTCTTTGGGGCAGATAATGATGGTTTTACATTGACTTTGTATAATCTGAATTATGGCACTAATTATGCAACACAGGTGAATGAAAATGACACCCAAGGTGGCACTCAAGATGATGCTCAAGAAAAAATAATCAAAATGATAAAAGTAAATTTTCAAATATCAACAGCGGATATGGCATCGGAATTGGAAATTAGTATTGCAACAGTAAAGCGTAAGATTAAGAAAATGCCAAATGTATCATATAAAGGAAGCGGCTACAGTGGTCATTGGGAGATTAAAGAGTGAATACAAAGTATAGGTTTTAAAGAAGCAGAGAGGGATAAACTTTTGGACTAACAGTCCAATGCAATTATAGTTCCTATAGGATATCATATAATCAAAAGAAAGGATTGGTGGATATCTTATGGGAACTAATTTTTATTTGATGAGTAGAAATAAAAAGCTAATGCGAGAGTATTTTGCCGTTGAAACAGAATATACAATCAAGGATATCGAATATGAAATTGTAGATGAGCCATATTTAGGGTATGAGGTACATCTTTGTAAACTGAGTGCAGGTTGGCGACCACTATTTCAAAGACATAAGACTATAAGTACATTTAAGGAATTGGAAGAATTTTGCCTGAAAAATAAGAGTATGGTAAGTATCTATGATGAATATGGCAGGAGATACACATGGAAACAATATTTCAAAAAAGTGTACAATCATAGTCAGCGTAAGGCAGAGCCAAGGAAATGGATATATGATATTGATCCTATTTTTCCAGATAATGGTCCTAGATTACATATGGCATCATGTACAGAGCAGGAAGCGGAAATATATATGCCATTCTGTCATAGAGAATACTACGAGAATGAAAAATTGGCGAAGGAACGTTTTCGTGTGCATGAAAGAATATGGAGTGATGAGAAGAGTTGGGAAGATCCAGATTATCCATTCGATTGGACAGAGGGTGAATTTTGCTAAAGGAGTTGACAACATATGTATGAACATATTGATATGAAGAAAACAGGCCTCTTATTAAAATATAGAATTGAAAAAGCAGGTTATACAGTAAAGGATATACAGAAAATATTGCAGTTATCATGTCCACAGCCGATATATCGCTGGTTTAAGGGAATGATTCTGCCATCTGTTGATCATCTTTATGTATTGAGCAGGTTGCTGAAGGTACATATGGAAGATTTGCTTGTGCCCCAATGTGAAAGTATCAGAGAGGTGGAAATGTGTGTATGTACATCAAGTTATAAAAGATTATCTGAGTACTGGAAACGTTTATATATAAACAAATGTGCGTAATATCAGGAAAGGTGGATTATATAGTACAAACTATGGATGACGAAATTAAGAAAATAGTATGCATGATAACAGAACTTGATGACTTAGCATATGCTACATATAAACCGATAGTCGAAGAAATATGTGCAAGAAAAGCATCTGAATTAGAAGTAGAACATTTGCTGGATTATATGGTTGGAATGTGCAACAGTGACAGGATGTTAGAACTATTCAAGCGTGTATGTAGAAAGTATATATTTTTATATCCGGAAATGGTTACATCTGAAATATATACATATAAGGATATGTATGAAGAGGCAGGAAATGATTTAACATGTGCAACTTTTGCACATGATGATGATAATTGATATATATACAATAACAGAAGTTATTTGCTTAGGTTATTCTGAATGATATGTATAATCTGGATATAAAAGCAGCATGTGCAAAAAATGCACATACTGGTATGATGATAAAAATGTTACAGCTGAGGTAATGAAAAATGGGTAGACGATTATCGTTACATATTTTACTTCCTATAGAAGGTTATGAGGAAGATAAAGTATATGACAGTGAAGAAATCTCACTTAGAATGGCATATTCGGAGCAAGAGCCAGACAACGTATATTATAGGAAATTGAAAGAAAAATCTGTTTATGCATCGTTTGATGATATTGTTAGATTTGCATGTGAAAAAAATTCATTGGGTGAAATGCATAATTTCTCCATGTATACAGATCATTGGGGTAATAGTGTAATTCAATATGAAGAAAATAAATATGTCGTTAAAGAAGCAGAAATAAAGCAGCTTGAGAGAGAGCATATTACCGAATCTGTGTATTGCAATGAATATAGATACTGTAGCCTGAGTTGGTTTTATAGTAGCATTGGGTATGAATTGGTACCGAATGATATTGCAATTGTAGATGATGAACTGATTAAAAAAGCAGCATATTTAATTGGCTATGAATCTGACAATGATTTTGCGAACGGTCTTGCTGATGTTATTGAAAATAGTTCAGATGGAGAAGATAAATTTATTGCTTCACTTGTATTGGCAAAGGAGATAGCGAGAACATTGGGTGGAAGAGCAGTTATTATGTTTGATTGAAAATATTTACAGCAGATTGACTTTTAGCAAGAAGGTGTGAAATTTTTTCTGTAAATTCATATCTTCTATGATAATTGATGCGGCTTGACAGCGGTTTCTGCTGTCAAGCCGTTGCTTATTTAATAGCAAAAATAAGCTGGTATGTCAAGAACACCCAGAAAATCTGGGCATATATTTACGCTTGATATTCCAGCTTTTGTTACTATATCAGCATCCGGTCAGGGTACATGATTTCCAGCTCACCACAAACTTTTCCCCAGTTTCGGATGGGCATTATCCACTTTTTGGCAATCTCGAAAGTTCCCAGATATAGAAGTCGAATGGGGCTGGAAGTGATAGTAAGAGTGGTACATCATCTAGTAAATATCAAAAGGCAAGTTTATGGGAGCGTTTAACTACAAGAAAAGCTGGTGTTAATGATTTGCATGCTAATCCTTTAGATGAATTTTCAAATCCAAGAATAGGACCAAGTGATTCAGCGGTTGCAAAATACATAAAGGAAATAAATACAACAGGCAAAATATCAACGCCTATTGAAGTTCAAAAGCTGTTAACAGGTGGATATGAAATTGTAAATGGACATCATAGATGGCTGGCAGCACAAAAGGCTGGATTGAAAAGAGTGCCAATACGAATTAAAAATTATAATAACTGAAGGTGATTGATATGAAAGAATATAATTATTCAGATATTGTTAATGTTGATAAAAGAGGTATTTTATTTTCTGATGCTGAGTTTATGGAATTTGAGGATTGCAGACGTGAATGGGCAAAAGAAAATAATATTTCTGTCACAGACACAGTTTGTATTGCACTTCGTTTTTCAGAAGGAGATGAGAGACATTTTATATTTTATACTAAGGAGAGGATAAAATTAAATTTTAGGTTTAATGGAATTTTTAAACACAAAAAGAGTAGAGATAAATTTAGCGAGATGCAGGTATCATTAAATCGCTACGGTTATACTTCTTACGATGGGTCATAATTTTTTTTATCTATGTCTCCACTTAAGGATATGTATCAAGAACACCGCAAGGTGGAGGATTGCAATCACAGTTGGATTTGGCATTAAATCCTTCTTGGGGAAATACAACTGAAAATATTACAAAAGTTGTTGTTCCAAAAGAAACCACGATTTATGAAGGTGTCGCTGCACCACAGAACATTTATGACAGTCTTGGAAATACAATAGGTGTATTACCGGGAGGTGGGAATCAAGTATATATTCCAAAAGTGGAAGCGGGGTGGTTTAAATGATAAAATGTGAATGTAGCGAACGAATAGGAAGTGTGATTAATTCGTACCAATTATATGAAGAAATTAAAATGTTTTTTGAAGAACAAGTTAAAGAAGGCAGGTTTTCAGAAGTACCGGTAGAAAAACCGTATTGTAATGGGTTTGAGTGGAAAGCTGACAAATGGTACAAGTGTATTTGCTGTGGATGTCTTTGGGAATTTAAATATCCTGATTTCCCAGCAAAAGGTTTTGTCCGTAAGTTTGCTGATGGAATATATCACCAGAAGGAGATAGGGAAACATGAATATTAATGAACCAATTAGTAATCCTAAATTAGTCAGTGCAATTGAAGGATTAAGTAACAATAATGCAACACAACAGAAGTTTTTTGAAGAATTAGCACAAGCTAAATTATTGTGTCCTGCAGATATTCAATTACAGAATAGTACCAGAGATGGTAAAGAAATAGTTGTGGGAGAAGGGTCTTCAATATCTGTAAAGCATATCGAAGACACAGAAGGTAATAAGTTTTTAATGGCATTTACTGACTGGAAAGAATTATATAAATGGAATTCATCCAAAGAACAGCAAACGGTTATTTTTGGTTATAAGGATTTTCAGAGCATCATGAAGGAAGCGAGAGATGTATATTCAGGAATTGTAATAAATCCTTTTGGTGCAAATATTGTGATTACGCTTCCAATGCTTGATGGTTTGGAAAATGATTGCATAATTAAAAAAGAAGAACAGGTGCTTATAGGTATTCCAGCTGAATATCCAACTGAATTGATTAATAATCTATGTATATATTTTGATAAGGAAAAAAGCGTTGATAAGGCATTCTTATTATGGATGGTAAGAGGCGAAGAGGGAAGCTATTTACTAATATTGGATTCAAAAGAAGATCCTAATATTCTATATCCAAGAATTGGAAATTTCTGCAGTAGATTTCTAAAAGATAAGATGTTAGATATAGTTTCAGTGAATTCTGATTTTGGAAAGAATGTAATTAAAGAACACAAATCATTTTATGAAAGAGATTAATTCAATTATGGTTATACTTTCGGACTCCAAACAGCCTACAACTCCTGCACGTCTATTAATTAATCATCATGGCGGTTTCGAAGTAATTAAGAATTCATGATGTTAATTAATAGACACTAGCGAAATTTTGCCAAGTTGTGTATACGAACGAAGATTGCAAAATAAATATGCTGACATAACGCACTCCAAGCACATAATGTTGCTAAGGGTGCGTTTATTGTACCTGTTAAGTGGAATTATATGTCATCCGTCACGAAAATCGTGTCGTTTGTCGGATTTTTGTGAGTAAGAGACAAAAATGAGTATAATAATCCTTATGAATACAGATCAGGGACTGTTATGCTTGGAAAAGAAGGTGTATCAACTCTGGCAGGATATGGAGCATCTAACCTGGTACATGATAAAACAAACAACCAAACACTTGGAATGATAGCCGGAATACTGGCATCGACGGGATCAGCAAAAGGACTGAATATGGCAGATGCAAAATTGGGCTGGTCAAACAAAGGTGTGAAAGGTAATGTTGTTGAGAGTGTAACAGGGAATATAGAGACCAGAGTGGTAGTAAGGCTGATGTATTAGCTCAGAATAGGGCAAATGGAAATGTTGTAATAAATGAATATAAATCATCATTGACAGCACCGCTAACAAGTAATCAAAAAATTGCATTTCCTGAGATTTTTGAAAGTGGAGCAACTGTTGTTGGAAAAGGAAAAGGTATATTCTCTGGAGGATACCAGATTCCGCCAGGTACAAAAGTAACAATAATTCGACCAGAGTAGGAGGTATTATGTCGATAGTTGATAATAAAACAGTAGATGGCATAGCGTTAACGGATGATAATAATGGAATAATTTTACTGATAGCTGACCATATGGACTGGAGAGATGAATATCAGCATTTAGTAATGTTGCAAGAAAAGATTAATGTATATATCACCTTTCTTGAACAGAAGCAGTATGAAGATATCTACAAAGGAGAAAATATAACATATGGAATTATAGAAATTCATTTCTTATATAATTTAACCGCTAATGCAGAAAAGTTTTTACAGTCAGTTCAAAATCAAGTTGCTGAACTTGGTGTAAAGATACAATATTGTGTTTCGCAGGAGGGAGCAGATGAAGCTAGATAAAAACCAACAAAAGCAATTAATTAATGCAATATATATCTTCAGATAGAAGAGGATATAAAACAAAAACAAATATCATTTATAGTGTAAAGGATAATGCATTTATTCATTGTGATTTTCTTGTTGTAAATTCGCAGAAATTAGTTTATAGAATCTATATTAAAAATTATAATTATGATGACATTTTTTGGAAGGTTATGCAAATGCCAACTAATAGCAAAAAGAGTAATTCATTAAGGGCAAGTGGTGCTTTTAAGGCTCCTTCGATTTTATTAAAAAAGGGGGAAGTAGACCTTACAGATAAATATGATGAGCAAGCGGAATACCTTTTGGGATTAGTAGATGAGTGTAGTCATAATTTTATGGAAAAGTATGATATTGATGAGTATATTATTGATTATGAAGATGGTATGGATGAGGAAGTACTAAAGTGTTTAGCCTACATTAATATGAATAACATTGAGGAGGCTAAAAAAATAGCACAAGAATCAATCAATAATGGTAATAGAGGGAATTATGAGAATGGAGGGAAAGCTTTTTTTGATTGGATATTGATGCTTTAATAAGTATATCTAATTACATCTCTACGTAAGGATATCCGAAAAAACTGAATATTGTTTCGTTAAAGATTTAGAACGCATTGTTTTCATAGCACTTGTTGCTACATTAAAAGGTAAAAAAATCCTTGTTAAAGGCAACCATGATGATGTGTCTGATTACAGATATAAGCAGCTTTTTTATGATATATGCGATTACAGAGAGATACATGACTCATACGGTGGTAAGAATTATGACCTTGTGCTGTGTCACTATCCTATATTTTCATGGAAAGGCATGAATAAAGGTACGATCCTGTTATACGGTCACACCCACAACAGTGCAGAGGATGTATATTTTCAAAAGTGTCTGACTGGTATGGAAGCGAATAATTGCAGGCATGTAGGTGATAAGCCAATACAGGCATACAATGTAGGCTGCATGAAGCCGTGGATTGACTATGAGCCAAGAAGTTTGAAAGAAATTATCGACATGGTTTAAGATATCAAATAAATAACATAATTGAGGCACGGAGTATTAATTCCGTGCCTCAATTGTTTTATCCGGATTACCTTTCTGTTGTAAAATAAAGGGCGTTATTTCAGTGCAGATATAATTTTGAAATAGGGCTTGAAAAGGCTGTAATATTTCAGACCATCTGTCTCACCGTAGCTCTTTGTGATGGCAGATCTTATGCCATTGAGATTCTTTGTTTTATTCTTGTTTTTTTCAAGAAAATCAACAAAATTTCCGGGATCATTAATATCACTGTGTGCGAAAATTATACCTGTAAAACGCTCTACCTTCTTTTTACGCGTGAGCTTTTCAGGCGTAAAAGAGTAGGATTTGTCTTTTATGGTTTTATAAATTGTCTGACCCTGTTTCATACCATAAACATGAACCAGCGTCTCATGAAGCTTGAGCAGATTGTCTTTTCCCATGCAGTTTAGGAAAGAATCTACCTCAAAATGGTCGAAGTCTTCGGATACTGCCGATACTTCAGAAATATCTGATGTATCAATGCTGTCCGTTGAGGATTTAGCCTCATCTGCTTCGTTTTTATTTGAGCTGTTACCAGAACCGTTATGAGGTGTCTGTTCGTCAGTGAATGGTAAGTCATCATTAGTCATAAGCTTATCACTTGACGGTAAGTCATCGTTAGTTGCAAGCTCATCACCTAACGGTTCACTGTCTGTATAGCTGCTATGATTGCCATCGATAAGTTCATTCAGATTGTAAGACTTTGCGGTGATAGCATCGGTATCAGTATCGGTATTGATATTGACGTTATCTTCCCTGGATGGAATATCTGCTACTACCTGATACTTGATGTTTTTTCTTCGCTGGACAGCCTGTTTGCAGAAATTTACATTGAATCTGCGTACAGCGAATCCCTTATCTTTCCAGAACCTTACAGCAGGGTCATAGCCTGTGTCATTGCTCATTATGATGTACTCATCAGCACATGACTCGGCTGATGCAGCATCACATTTGTTTTCACTGAATGAACCAGCGCATCCCATCAGATATCCCATATATGATACGAGCTGAAAATCAAGGGCATTCGTGCCCTCATAGGATTCCTCAAATCGGATATTTATTTTGTTATTTTCCATAAGTCTGATGACTGACATGTATGACATGTGAGGGGATTTCTTAGTGTAAAAAACAATAATTTCGTCGTCCTCATCTGCCATATCAAACAGCATCAGCCAGTTGTCGTTGACATTTTCGCTGTCTACTAAAAAGTGTCTGATAATAATCACCATTAATCCGGATAAAGGTATTGTAGCATGTGTAGGAGAAAATGGCAAATAATATAGATTTAAGTAAATGTTAACAATACAAAGAGTGCAACATATGATATAATTTTAATATATTTTGAAAATGAAGGGGAAATAGATTTGACAGATATTGATGAAGTTAATGATGTGATACAGGAAACAGATGAAGAAACATATGCGTTGGACTTTGAATTTACAGAGGAAAAGGAATATAAAACAGTACAGAAATATGAGCTTGTGACGATTCTATCGTATCTTATAGGTGTAAGAAATGAGATACTTGATGATATGTGCAGTGATGAGTATGTGGAGCTTTTAAACAGCTTAAGAGAAAGTACAAATGCGAGGATACTCAGATATCTGTGTAAGGCACGTACAAGTCTGCTGCGCAACTATAAAAAAACAGACAATGAAATAAAATATAATCTGGGTAATATAAACAGGATGGAGTGGTTTGATGCAGAGAATATAAATAAGCTTGAGAGCTGGGAAGTGCATATTATATTGTATAATTCATCGGCTGACAAGTATTGCGTACATATTAACAAGCTGATAAATGAGCACGTGGATGCATGCAAAAAGCTTTTCCCAGACTGGGTAAAATGGGAGTATATCAGGGATTTGTTTGTCATAGCGGATTATGAAAAGCCAAAGAAGCTAAAGGCAGAGTTTACTGTCTATAAAGAGCACAGAAAAGAGTATCCATACGGGATGTACATTCACTGGCGCCCGGATGGCAGGGGAAATCTGCTCAATTCCGATGGACGTATATTAAAGACAATATACAGACAGCATGGTGATTATTTCAATGACGGTTCAAAATACAGGGATGCAGTGGAAGATACAAAGGAAAATATATATGAGTTTATCCGTGAAAGTATGCGTGTTGTGATAGTTGTGGATTGTGAAAATTCTGATGTATACAAGCTGTATGGAGTATTAAAAAACTTAAATTCTGAGCAAATGTCCAAAATAGAAAAAATTATACTTTATGATGATTATCATACATCCTGTGGATGGGACTGGCTGGAAAAATTCATACATATCCCTGTATTCCACGAGGAGGTGGAACGTGTGACAGACCGAAAGTCGCTTGTTGATATAAAGATGACTGCGGGAGTGTGTGAGGCGTATTATAAGGACAACATAGACTCGTTTATTTTGTGCTCAAGTGATTCGGATTACTGGGGACTTATTTCATCGGTAAAGGATGCTCATTTCCTCGTGATGTACGAATATAGCAAGTGCGGACAGTCGATCAAGGATGCACTTACAAAACGATGTATATTTCATTGTTCAATAGACGATTTCTATACAGGAAATGCAAGTGATTTAAAGAAAAAAGTCATGATAAGTGAATTGAAAAATCTGACAACTGATATTGTCGGAAAAAATGGCTGGGAGATGACAAGACAGATATACGAGAGGACTAAAATTACATCGACAGAGCGAGAAATGAAGGATTTTTACAATAAATATGTTAAGTCATTGCGGTTAAAAATTAATGAGGACGGAGTATTCGAGATTGTGGTCAATGAATATTGATTATCGTAAAACTGTTTTATGTAATTATTGTCGGTCACACATGTATTGTGTGAAGGTTAAGCCTTATTTTAGCGGAAAGAGTGGGAAAGTATGATGAAACCGATGCTTGAAATCTGCTGTGGCAGCTTTTCGGATGTGAAAACAGCATATGAAAATGGTGCAGACAGGGTTGAACTGAACAGTGCCCTATATATGGGAGGACTGACACCTACACTTGCCAATTTAATATATGCAAAGGAGAACTGCAATATACCGGTAGTGACAATGGTTCGGCCGAGAGGCGGCGGATTTTGCTATTCGGATGAAGAATACGACACTATGCTTATGGATGCAAAAATTCTTTTAGAGCATGGAACAGACGGTATTGCGTTTGGATTTCTGACAGAGGAAAAAATGCTTGACAAAAAGCGCACGAAGGAAATGATAGAGCTCATTCATGAGTGTGGCAGGGAAGCTGTGTTTCACCGCGCCTTTGACTGCATAGATAATCAGGACAGTGCAGCGGAGATGCTTATTATGCTTGGCGCAGATCGTATCCTCACAAGCGGTGGAGCAGTAAATGTATGGGATGGCAGAAAACAGCTTAAGCATCTTCAAAATCAATATGGAAAAGATATTACGATTCTGGCAGGAAGCGGCGTGAAGGATACCAATGTGAGAGAGCTTATCGAATACACAGGTATTATGCAGGTGCACAGCTCGTGTGGCTCATGGAAGTGTGATGTGACAGCAGCGGGTAATGCAGTAGATTTCTCGTATGATGAAGCGATGAAAAACTGCTATCAGTGTGCGGATGCAGGTAAGGTTAGGAAGCTTGCGGAAGACTTTATAAATACATATATGAAAAATAATTAAAAAAAGAAAAGGTAGGTGACTTATAATGAGTATGGTTTGTTTTCATAATCCGGATGAGGAAAATGGATACCTAAGTAACTGGTATTTAAGTGAGTTTGAATGTGATGGAATAAGATTTTCATCGATGGAACAGTACATGATGTATCAAAAAGCAATTTGTTTTGGTGATACAAAAATAGCGGAAAAGATTCTTGAAACTACAGATGTTGCACAAATTAAGGCTTTGGGAAGAAAGGTTCCAAATTATAATGAAACAATCTGGAATGGAAAGCGACAGATTCTTGTTTACAATGGACTTTGTGCAAAATTTCAAAATCCAGAATTGAAAGCCAAATTAAAAGCTACAGGAGATGCCGTTTTAGCGGAATGTGCTGTGAGGGACTGCATATGGGGAATTGGATTGTCGATGACAGATTCTAAAAGACTGGAAATGGATAAGTGGAGAGGACAGAATCTGCTCGGCTTTGCACTTATGATTGTGAGAGATGCATTATAGATATGAGAAGATATTTTTGGCCCCAACAACCAAATCCATTTGACATTTTTGGTACACAGGCTGATGAGCTGCAGGATAAGCTCTTTGAGGGACAGCCGACTATCTTGTCGATGCCGTAAAGAGAAGATTTGGACTTGAATAATACATATACAATTAAATACCGGATTGTGTTATAATATGCCTGTCGGCGGATTCGTCGGCAGACTTTTTTTAAGGAGAGTAAAATGAGAGTATTAACAGATTTAGAGCCAAAGAACGTTTTTTCGTTTTTCGAGGATATATGCAGTATTCCTCATCCATCATACAAAGAAGAGAAAATCAGTAATTATCTGGTGGAGTTTGCAAAGGCAAGAGGCCTTGAGCATTACCAGGATGAGCTTCACAATGTGATAATCATAAAGGAAGCATCAGAAGGATATGAGGATGTGGAGCCAATCATACTGCAGGGGCACATGGATATGGTTTGCGAGAAGGCACCTGACTGTGATAAGAATATGGACGAGGAAGGCCTTGACCTTTTGATAGATGGTGATTTTATCTCGGCAAAGGGCACTACACTCGGTGGAGATGACGGTATCGCGGTGGCATATGCGCTTGCTATTTTGGACGATGACAGCCTGTCACATCCACGCCTTGAGTTTGTATGCACTGTATGCGAGGAGGTCGGCATGGAGGGTGCTACAGGCATCGATGTGTCTATGCTTAAGGGAAAGAAGCTTCTTAATATGGACAGCGAGGAGGAGGGCGTGATGCTCGCAAGCTGTGCCGGTGGA
>OJMN01000866.1_pt1 | contig 18444 bp, 9 predicted proteins | sample 1597261 | NCBI WGS metagenome assembly OJMN01 (sample SAMEA2452130, study PRJEB22498) | human gut metagenome | biome: human feces; feature: human gut; material: feces | place: Australia | collected 2012 | reverse complement strand
GGCAAGCTTTACAGATACCTCGGTCTTTCGGTTGGTCTTATCTGCCACGATCTCGATAATGAGGGCAGAAAAAAGGCTTATGCCGCAGACATTACATACGGAACAAACAACGAACTTGGTTTTGACTACCTCCGTGACAACATGGTAGTTTACAAGGAAAACAAGGTTCAGCGCCCGCACGCATTTGCGATTGTCGATGAGGTTGACTCAATCCTTATTGATGAGGCGAGAACTCCTCTTATTATTTCGGGTAAGGGCGACAAGTCAACAGACCTTTACGCAAAGGCTGACGCTTTTGCAAAAACTCTTAAAGTTCAGCGTTTTGCAGAACTTGACGCAAAAGAGGATATGGAGGAATATTACAAGGAAAACGACATTGATTATGTTGTTGATGAAAAGCAGAAAACAGCAACCCTCACACAGAGCGGTGTTAAGAAAGCCGAAGAATTTTTCGGTATTGAAAACCTTACCGATCCCGATAACCTTACAATTCAGCACCATGTAAATCAGGCTATCAAGGCCAACGGCGTTATGAAGCTTGATGTTGACTATGTTGTCAAGGACGGCGAAGTTATCATCGTTGACGAGTTTACAGGTCGTCTTATGTACGGTCGTCGTTTTAACGAAGGTCTTCACCAGGCTATTGAGGCTAAAGAGGGCGTAAAGGTTCAGAGTGAAAGCAAGACTCTTGCTACAATCACATTCCAGAACTACTTCCGTCTTTACAAAAAGCTTTCGGGTATGACAGGTACTGCTCAGACAGAGTCGGAAGAATTCCAGGAAATCTACAAGCTTGATGTTGTTGAAATTCCTACAAACAAGCCTGTTTTAAGAAAAGACCTCCCCGATTCGGTTTATAAGACAGAAAACGGCAAGTTCCACGCTGTTATTGATGCAATTGTTGAGGCTCACGAAAAGGGACAGCCTGTCCTTGTCGGTACAATTTCAATTGAGAAGTCGGAGCTTCTTTCAAAAATGCTCAAAAAGAGAGGCATCAAGCACAATGTCCTCAATGCAAAACAGCATGAAAAAGAGGCTGAAATTGTTGCTCAGGCAGGTAAACTCGGTGCGGTAACAATCGCAACCAACATGGCAGGTCGTGGTACCGATATCATCCTCGGCGGTAATGCAGAGTATATGGCAAAAGCCGCAATGCGTAAGCAGGGCTTTACAGAGGAGCTTATTGAAGAAGCTACAGGTTATGCGGAAACTGATGATGAAGAAATCATCAATGCAAGAAATACATTCAGAGAACTGAATGACAAGTATAAGGAAGAAATTAAAGGCGAGGCTGAAAAGGTAAGAGAGGCCGGAGGTCTTTACATTATGGGTACGGAAAGACACGAGTCACGCCGTATTGATAACCAGCTCCGTGGCCGTGCAGGCCGTCAGGGCGATCCGGGTGTCAGCCGTTTCTTCCTCTCAACCGAGGATGACCTTATGCGTCTGTTCGGCGGTGACAGAATGAAAATGATGATGGAGCGTATGAATGTTGCCGAAGATATGCCTATTGAGAACAAAATGCTCACAAGTATTATCGAAGGCTCACAGGAAAAGGTTGAGCTTCGTAACTTCGGCATTCGTAAAGATGTCCTCCAGTACGACGATGTTATGAACAAACAGCGTGAAATCATCTACGGTCAGCGTGATCAGGTTCTTAACGGTGAGGATCTCCACGAAACAATCCTCAAAATGGTTGAGGATACAATCGCAACTTCAATCAAGCAGTATCTCCCCGAAGGTCCTGCAGAGCATTGGAACTTCCAAAGCCTCAAGGATTACTACGCAGGTTGGCTTATCAGAGATGATTCTAAGTACGATTTCAGCCTTGAAGATCTTGAAAATATGGAACCCGAAGAGATTCAGAAGATGCTCGTTGATGATGCTCTCGAAATCTACAAGGAAAACGAAGAACTTCTTCCCGAGGAAACAATCCGTGAGATGGAGCGTGTTTACCTCCTCAAGAATGTTGATACACATTGGATGGATCACATCGACAATATGGATCAGCTCAAGAGCGGTATCAGACTTCGTTCATACGGTCAGCACGATCCTGTTGTTGAGTACAGAGTTGAAGGCTTCGATATGTTTGATGAGATGATTGAAAGCATTCGTGAAGATACTGTCAAGATGATGCTCATTATGCCAAAGCGTGTTTATGAGATTCAGAAAAGACAGGATGCAATTGCAGCGGCAAAGAGAGCAGCTCAGAGGGCTGCCGCAGCGGCAAAGTCTGCATCCGATGATGAAGAAGCTGTTGAACAGTCGGACGCCGTAAAGCAAGCGCTTCACCGTGAGCAGGTTGCTCAGCCTACAGAAACTTCTGCAGACGGTACGGATTCTGTCAACAAGACTATCCGTAAGGGCAAGAAAATCGGCAGAAACGATCCCTGTCCGTGCGGCAGCGGTAAAAAGTACAAGAAGTGCTGCGGCAGAGATCTTTAATATGTTTGCATAAAGCGGTTTGTATAATTGCGATTTAAGTGAATTACATTTTGAGGGCAGAGAGCAATACTCTGCCCTTTATTTGTGCCGAATTTTCAAGGTATTCGGTGATTAATTTGATGAGATATAGATATTGATTATAAAAATATATCTGAAAATTTCAGTAAAATGTAGGTTTTGGGGCATTTTAAAAGCAGCAATCGCAAAATAATACATATTTCCGCACGCACAGCTTGGAGTAAACCTGCATAAAATTTTTGATATTTTTGAAAAAAGAATTAAAAATCAACAAATTTAGTGCCGAAATTGACTTTTTAACTGCCTGTTAAGGTTGTGTAATGGGTATATTTTATCTTAAACACAAAAAATGGCGATAAATAAGTAATAAAATCACATTATGGTCAAAAATATTAAATCGTGCTTGCAGATATGCAAAATAACCAAAAATATTACCCAAAGTTTGGCTGTATTGCCTCTACAAATATGCAATAAAATATTATATACTTGTATACAAGTAGAAAAGAAGAACAAATTCAAAAAATTGCGTTTCATAATTAGTTGGCAGATATGTTGGACTGTCCTATGCAGTTCTGTTTAATTGTACTTTGACTGCCAAAACAAAGTAATCGGCAATGAAGGAGAAGAAAAAATTATGAAATTAAGTAAAAAGCTTTGCATAACCGCAAAGAAAAGCTTTTCTCTTGTGCTTGCACTTACCCTCATGCTTTCGATATGTGCCGTGTCGGGTATGTCGCTTAATGTGTTTGCGGCAACATCTTTGGATCAGAAGATTTACATTAACCTGAACAAGAATAAGGAATGGAATGGTTTTTCTTCTGTTACATGTCGTTTTGCTCAGGATGACGGCACGGTTCTTAAAACAGAAAAAGTAAGCAAAGATCCTTCGTCGGGAGTTTTTAAAACCATTGCACCATCCGGTGCAACAAAAATTGAGCTTTCTTCCGGGGTTAATTTTACTCTTCCCGAAAAGACTGTTGCAAACGGTTCCCGCCGTATCTATCTTAATAACAGCAATAATACCTATAATGAGGCTTATGCATATTCTTGGGTAAACGATACTGACTCCAACGCAGAGTGGCCGGGTGTTGCAATGACTAAGACATCTTCAGACAGCGGTTACTACTATGTAGATGTTAAGTCATCCCATAAAAATGTAATCTTCAGCAACAAGGGCGAAACACAAACAAGCGACCTCGGTATTAACGACTCATACAGTAAAGATAATGCTCTTTATGACGCTTCAAAAAGTCAGTGGACTAACCCGTTCATCAAGACCATCGACATTTCTGGTGCTTCGGGTGACACAGAATTTTATCTTACAACTGACGGCTCGTTCAAAGAAAGTAAATACCTTTCTGTTGAAGCTCCCGACAAACAGTCAAAGGCAACATATAAAACAGTTTATGTTTCAAACGATGACTGGAAGTCGCTTACAAAGGTTTATGCAACTTTTGACTACAACGATGCCTATGAAGGAACAGTTGAGCTTATAAAAGACACCATAGACACCAAGGTAAGCGGTTCTGTGGTGTTCAGCGGTAGAATTCCGGCGGGTGCGCTTTTAAGATTCCATCCGAACGAACATAACCTCAACGGTGCATCTTCTGCAACATCATATCCGACAGATTCGGGATATGATGGTTCGGGCTACAACGATAACACGGCTACATATGTTAAGACAGCCAGAGGCGAAGGCTGGACAAAATTCTCGGAAATAGACAATGTAAACTATGGTGCTGTCGTTGAAAATTCATTCTCAGATAATCCTGACATCGTAGGCGTTGACGCAACATACTTTGACTACTGGTCGGATATGGAGCAGGCGAACGGGTATCTTCAGTGTCAGGGTAACGACAATATGTATGACTATTGGTATCAGTTTGATAACTTCAACAACTACATAAGCAAGATTGCTTTACCACATAAATCGGACTGGAAGTATCCTCTCTACTTCGGTAATATGTATAGGGGTGATAAACACTACGATACATTTAAGACCCACGCAGAAGGACTTACAAACATCAACGATTTTAATGATAACTATTACTATGCAGTAAACAACGCCAACGGTATGGCATGGGGCGACGGTAATTATAACCAGTCCTTACAGGGTCTTATGTACAACAGGCTTGACAGCAAGGGCAATCTTCAGGTTGCAAATGGTGTCAAGGCTCCTTACTTTGATGCTGAGGCACTTTCAACCGCTACATATAATGATAAAAGAGTTGCCAATGTTTATAAGTCATCTTTCCCGTTCCGTACAACTACTGCCCCTGATGGTGTTACTACTTATGAATTCACTTCAAAAGATGCAACCGATAACATCTACTTCACATGGGACGGCCTTACACCTACAAAAATTAACTACGGTGCGGGCGAACAATTTGGTGTACATGATGATTTGGGAAACTTCGGCGGTACAGAAAACGGTTATGGTGTTTTCCCATTCAACAATACTTCAAATACATCATCGGGCAAGGGTACTAACGATAACCTTGACTATGGTTTCGGTATCAGACTTGATATAGACTTCAGAGTTCCGAAGAACGGTTTACTTGCAGACGACAAACCTGCAACCTTTAACTTCAGCGGTGACGATGACCTTTGGGTTTATATCGGTGAAGATTCAACAGGTGCTAACGCAGAACTTGCTCTCGACCTCGGTGGTGACCATAAAGAGGCAAAAGGTTCAATTAACTTTAATACAATGAAAGCAACAGCTGACGATGTATTTGCCGACTACTCATCTTCATCATCGTCGACAACAGTTACAGTTCCGAAGGATGAGTTTTGGGTTAAGACAAATAATAAATACTTCTGTCTGAATGTTTGGGAGGATACAAGTGTTGGTGTAGATAATAATGGTAAACGTTATGTAGAACCTTATGACAAATCAGACGGTTTTTACAAATTCAAAAAGGCAGACCTTGGCAAAAATACAAAAGCTAACTTCTGTAAGTGGCAGAATATAACTGACGGCAATCTTACACTAGATGCCCCCCTTACGCTTTCAGACCTTTACGGTGGAATGTGGAACGATAACGGCACTCCGTATACCGGAGACGCTGTGTTACATCATACAAATCTTGGCATCGTTACAAAGACAATCAACAATGGTGTTCAGCTTGATCCTAACAAGACATACCATATGGTAGTATTCTATATGGAGCGTGGTGAGGCTGAGTCTAACTTCTCAGTAAACTTCACAATGACACCTGCCAACAATGACCTCAAGGTTACAAAGGCACTTGATACAGGCAATGTTGTTTCTGAAATTTCAGATGACCTCAAAGCTAATGAAGCTTTTGATTATACAATCAAAGAGAACGGCAAAGATACCTCCGGTAAAAGCTACAAGCTTACAAAATCAGACGAAAGCACAAGCAATGAAACTCTTTCAAACAGCGGTTTCACACTTAAAGATAATTATATAGCTGACTTTGACAACTCATTCAAGACCGGCAATGAGATGAAGGTTAACGAGTCAACAAAGAGCAGTAAGCTTACATACACAACAAACTGGGAGCTCGTTAACAACAGAGTCGGTTCAACAATCGATAGCGGTTCAACTACGAACTCGGAATTCAAGCTTGTAGATGACAAGGATGACAGTGCTTATGCACAGCTCCAGCTCAACTATACCAACAGTATAGTGACAGCACCTCTTGAAATTTCAAAGGATGTTGTTGGTGAAGACGGTAAAACCGATTACGATACAGATCAGCAGTTTACATTTGCGATTGCTCTCGACTTTGACGGCGACGGTTCAACCTATGACTACAAGACCTATCCTCTTGAGTATCAGCTCAAAGAGAAGGGCGCAAGTGGTTATTCAAACACAGCTTACCGCACATCTAAGGACGGTTCGTTCACAATCAAAAAGGGCGAAAGCATTAAGCTTCTCAATATTCCTGTAGGTGCAACCTATAAGATTACAGAGAAAAATGTTATAGGTTATGTTCCTTATAAAGTAGGCAATCAGGACTTCAACGGTACATTCGTCGGTACTCTCGCCGAAGCAGGAAATGCGCTTAAATTTATCAATAAGGTTAATCCTACAAACATTGCCATTTCGGTAAATAAGACTCTTGACGGTCAGGCTTACAGCGGCAGCAAGTTCGTCTATACATTGACAGGTCTTGAATCAATGGATACAGCAAAACAGGATGCCGACGGCAAACCTATCAAGACAAACAGCGCAAAAACAATTTCCACGAATTTGGAAACACCTGACAAAAACGGTAAGGTTGAATTCAAAAACCTCAAATTAGTCACTGCGGGTGTTTACAGATTTAAGATTACCGAGGCTCTTGCCGAAGGTGCAAATGCATCCGATTATAAAATGGATACAAACACCTGGCTTGCCGAGATTGAATTGCTTGAAAGCGGTGAAGTAACGGCGGCTAAGTACATTAAGGTTAAGAGCTCAGATATTGAAGGCAAAACCGATGCTCAGCTTGCAACTTACTTCAACAATTCTTCTCCTGTTGAAAAAGCCGTGTTTGAAAATGAAACCACACACGGAAGTGCAACAGTAAACAAGAAGAATCAGACAGGCGGTAATGTAAGTGATACGGAATTTGCGGTGATGAAGGTATCCGGTGAGGGTATCTTTACTGCAGATGATATCAATACAATCATTAATGATGCCTCAATGAAAACTCATATGGTTTCTAAAACGACAGACAGCAACGGTCAGGCTGTGTTTGACAATCTGACAATCTTCAAGGACGGTCAGGGCGAGTTTACAAAAACAAACGGTAAAGTTGTATGGAACGAAAGTTCCGACAATTATATAACAGGTACTTCAACATATCAGACATACTGTCTGTTTGAGTACAAACCGTCAGAGGGTTACACCCCGAACTACACACTTTCCTACTTCACACTTCCTGTTGAGGGTAAGTACGATGTTACATATAATTATGTTGACGGTGCAATAACAATGCCTAAGGCAAGCGGTGACGGTATGAACGGCTATGTTGTTCTCGGTTTGTCGGTTGCAGGTCTTGCGGTGACAATGTTCACGGGTTACGCAATCTATTACGGAAAAGCTCGTAAAAAACGCAGAGCAGGACGCAGAAAGTAACCCGATATGATTTGAATTGTTAGAACAGATGATATTTTAATCAGATGTTTCTTTCATAAAAAACCTCTTTGACTGCTACGGGCACCGTTGTTAGCCGGTGTCCGACATGCAGCCACCCCAACCCGTTTAACCATTCGGTTAGAATAGAATTACATATATTAAATTAAACACAAAGGAGAAAGTAAAAATGAAAACTACAAAGAAAATCTTTGCAGCTGTTCTTGCAGTAATGATGATTGCTCTCATGATCCCATTCTCAGCAAGCGCAGTAGAGAGCTATTCAGCTACGTACAAACTTGCAGTTGATGCAAATGACACTGACAAAGTCGGTAATTACACATTCAGCTTCTTCAAGATTGCAAACCTCAACCTTACAACAGGTGAGTACTCATGTACTATCACCGACAAAGCACTTGAGGATGCTGTAAAGGGCACATACTCAGATGCAAAGTCACAGCAAATCATCACGGCTTGTGATAACCTCTACAAGACAGACAAAGCTGCATTCGGTACAGCTGCTACAACAATCAGCTTTTCTTCAACAGTTACAGAGGCTACTGCAACAGTAACAGACCCAGGTCTTTACTATGTATATTGTACTTCTAAGCCCGCTAAGGTAACAGGTGTTCAGAGTTCACTTGCTTCACTTCCTTACTTTGATGGTAAAAATTATGTTTCTGTTGACCAGACAGAGTACAACCTTGCTGAAAAGGTTTCAACAAGCTCAGTATCAGTTGACAAGACAGCTGACAAGACATATGTAGGTGACAACAATAAGACTGTAACCTACACACTTACAGCTTCAACAGCAGGTTCAATCGACAACCAGCTCAAAAAGTATGCAATCGTTGATACAATGGATGAAGGTCTTACATTCAACGAGAATTCAGTTGTAGTTAAGTACGACGGCGCAGTTGATGCTCTTACTTTGGGTACAGATTACTCTATTGAAAAGAACTATACTTACACAGGCAAGAACGGTGAGGCAACTGCTACATTCGCAGTTGTATTCGAATCTGCTACACTTGAATCAGAGGAATTCTATAATGCTAAAACAGTTGTTGTTACATACACAGCTGATTTAAACGAAAAGGCTAAGCTCAACACAGCTATTCACAACACAGACGGTCTTGTTTACGGCAACGATTCTGATACAAACTTTGAACCCGGTAAAAATTCACCTGATGTATTTACATACGGCATGAAGGTTGTTAAGGTTAACGGCAATGACAAAACTCAGAAGCTTGCTGACGCTGAATTCCAGATATTCACAGACCCAGAAGCTAAAACACCTCTTACAGTTGACGGCAAGAAAGTAGTTGCTAAGACAGACGCTACCGGTGAGGCTACATTTGTTCTCGAAGGCACAACAACAACATTCAAGTTTGATGCTACACAGACATACTATGCAAAAGAGATAGCAGCTCCTACAGGCTACAACCTCAACAGCTCAGTATTTACAGTAAGCATTGACAAGAGCAAGGAGTATACATTTGTAGGTAACATTGCAGACGGTGACAATGTTGCTGTTGCTAACTACCCTGTAACTGTTCCTAAGACAGGTGGTATGGGTACAATGATGTTCTATGTTGGCGGTGCAGCACTTATCGCTTGTGCAGGCGTTCTTCTCTTTGTTCTTAAGAGAAAGAAAGCAGCTAAATAATTAATCGAATATCTTTATCTTAAAATCTGTGATATGATATATGTAATTTTCAGGGGATGCGGCAACGCATCCCCGTTCTATTTACAGAAGAGCTGTAGAAGCGGATGAATATTTATGTTTATATAATATGTTTTGATGTGATGAAAATTGTGTATTGTCTGTAGGGGAGAACCATTACATTTTTACAGTCGGGCATAATATGTTTTTTACATTACAAACTGTCTTCCCGACATTAATTTTCCATTTTCAATTTTCAATTTTACATTTAACTAAACCTTTCGCTCGGGTATAATATGTTTTTTGACATTACAAATTATCTTCACGAACTGGGACTGCGGCACGCAGTTGCGATAAATAGTAAAATATAGTATAATAACAATGGAACAAAACACGCAGAAAAGGAAAATTTTATGAAACGAAAGCTGTCAATTTTACTAATAGTTTTAATATTTGTTGCAGGAATCGGCATAATGAGCTATCCGCTTGTCAGTTCCGCAATTAATAACTATGTCAGTCGAAGCATGGTTAAGGAGTACACCGACAGGGTTGCTCAGATGCCGAGTGAGAAAACTCAAAAAATGTTTGAAGAGGCTGCTAAGTACAATAACAGCCTTTCAAATAATATGATAATTACCGACCCGTTCGACGAAAAGGCTTTTCAGAAAATCGGTGCAAATTATGAGAAAACTCTCAATATTGACGATAACGGCCTTATCGGCTATATTGATGTGCCGAAAATCAATGTTTATCTGCCGATTTATCACGGCACAAGCGAAGAGGTTCTTTCCAAAGGTGCAGGACATCTTCAAAATACTTCCCTGCCTGTCGGCGGTGCAAGCACACATTCCGTAATTTCTGCCCATTCGGGTTATCCGGGCGAAACATTTTTCGATTACCTCACCGATATGAAAGTCGGCGATGAATTCTATGTTCATATCCTCGACAGAACGCTGAAATATGAGGTTGATCAAATCGAAGTTGTTCTTCCCTCGGAAATCAATTCCTTGCGAATTGTTGACGGTGAAGACCTTGTAACGCTCCTCACCTGTACCCCATACGGCATTAATACTCACAGACTTCTCGTGCGTGGCAAGCGTGTCGATTATGACGATACAAAGTATATTGAAACGGGCGAGTCGCTTGCAAAATTTGACAACGGTTACATATTCTTTCTCGGTTACAAAATTCCTTATGCAGTCGCAATCGGCATAATTGTCGGCTTTGTTGCACTTGTTGTGTTTGTGGTTGTATTTCTGCTCAAGCGTAAAAAGAAGAAGTCAAACGATGCAAAACGGCTGAGAGATGACTCGGCTGACGAAAATCAGAATGATTCGGGCGGTGATTCCGATGATTAAAAAAATACTTACGGGTGTGGCAATAGCAATGCTCGTTGTCGGAATAGGTCTTGTCGCATTCCCCCCTATATCAAATTTTATCGGAACACAGATTTCAAACGGTGAGGCTGACGGCTTTGACACCCGTGTTGAAGAAGTTGAGGACGGCTCTTTTGAACAGGCGGTCAAGGACGGCAAGGTTGATGAAGATGGTTACAAAATTGACATGGAAGGCAAGCGTACCTCCAAACAGCCCGTTGTTTTCAAGGCTGACCTCGACAGACTTTTCAATGACAGCGTTGCCTACAACAAAAAACTTGAAACGAACCAGTATGAAATGCTCCGCAACGATACCTATTCACAGGCTGCCGTCAATCTTGAAGATTACGGCATAACCGACGGCATTTACGGCTATGTTACCGCTGAAACAATAAATATGCGTCTGCCGATTTACCTCGGTGCGAACAGCTCAAATATGAGCTACGGTGCGGCACATATGAGTGCAACCTCATTGCCGATCGGCGGTAAGAATACAAACGCAGTCCTTGCAGGTCACACGGGATACATCGGTCGAATATTCTTTGACAACCTCCGCAACCTCAAAATCGGTGACAGGGTTTCAATCACAAATTATTGGGATACACTCAATTACAAGGTCGTTGAAACCAAAGTCAATAAGCCGAGCGAATCAAGCGACTGCTATTTGCAGAAGGACAGAGATTTGCTCACGATGTTTACCTGCATAAGTGACGGCAACGGCGGTTTTGACCGTTACTATGTAATATGTGAGCGTGCGTCATAATTTACAGCAGACTGCATCACGGTGCAGTCTGTTTTTTTGTTTAAAGACCAATTGTTCAAAACAGAAATGACCGAGTATTTTGTCTGTCATTTGTAATAGTTAATATTTGAAAAATACGCATATATTGCCGTAAATGCCGAATTTATTTTAAAATTATTGACATAAGAAAAATAGATTGATAAACTTAGACAAGTATGAACAAATTTGCGGATAAAATTACAAACACGGAGGATAACAATGAAAAATATAATTAAAAAAATAACTGCAATCGCAATGTGCGGTGTGCTTACCATCGGTTCGGTTCTTATGACAGGTGCGGTAAGCGAGGATGAAAATCACAAGGACTTTGAAGTTACAGGTACAACGCAGAAAATCTCAAACAATCAGCTTTTTGTGACAACAACGGGATACACTGAAAATACCGATAAAAATTTCGGTGCAAAGTTCCAAACAACCGAAGAAAAGGATTACGATATATGGTTTAAGGATTGTATCAATGCACCGAAATTTGTAAATCTTCCAAAGGGCGAAAAATTCGTAAAATATATGATGACGCAGGGGCACGGTTATTTTGGTAATGTTCAGACATTCTATCAGTTTGACAAAACAGGCGGTGAATATGTCAAGGTGAAAATTAAGCTTTCCGATTTTTCCCGTCTGTTCAATGAAAACGGAACAATGACTGCTGAGCTTAGCGACGGTTCTTACAAGGATTTTGATTTTACATACGAAGATTTCGGAACTGACAGCATCGGTGTTAATTGCTATGCGGAATCCGGCGCATATGCGACAAGCGGAGGTGCGGTAACATCCTTTGCTCCCGATAAGGACGGCTATGCTGAAATATATGTTTCAAGACAGCTTGGCGTAGACACAAAAGTAATGTCATACAGCTATTGCAGACTTAAAGACGACGCTCATTGCGATTACGGAATAATCGGAGATACTCTGGTTGGTTTAACTTGCGGTGATACGGATTTAAACGGATACATTTCTGTTACTGATGCAACGCTTGTTCAAAAATATGTTGTAGGTATTGAGGACTTTGATAAGCTTCAGCTTTTTAACAGCGATGTAAACCATGACGGTGAAATCAGTGTTGTTGACGCAACCTTGATTCAGAAACATATTGTTGGGTTGAGTTAAATAAAAATTTCATGTAAAAGCAAACTGACGAAGTAATGGTACAATCTTTTTGATAAGACAGATTATATATATGTCGCCAATTACACACAACTTCCATAACATCAACTGATTTTGCGAAAACATAAAATTCAATCAAATCGGGCGTCCAATGAGCGCCCCTACTGATAGAAAGAGGAAAAACAATGAAAAATATAATTAAAAAAATAACTGCAATCGCAATGTGCGGTGTGCTTACCGTCGGTTCGGTTCTTATGACAGGTGCGGTAAGCGAGTATGAAGATCGCAAGGACTATGAAGTTACAGGTACAACGCAGAAAATCTCAAACAATCAGCTTTTTGTTACAACAACGGGATATACCGAAAATACGGCAAAGAATTTCGGGGCAATGTTCATATCAACGGATTATCAAAAGTACAGCGTGATATTTAAGGACTGTATTGATGCACCGAAGTTTGTAAATCTCCCGAAAAATCAGGAATTTACTCGCCATATGATAACAGTGAATAATCGTTATTTTGGTGATACGGGTATGAAATTCAATTATGATTCAACAGGCGGAGAATATGTTAAGATAAGGATTAAACTCTCCGACTATTTTCCTGATGTCTTTAATGATGATGGCACAATGACCGGAAAACTCAGCGATGGCACATACAAGAATTTTGACTTTACATATGAGGATTTCGGTACAGACAGCAGCGGCAAACCTTGCTATGCAACCTCGGGCGCATATTTTGTCAGCGGAGGTGCGGTAACATCTTTTGTCCCCGATAAGAACGGCTATGCGGAGTTGTATATTTCAAGACAGCTTGGCGAGGATACGGGCCTTATGGCTTATAAATATTGCAGACTTAAAAACGGCGCAGAGTGTAAAATAACGATTGGTGGCAAATTGAACTGCCTGACTTGCGGTGATGCATATCCAGACGGAAACATTACGGTTGGAGATGCAACATCTGTTCAGAAATATGTTGTAGGTATTGTAAAATTCGGCAAGACTCAGCTTTTTAACAGCGATGTAAACCATGACGGCGAAATCAGTGTTGTTGACGCAACCTTGATTCAGAAGTATATCGTTGGGTTGAGTTAAATAAAAATTACATATAAAAGCAAATTGACGAAGTAATGGTACAATCTTTTTGTTAAGACAGATTATATATGTGTCGCAAATTACACACAACTTCCATAACATCGACTGATTTTGCGAAAACATAAAATTCAATCAAATCGGGCGTCCGATGAACACCCCTGCTGATTAAACAAAAACAGTCGGGAAGACAATGCTTTGCATTTCGCAAATTGTCTTCCCGACTTTAATTTTACATTTTTAGTTATAGAGTTCTGCTAGGGTATTTTATTTTCGCCCTTATAAATACTATCTGCACGAACTGGGAACGGCGGCTCGCCGTTAGTGTCTAAATTCGTTTAAGATATCGTCAATTTCGCTTTCGTTCGGATCTTGCTTTCTGTCAATACCGGAAAGGTACTTGTCATAATCAAAATCGTCGTCATCTGCTGTTTCGGCTTTCTGCGGTGCAGGTGACGGTTTGCGTGCAGGCTTGCGTTCCTGTCTGTAAGGTGCTTTTCTTTCGGACTTTTTGCTTGATGAAGTCATGTTCTCAAGCTCTTCCTTTTCACGGCGCTTTGCCTCAAGGAGCATTTCCTCTGCTTCTTCCTGTTCTGCCTTTTCTTTCTGACGGCGCTTGTCACCGAAAGCAAGGTCGCCGAGGAAAAGTCCGAAAATTCCGGCAACAAGATAAACTACGAGGAGAATAAGGTTTGTTGAAAGTGTGCTTGAAGAAAATCCGCCGTTGTAGATGAGCATACTCGGAAGATAAATAATCGGCGCAATGAGTGCAAAGAGAAAGTCAAGTCCGTGTTTTGAGCAGTAGTGTGCCGAACAGCCGATTGCTGTAATCGGGAACACAAAGTCATATGCAACGGGTGAAAACTTCTGCATTGCGCCCGGAATAAACACAAGCGGCAACAGCATATAAACAAGCAAAATTATTACCGCATAGGGAACATATTTTTTAACCATATCTGTCATAACGGTTAATCTCCAATCTTTGAAATTTTATTTTAAATCATGCATATCCATTATACATTGATACACTTCAAAAAGCAAGAAATATTATACCAAGTTACCAAGCTGTTACAGAGGATAACGTAAAATGTTTGCAAAGTGGATTTTTAGCGGATAAATCCGTTGACATCGGACATAAAAAAGAATAAAATAAATACGTACGGGCTTTTGCCCGAATTTAAATGCGAATGAGGTGAAAACTTAATGGACGCAGACGGTAATAAAGGCGCTGTACCCGGGCGAAGTTGCAACAGAATGTGCGCTTGTGCGTTCATTTTGTTTTATTGATTTTGCTTTGTATTTTTATTTTAATTTGAATTGATTTAATTTAATACTCAGGGTGACACCGTCTTTACTTCCAATTGAATTAAAAAGGAGGAAAAGATGATGGAACAGGTTAACGTAACCCTTACCGAAACTATCAAAGTGTTGCTTGATGACAAAAAGTTCAGCACTTTGCGTGACATTTTGATTACGATGAAACCGTTTGACATTGCGGCGGTTTTTGAAAATCTACAGGATGAAAAAATGCCGATTCTGTTTCGTATTCTGCCAAAGGAGCTTGCGGCGGAAACCTTTGTCGAAATGGATGACGAAACTCAGGAATTCCTTATCCACGGCTTCAGCGACAGCGAACTGAAAGAGGTTGTCGATGAGTTATTTGTCGATGACGCCGTTGACCTTATTGAGGAAATGCCTGCCAATGTTGTAAAGCGTATTTTAAGACAGGCCGACAAGGATATGAGAAAGCAGATTAACGAGCTTTTAAAATATCCCGAGGATAGCGCAGGCTCGATTATGACAACCGAGTTTATTGTGCTTCGTCCCGATATGACGGCTGAAATGGCTATTAAAAGAATCAGAAGAACAGGTGTTGACAAGGAAACAATCTACACCTGCTATGTAACCGATGCCAACAACAAGCTTATCGGTATTACCACCGTAAAAGACCTTTTGCTTGCCGAAGATGACGAGCTTGTAAAGTCGATTATGGAGGAAAATGTTATCTCGGTAACTACTCTTGCCGATCAGGAGCAGGTTGCCCAGATGTTCTCAAACTATAACTTCCTTGCTCTTCCTGTTGTTGATAACGAAAACCGACTTGTCGGTATCGTAACAATTGACGACGCTATTGATGTTATTCAGGAAGAGGCTACCGAGGATATCGAAAAGATGGCAGCCGTATTGCCGTCTGACAAACCGTATATGAAAACAAGCGTTTTCGGTCTGTACAAAAAGAGAGCGCCGTGGCTGCTTATACTCATGCTTTCGGCAACCTTTACAAGTGCGATTATCTCATCATTTGAGGCCGTGCTTGCAAATGTTTTGATTCTCTCATCGTTTATCCCGATGATTACGGGTTCGGGCGGTAACGCAGGTTCTCAGGCGTCGGTTTCCGTAATCCGTGCGTTGTCGCTCGGTGAAATTCATTTCAGGAGCATTTTTCTTGTGCTGTGGAAAGAATTCAGGGTGTCAATTCTTTGCGGTATTACCCTTGCGGCGGCAAACTTTGTAAAACTGCTTTTGTTTGATCTCAACGGTCAGGAAAACGCATTTATGATTGCCCTTGTAATTTCGCTTACGCTTGTCGGCACAATTATTATGGCAAAGCTTGTCGGCAGCAGTCTGCCTCTTTTGGCAAGCAAGGTCGGCTTTGACCCTGCCGTTATGGCGAATCCGCTCATTTCAACAGTCTGCGACTCGCTTTCATTGCTTATCTATTTCGGCGTTGCAAAGTTGATTTTGCATCTGTGATTTTTTAAAATTGAAAGTTGAAAATTGAAAATTGAAAATTGCGGTCGGCGGTGTGCCACCGCAGTCTATTCGAGAAGGCAGTCGGATAAAGAAATTGCATCAGATACCCGAGTAAGGTTCTGATGCAATCTTTGTTCATATCAAAAATTTGTCAGTAGCGGCGAACCGTGTTCGCCATAAATAAACAGTAAATTTCATATTAACAAAACAGTCGGGAAGACATTGCATTTTATTTTGCAAACTGTCTTCCCGACATTAATTTTCCATTTTCAATTTTCAATTTTACATTAATTAAACCTTTCGCTCGGGCATAATATGTTTTTTGACATTCACAAACTATCTTCACGAACATAAAAAGTCGGCTCGCCGTTTACGGCTTTTCGCCTGTCAAAAATTCAATACTTCTCTCAATTGAATCCTTGGAGCTTCCCCAATCTTTGCCGTGGTTGCGGTAATCAAACATTGAGCAGAAATATGTGATATCTTCTTTAAGCGACAACAGATATTTTTTTGTAAGACCTGCCGTTTCGGCATAGAACTGCGGTAAAAGCTTTGACGGCAGCTTGCTCTTTTGGGTTGCAACATTCATAATAAAATCGTAGTGTTTAAAGCAGATAAACGGCTGTTCGTTGTACAGCTTATAAAACTCCTCTCCCTTTGCCCACTCAACAAAAATCGTGTCGCAAAAATGGTGCATATCCCACTCGATTCTGTCGCATACATAACACGAATCAAGTCGCTTTTTAATAACTTCAAGCTGTTTCTTATCAGGCTTGCCCTTCAGCTTTTTCGGCATATCGTTATCAATAATTTCCTGAAGATGACTTTCAAGAATAAGCGCATTCGGCAGTTTTTGTCCTTTTTCAAACATCTGCGAAAAATGGCGGTGACAAAAGCCTTTTTTGTTGGTTTCAATCCTGATATTAGGCTCCATCATCGCATCGCCCGTAATGAATTTTACATACTGCTCCTCAAGCATACTCTCCATTCTGCAAAACGGACAACCGCATTTCGGCATAAATATATCGTTAATCGGAATTGTGCAGATAGTTTCTTTCACAATAATCCTCCTTTTGAGTTAATGTAGTGGTTATAACACACCGTTTTCATCATATCAAAACATATGTGTTTAAACAAAATATTTCATCAAGGCTTGCGTTCAATGAGTTCCTGTCTGAAATACAGTCGGGACTGAAATCTGTTTTACAAACAAACTATCTTCCCGACATTCATTTTCCATTTTCAATTTTAAATAAAGTATATCATAATTTTCCCGAATGTGATATACTTTATTAAGAAAATTTCGGCGGTGAAAATCATGGAATGTATTGAACTCGACAACAAAATCAAAATAACCGATGTGCATGACCTTGACCTTGCGCAGACTCTCGACTGCGGTCAGAGCTTTCGTTGGAAACCGCAGGACGACGGTTCTTTTCACGGTGTTGCCTACGGCAAAAGCGTAACCGTGAGCCTTGACAAAACGGATATGTACATTGAAAATGCAACGGCTGACGATTTCAAAAACATCTGGTACAGTTACTTTGACTTTTCGCTTGATTACGGAAAAATCCGTGAAGAAATCAGCACAATACATCCCGTTCTGAACGAGGCGGCAAAGTACGCCCCGGGCATAAGAATTTTAAGGCAAGAGCCTTTTGAGGCACTCTGCACATTCATCATTTCGCAGAACAACAATATAAAGCGAATCAAAGGCATTGTTGAGCGTTTGTGCGAGAACTTCGGCACACGGCTTGATGACGGAGAATTTGCGTTCCCGACAGCCGAAACACTTGCAAAACTTTCGCCCGATGACCTTGCACCGCTGAGAGCAGGATTTCGCAACCGTTACATTGTTGATGCGGCGCAAAAGGTTGCAAACGGCGAGGTGAATCTTGACAGCTGTTTCACGCTTGACTATGAAGATGCAAGAGCGGAGCTTATGAAAATTACAGGCGTCGGCAAAAAGGTTGCCGACTGCACACTTCTTTTCGGTATGCACAGAATTGAGGCTTTTCCGATTGATGTGTGGATGAAACGGGCAATGGAAAAGCTGTTTCCGAATATGAACGGTGACGATTTCGGTCAGTACGCAGGCATCG